>ERZ808240.3813-NODE-3813-length-14166-cov-36.178017_pt1 | contig 14166 bp, 8 predicted proteins | sample MGYA00521084_ERZ808240 | MGnify/ENA primary metagenome ERZ808240 (study PRJEB31516, sample SAMN03275571) | gut metagenome | biome: mammalia-associated habitat; material: feces | host: Papio cynocephalus | place: Kenya | collected 2012-08-06 ... | reverse complement strand
GGCTGTAGGAGCAGGAATCTCCAACTTCTCGCGCATGATGCTCTCGCCTTCCTTGTGGTCGTAGATGTGCTGCCACAACTCCTCGGTGATGAATGGCATAAATGGATGCAACATCTTCAGGAGGGCATCGAAGAACTTTAATGTAGCATCATAGCTCTTTTGGTCGATGGGCTGACCGTAAACTGGTTTTACCATCTCCAAATACCAGGATGAGAACTCATCCCAGAACAACTTATATACGGTCATCAAAGCTTCAGAAATACGGTACTCTTTAAACTGTTTCTCCATCTCCTCGTTTACCTCTTTGAGCTTGGCATCGAACCATTTTTCTGCTATCTCGGCGCTCTTAGGCTGCTCGATGTCGGCGGTCTCCCAACTCTTCACGAGGCGGAAGGCGTTCCAAATCTTGTTGTTGAAGTTACGTCCCTGCTCGCAGAGACTCTCGTCGAAGAGAATATCGTTGCCGGCTGGGGCAGAGAGCATCATACCCATACGTACACCATCAGCACCAAACTTATCAATAAGGTCTAATGGATCTGGAGAGTTACCTAAAGACTTGCTCATCTTCCTACCGAGCTTGTCTCGAACGATGCCAGTGAAGTACACATGCTTAAATGGCATTTTTCCACGATATTCGTAACCTGCCATAATCATACGTGCCACCCAGAAGAAGATGATGTCCGGTCCTGTTACCAAGTCGGAAGTCGGGTAGTAATAGTTAATTTCTTCATTGTCAGGATGTTCGATTCCATCGAAGAGTGAGATTGGCCACAGCCAAGAAGAGAACCAGGTGTCGAGGCAGTCGCTTTCCTGCTCAAGGTCTTCTGCCTTGATATTGGCATTTTTCTCTTGTGCGAGCTTCAAGGCTTCCGCAGCAGTCTCTGCTACCACGAAGTCCTTCTTGCCATTGTTGTCAAAGTAATAGGCTGGGATGCGATGACCCCACCAAAGCTGGCGACTGATGCACCAGTCCTTGATGTTCTCCAACCAGTGGCGATAGGTATTCTTGTATTTCTTAGGATAGAACTCAATCTCATCATCCATGACAGGAGGAAGAGCGATGTCTGCGAAGTGCTGCATCTTGAGGAACCACTGGGTAGAGAGTTTTGGCTCGATAGGCACATTGGTACGCTCGGAGAATCCTACCTTATTATTATAGTCTTCGATCTTTTCCATGAGACCAGCGTTCTGAAGGTCGATGGCAATCTGCTTGCGCACGTCCATGCGATCCTGACCTACGTACATGCCGGCAGCCTCGCTGATGGTACCGTTGTCGTTGAAGATGTCGATGGTCTGGAGTCCGTGCTTCAAGCCAAGGGCATGGTCGTTTACGTCGTGGGCTGGAGTAACCTTCAGGCAACCTGTACCAAACTCGATGTCAACGTACGAATCCTCTATGACAGGAATCTCACGGTTTACGAGAGGCACGATGACGTGTTTGCCTTTCAACCAAGTGTTTTTCTTGTCCTCTGGGTTGATACACATCGCTGAGTCTCCCATGATGGTCTCAGGACGTGTGGTAGCTACCACGGCGTAATAACCCTTTTCGTCCTTGTGCATCACGTTGCCTTCTTCTACTTGCTTGCAGTCGTTTTCTACTACATAGTATTTTAGATAGTAAAGTTTTGAGTGTTCGTCTTTATAGATAACCTCCTCGTCAGAAAGTGCGGTTTGCGCTTTTGGATCCCAATTGACCATACGTGCACCACGATAAATCAACCCTTTTTTGTAAAGGTCGCAGAATACGTGGATGACAGCGCGTGAACGAGTCTCATCCATTGTGAATGCTGTGCGATCCCAATCGCAGCTGGCACCCAGTTTACGCAACTGCTTGAGGATGATGCCGCCGTGTTCGTGCGTCCAATCCCATGCGTGTTTGAGGAACTCCTCGCGAGTAAGGTCGGTCTTCTTGATACCTTGTTGGGCGAGGCGGTTAACTACCTTGGCTTCGGTAGCAATGCTGGCATGGTCGGTTCCTGGCACCCAGCATGCGTTTTTTCCCTCCATGCGGGCACGTCGAACAAGGATGTCTTGAATGGTGTTGTTGAGCATGTGCCCCATGTGGAGGACACCTGTCACATTTGGCGGAGGGATAACCACAGTGTAAGGTTCGCGACCATCTGGCTTAGAGCTGAAAAGCTTGTTGTCGAGCCAGTACTGATACCATTTGCTTTCCACTGCTTGTGGATCGTATTTACTTGCTAATTCCATTTGTTATTATCTTTGTTGTTTTTTCATCAATAAATCGGTGCAAAGTTACTAAATTCTGCCGAAATAAGCGAGGGCTTTACTTATTATTTTCCGTCATTTATGCTTTTCATCTTCATTTGAAGCTTTAAATTTGTAGAATATTTCTTTTATATGTTTTTAGATGCAATCAGCAGATTAGGCAGATGTCTTTTTTAAAAAGAGCATTTCTCGTTTAAAACGTACCAAGTTATTTTTTTAGCGTCACTTTATTGCCAAAAAAAACATGAAAATAATAAAGGTTTTCCAATAAAAGCATTATCTTTGCAGAAATATTTTAAAAAAGATAAACAACGTGCATACAAAGGAAGAAAAATTAGCTGCTTTCGGGAGACTGTTGGATGTGCAGGACCGCCTGCGCATAGAATGTCCATGGGACAAGAAACAAACCTTTGAGAGTCTTCGTCCCAATACCATCGAGGAGACCTTCGAGTTGTGCGACGCCCTGATGAAGCGCGACTACAAGAATGTCAAGAAAGAACTGGGCGATGTGCTCGAACATGTGATGTTCTATAGCATCATAGGGCGTGAGGACGAGAAGTTCGACATCTGTGATGTCTGCAACCAGGAAGCCGACAAGCTCATGTTCCGCCATCCGTTCATCAACTGGCGCAAGGAGGGCAACTGGACGGTTGCCAATCCCGACATGTGTATCAACGAGGCAGGACAGGTGGTCTATAAAGAAGTGAAGAGTGAAGAACGAAGAGTGAGTGAGCAAATAGAAGGCTCAAGGGCACCAGAAACTCAAGCGAAAGAAGTTCTCCCCTCTACCGCCTCGGCAGTGGAGAAAACCTGGGAACAGATAAAGCAACGTGAGAAGGACGGCAACGAGCGAGTGCTGAGTGGAGTGCCTGATGCCTTGCCCTCGCTTATCAAGGCTTATCGCATACAGGACAAGGCGCGCAACGTGGGCTTCGACTGGAAGGTGAAAGAGGATGTGTGGGACAAGGTGCATGAGGAATTGGAAGAACTGAAGGACGAGCTGGCGAAGGGCGATAAGGAAAACTCCACTCGCGAGTTGGGTGATTTCCTCTTCTCCATCATCAATGCCGCCCGACTGTATAAGCTCAATCCCGACAATGCGCTGGAGAAAACCAACCAGAAGTTCATCCGAAGGTTCAACTACGTGGAAGACCACTCCTTGAAACAGGGTAAGAGGTTGAAAGACATGACTTTGGCAGAAATGGATAAACTATGGGATGAGGCAAAACGACAAGAGAATCATGAATCATAACAAACATACAAAGATGAGACGATTATTCTTTTTTACAGTAGCTGCCATGGGGCTGATGCTCATGGCGGGTTGCCACGACCGTAAAACGGCGAAGGTGATGGACATGAACGACTCGGTAGGCATGGAGGAGGATGACGATTCGACTATTTATGGCGTTTGTGGTGACGGAACTTCCATGCACTCGTTGCAGCTCATTGCCGACAATGGGGATACGCTCGATGTTTTTGTAGACGACGAGGAACCGGGAGTGGTGCAGGGAGGACTATTGGCTGGCGACCGCATAGCCTTGATAGCCTATAAGGCCAGCGATGGAGAGATGGTGGCTCGGCGGGTTATCAATCTAACCTCGCTCTTGGGCAAGTGGACCAGCATAGACAAGAACTTCGAGATAGTGGAAGGCGGCGATATCGTCAATAACGTCAAGGCCGAGGCCAACCCATGGACTTCTTGGAAAATCGTCAATGGCAAACTGTTGCTCAATACCGATACTTTTGCCATAGACAACTTGGGACCCGACAGTCTGCTGCTCGAGAATCATAAAGGCATCTATGTCTTCAAACGCCAGCGGTAGGAGGGAGACAAGGGACGGATTATGGAACCATTCAGAATTCATATCTTAGGGTGTGGCAGCGCTTTGCCCACCCTCAAGCATAGTGCTTCCGCGCAACTTATCGAGATGCGTGGCAAGTGCTTCATGATGGATTGTGGTGAGGGTGCACAGATGCAGTTCAGACGTTCGCATGTCCACTTTGCCAAGGTTAGCGCCATCTTTATCTCTCATCTTCATGGCGACCATTGCTTTGGATTGTTGGGACTGCTCTCTACCTTCGGTATGCTGGGACGTACCTCTCTTCTTAAAGTTTTTGCTCCAGAGTGTTATGCTCATTTGTTTGAGCAACAGATGGACTTCTTTATGCAGGGCATGGGCTACGAGATAGAGTTTGTACCCGTAGACACAGCTCAGCAAAAAATAGTTTACGAAGACCATTCTGTCACCGTGGAGACTGTGCCTTTGCGCCATCGTGTGCCTTGTTGTGGCTACATCTTCCGCGAGAAGCCCACCTTGCCTCACATTCGTCGCGACATGATAGATTATTACGGCATTCCGATCTCGCAAATCAATAATGTCAAGAGCGGTGCCGACTGGACGACCCCGGAGGGCGATGTCGTGCCAAACAACAGGTTGGTGGAGCCTGCCGATGCGCCCCGCAGCTATGCTTACTGCAGCGATACGAGCTATCTGCCCAATCTGTACGAACGAGTAAGAAACGTGACGGTACTCTATCACGAGAGCACCTATGCCTCGGAGAACGAAGATCGTGCCAAGCTCTATTATCACAGCACGGCCCGCCAGGCTGCCCTCGTGGCTCGGAAGGCTGAGGTGGGGAAGTTGTTGTTGGGACATTACAGTGCCCGATACAACAATGAAGATGTGCTGCTCGAAGAAGCAAAGGCAGTCTTTCCGGAGAGTTACCTAACACAGGAGGGCAAGGTATTTGATGTAAAGTAAAAGTAGTCTTGTAGGAAAAAAGTTCACTTTTTGATGCAAGTTTTTTGTTTCTCATCGTTTCATTAATAAAATAAAAGGAGATATTGGAATCGGAAAAGCAACTCCTCGATGACATATTGGGTGGTAGTCGTGATGCGATGCATCGACTCTACGACCGCTACATCGGGTATGTGATGGCCGTAGGGCTCAGATACGTGCCCGATAGGGACGAGGTGCGCGATGTCGTTCAGGACAGCTTTGTGAAGATATTTTCTTCCATCGCCCGCTTCGAGTATCGGGGCGAGGGATCGCTCAAGGGCTGGATGTTGCGTATTGTGGCCAACGAGGCCATCAGCTACGCCAAGGCGAAGACAAAGTTCGTGTTTACCGACCAGATGCCTGATGAACCCGAGACTGACAGTCCTGATGTGGAACGTGTGCCGCCCGATGTGCTGACGCGGCTCATTGGTACGCTTCCCGATGGCTATAGACTGGTGCTCAACATGTATGTGTTTGAGCAGAAAAGTCATAAAGAGATAGCTGCGGAGTTGGGCATCAAGGAGAGTACCTCCGCATCCCAGTATCTGAGGGCCAAGAAACTGTTGGCAACGAGAATTAAGAACTATTTAAAAAAATCGGAAAATGAACAAGACTGATTGGACTGATAAGCTACGAGACAGGCTGGAGAATTATGAGGCTCCGGTCGGCGACGACTTATGGGCTGACATCGAGCAATCGCTTGTTCGCCGCCCTGCTGTTCTTCGTCCTCTTGATGCCAAGCCTGCCCGTCGCATAGGTTTGCGTTGGTGGGGAATGGCTGCTGCCTTGGCTGCCCTTGTGGCAGGAGGCTGTTATGTGTATTTGCAGAAACCTCTCTCGCGGCCTAGTTCGGCTGTTGGAAATCAAATCATCACATCTTTTGGGACGAACGTAAGTCGTTCGGCTGCCAATAGCAGGAAACCAGTTCTGTTGGCTCAAGCTGCTGTAGGCAGCAATCGCGCGGGTCGGATGTCGCAAGGAATAGGAGCCTCTGCACCCGTTTGTTTGTCGGCCGATGGCGATGTGGATGCTGTTTGCGACCTGTCGCCTGCGGCAATGGAGCCTTCTGGTTCTTCGGTTCGTTCTGTTCCGGAGACTTCTGCCCGGGAGTCTTCTAAGGCGGAGTATTCCAAACAGAATTCTTCCGTACGCCCTTCTTCTGCTGGTTCTTATTCTACCGTAGATCCACATGTTGTCGCAGCCAAGTCGGGCGCTTCTGATGGATGGTCTCTGAAACTCTATGCCGAGAATGGCATTCCTCGTGGTCTTGGCGATGGGAAATCGTCGGGTTCTTTGGTGATGAGTGATGGCATGATGGGTTCTTCGGTTGACAATTCCCTGCAGTTTATGGCAGTCAAGATCAACAGCAGAGAAACTCTCGTCGACTCCAAGCATCATTTCCCTGTCTCTGTTGGCTTGCAGGTGGGAGTGCCTCTGCTTCCAAGGCTCTCGCTTACAACGGGAGTTGTCTATACGCAGACCAGTTCCGATTTCACTTATCAACATGGTAGTAGCCAGACGGTTGTCAACCAGTCGCTCCATTATGTGGGTATTCCTGTTGGGCTTACTTACGAGGTTTGGGGTATCAGTCGTTTGCGCACTTACGTCAATGTCGGAGGTGAGGGCGCTGTGAATGTGAAGAACAAGACCATGCTGGATGGCTACCGTACAGATGTGGACCGTGACAAGATGCAATGGTCTGCCAATGCTTCTTTGGGCGTTCAGTTCGATGTAGTGCCTCAGTTGGGCATTTATGCGGAGCCAGGTGCCAAGTATTATTTCGACAATGGCAGCAATGTTGACAACGTGTTCAAGGACAAGAAACTGAACTTCAATTTCTCGTTTGGCTTGCGTTGGAACATTGGCAAGTAGTGCTCTCGGGGTAAGGTTGTTGCTGAGTCTCGTCATAGCTTTCATGTTTTTTTGACTGTTGATGGTTGGCTTGGCTGCACCAAGTTTATTCGCTCTTTCGTTTGCCATTTTTGCTCCCACGTTTTCCGCATTTGCTCCCACGTTTTCCGCATTTGCTCCCACGAACGCCGCATTCGCTCCCACGAACGCCGCATTCGCTCTGAGGAATCTATTTGCGAGAGACAGGGTGCTTGCAAGGGCGTTGGTTTGTAATCCGGGTGCAAAGTTACAACTATTTTTCGGAATGGATGTTGACTCCCATGGGAGTAAACAAAGTTAAATTTATTAACTATTTTAATGTTTTTTATGATTTTGGAGCTGTCGCTGCTGCCATTCGATTTGGAGACTTTCCCTATATTTGTCTCCAATTCTGTCTCCAAATCCCATGTCTCCCTCTCATTATTAATACTTTACCTCAATTTCTCGCGTTGAGTATATATTTATATAGAAATTAAATGGCATGGCAGACGTTTAGGGGTAAAATTCGTTCGATTTAGGGGTAAAATTTGTTTGCTTAGGGGTAAAATTTGTTTATTTGGGTGGAAAATTCATTCGATTTAGGTGGATTTTTTTTATTCCAATATTTTCAACATCGTGTTTTGGCGCACAAAAGTGGGTTGTCTCCAAACTTGGAGACAACCTTTTTTCAGGTGCTTGTCTCCAAGTTTTTTGGGGGTGTCTCCAAGTTTTTTGGTGCTTGTCTCCCAGTTTTTTTTGCTCTGTCTCCCATTTTTTGGGTACTTGTCTCCCATTTTTTAGAGAAATAATTTGTAATTTTGCATTTAAATATTAAAATCTTAGATACGATTACTTAATAAGTATGACATATGGAACAAATTATACAGATGGCAAAATATATAATACGCATATTGCTTTTCGTCAGTTATAGTTTATGTCCAACAGCAGTTATGTCGCAAGAACACAAGGAGATGGAAAAGACTGTCTTCGATAGTTGGCGCAATCTGACAAGTCAACAGCTTTTGGACAAAAGCCGCCAACTGATTAAGAGCGAGCGCAACATAGACACTGCCATGCTATATATGTCGGAGGTGGTGAACAGATATTATGCTGGTTCTAAATCGGATGATGATACCGACATGTTCTTGCGAGCCATGAACAATATGGGATATGTCTATCTCAACTTTTTCAACGACTATCAGAAAGCTTTCGTGTGTTTCAACCATGCCTTGAAAGTGGCGAAGGCAAAAAATGATAAGTCCAGTTTGGCATATCTATATCTGAATCTTAGCAACATGTATGGCATTGTTGGCATGGTACATGATACGTATAGCGCGAAGCAGGCACTCGATTGTTATCAGTTGGCAGTCAGTTACTCCGCAGAAGCGAAAGAATGGGAATGTTTGCAGGTTTCTCTTGGTAACATGGCAGACATGGCCTACGCCACCAATATGACAAATTATGTAAGAAAGACCCTTGAAAAATATAAGAAAACAAGTTTTCCTAAAGGTACACCATTGATAGAATACAACAGGCTGCTTATAGCTGGCAACCAGGCTGTGGCCCGAAAGAATTATACTATGGCCTTGGAATGCTACAAGAAAATGGAAGCATGCGTTGACACAGAAATATCTCCAGAAAAATATGTTGCGGCAGCATACAACCATCAGGCCGAGGTATACTCACTTATGGGAAACCGTAATATGGCGTTGAGTATGCTTGGCAAGATGCATGATGTTATTGAGCGTCACAACCTAAAATATCTTAAGGTTGAGTATTACAAGAGCATGTGCGATTTATATAATACTTATGGAGATGCCAATCTTTCTCAACATTTCCAGCTCGAATATTATAAGCTAAAAGATTCTCTTGAGAATGTTGGAAAACTGAAAAACATAAGGGAGCTTCACTTCTTTGCAAAGCTCCAGGATGCCAACGAAGAAATAATCGTAATGGCTAAACAGCGCCAGCTGCTCTATGTTATCGTTACATTGGTTGGCCTATTCACAATGGTGACAGTAGCTGGCTTGTTGGTGATATGGAGGAAGAACAAGAAATTACGTGCCAGTCATCTTGTGATGTTCCATAGAGTGCAGGAACAGCTCCGTAACGATATGCTTATGCAACGCACCATTCGCGACTACGAAAGGAAAATAAAGGAAATTAATCACGCCAAAGATACCCATCTTAAGGCACAATCTATAGTCATAGATAAAGAGGAAAAAGTATATATATATAATAAGGTGTGTGAGGCGATGGCCTTACCATCCAATATTTGTCAACCTGATTTTAGCATTAGAAAACTTGCAGAAATCATTGGCTATTCATACCCTAAGGTATCGAAATCGATTAACGATTTATATGGTAATAATTTCAATGCCTTGCTGAACGATTTTCGTATAAAGGAAGCTTGTCGCAGACTCAATGACGAGAAATACAAATTGTTCACAATAGAGGCTATTGCTGTTGGTCTGGGGTTCAAGAGTCGCACGGCATTTGTGGCCATATTCAAGCGGATAACTGGCCTTACACCTTCTGAATATCATAAAACAGTTTTTCAAAATATGAATGGTAACATAAGTCGTTCTGATGTTTAAATGGCGCAATATCTGTCGAAATGTGTCTATATTTGCAAATAAAGACGCATTACGACAGAACGAGCCCCTATGTTTTGCTCAAAATGTATACCTTTGCACTCGGTAATGATAAGATTGCTGGTTGCCAAGGTTTTATTAGGACTCTGCTGAGGCAACCAGAGATAACAAAAAGAGTCCTAATACATTTTGCATGATGAAAACCAAAATTTTACTCTTAAGTTTGTTTTTGGCGATTGCTGTTTCTTTTCCACAAGGACTATTCGCGCAGAAGACAGTCCTTACATTAAACGGAATTCCGGAAAAGACAATCAAGGCAAATGGAAAAGTATTGCCCAGGACATTAGCCTTGAAAAAAAGAGACAATTCAAAAGGTAGCGCCTTGAGTAGTGAGACATCCAGCGACTGGTCGGGAACCCAAGAGACCGACGAATTAGTAGACGAAGATTTTTCTAAGTTTACTGCAGGTACAAATGATGCGCCCGACAAGACATCTCTTTGCGACATTTACGGCAAGTTTGGCCCTCAACGTGAGAACATACCAGATGAGTACACGTCGAAATCCGGATGGTGCGGCAACTGGGTGTTTCAGGCAGGCGGCGCTGCTGCGCTTATTGACTCTTATGGTGGAATAGGTGCCTTCATTAATACTCCTTTAGGCGATTTTTCTGGTGACCTTACAGTCACAATACGTGTTAAGAATATTGGTGACAAGACGGCAGGTGTGCTGATAAATGTTGATAAAGGAGGTTATTACGACCCAGTGCTGCTTGGCAGTGGAAAGGTTTCGTTGAAAAAGAATTCAGACTGGCGTACTATTGAGGTGAAATATCACAACACGTATGCCGGCAATGACGGATTCGTTCAGATTGCAACCTATAATCAGTGTGTAATCGATTATATCAAGGTAACCAACACATACAATTTCCTGGCGGCTCCGCGTGTGCTTGAGCCAACTAACTTTACATCAAGAGGCTTCACTGTCAATTGGGAGCCAGTGCGTATGGCCGCTTCCTACGACCTATGGATTTTCCGAAAGGTTTACACATCTACGTCCGATTCTGTGTTCGCAGAGAAATTTGAGGATGGAGTGCCACAGAAATGGGAATTTGGTGGCAACGCTCATATTGCCGATGCCAAAGGAGCAGAAAGTTCAAGTGCTGTCGTACTGAACAACGGCGATTACCTCAGTTCGCCAGTAACCTTGGGCCGTTACAAGAATTTCTCTACTTTCATGAAGGTTGAAGCCAATGGTGCCACAACCGATGAACTAAACAATGGGCGTGTGGAAATTTGGCTTAGGACTATAGACTCTTGGAAAAAGCTCGGAGAGATGAATGCCGCAGGTTATCTTGATGGCAAGATAGTAGATATGCAAGAGAAGACGAAGAATGCTTTCTCGAACCAATTTTATGGTGTACGTATCGTGGCTAACCTTCCTGGAGATGCCGAACTTATACTTGACAATGCCGATGGCCAAATTGGTCCGTCAGCGAGATTAGATCCTGTAGGAGCCTATGAGGCTGCCGGAATGAGATATGCCAATACGTCGGAAACATCTTATACCTTTACAAACCTTGCGCCAAAAGGTGAATACTATTATGGTGTAGCATCTTTCTATTATGGCAAAACGTCCACCTACTCACTCAATTATGCCTTTGGAGTGGCTAAGCCAACAGCAAAACCAGCCACCGATGTTACAGCCGATGGATTTACTGCCAATTGGGCTTCCGTGGCAAAAGCTACAGGATACCGCATCAACAACTATGGTATATATAATGTGAAGAAGGCAGGAAAGTATGCTACAATAACAGAAGATTTCAGCAAGATAAGCGAGACCGTTTCCATATCTTCAAATCCGTTCAAGGCAGAAAGCTTGAACAATGATTACAGCATGGACCTTGGCAAGTATACTACAAATGCTGGATGGAAAGGCAAATATACACAGATTTCTAATGGCTATCTCGGATTTTCTGGCAGTGGTTCGTTAGTATCGCCACAGCTCGATCTCAGCAATAGTGACCACTTCTCCCTTTATATTAAGGCTGTTGGTACACCTGGTGACGTACTGAAGATAGAAAGTGGCTCCAATGTATATAATGTCGATGTTGTAGCCGACCCTACTGATGAAACAGGGGCAAAAGGTATGATTGACGCTGCCTTTGATGTTCCTGAGAGTGGTGGCGACATTCAACTCAAATTCTACTCTTATGCAGGTGTGCCTATCATGTTTGACGCCATCAAGATTTCACAGGACTTGAAAGAAGGTGACAAGGTAAAGATTCTCCTGTCGTCTGAGAATTTGCCAAAAAGCGACCTGAGTAAGATTTACACGCAACTCGACACAAGTAAATTCAAGGAGTTTGCTTATCAAGTGTATGCCCTGTTTGAGGATGTTGATGGTCGCACAGCTGTGTCTGACCCTTCCGATTTAATAACCGTAAACTTGAATGGCAGTGTCAACTCGGAAAAATCTGTTACGCCTACCGACATTGATAGCATTGCATCTGGCAGTGACATCACGGTTGTTGGGTTCTATTCTATAGAAGGCAAAAAGTTGAGTGTTCCGCAAAAGGGATTCAACATCGTGCGCTATAGTGATGGAAGTGTAAAGAAAATTTTTATGAGATGATTTTTTCAGAATGGTAAATTTCTAAAATAGTAAACAATGAATAAAAAGATATATTTGCTCTTTGCTGCAGCTCTCTTGTCCGCATCTGCCATGGGGCAGAACGAAAAGTTGTCGCCTACAATGCGGCTTGTGCTTGCCAACTCTCAACAGACGACATCTTCAAACAAGAATAACCCCCAAAAGGTGTATTCTAAAATCAAGAATCTTGCTCCAGTTAATGAGAAGGACAATACTATAGGAGCTTTCTTGCGTATAGATAACCCGCAAGTTGTCGACCAGCTTAAGGCTAAGGGCGTAAAAATAGGATCGGTGATTTCTGACTCCCTCGTTACAGTTACCATGCCTTTGGATAAGGTGTACGAAATAGCAGAGACTAAGGGAGTAAGATATGTGCAAGCTGCTACGAAGGCAAAATTGCTGATGGACCAGGCACGCAAGGATACTTATGTAGACCAGGCACAAAGCGAGACCAATGGACTTGGATCTTTCACGGGCAAAGGTATCGTGATAGGCATTGTGGATACAGGATTCTATACTGACCATGTCGGATTTTATAGTAAGGATCGCAAGTCTTTCCGAATAAAGAAATATTGGCAGCAAGACCAGTGGCCTGGTGAAATATATAAAAGCCCTGAAGGCTTTAATTATGGACGCGAGCTTGCTGATTCGGTTAGTATCACTCGTATGCACTACGACCTGAGTGGATACAGCCATGCAACACATGTAGCAGGCATAGCATCTGGCGCTGACATCGAAAGTGGTCTTTACGGAGTGGCTCCTGATGCAGAGCTTGTCATCGTGTCGACCGACCTTGAGAGTAATCACGTTGTCGATGGAGTGAAATATTGCTTTGACTATGCCAAGAGTGTGGGTAAGCCATGTGTCGTGAATCTTAGCATCGGTAATACCTTGGGACCTCGTGATGGTACGTCAGAATGTGACGAGGCACTCAATGCCCTTACTGGACCTGGACGCATCATTGTGGGTGCTTCTGGTAATGATGGTGCCTATTTGCTCCATGCCTCCAAACAATTTTCTGATGGTGACAATCAAATGAACACTGTGTTTAATTGTAGTTATGGAAATACTGCTGTAGGTGAAATCTGGGGAACAAAAGGTCAGAATCTTGCAGTCAAGGCTCAGATTGTGGATATTAACACAGGAGAAGTCATTAGTAAAAGTGACGTGGAGGATACTGCCAGTCCGAAAGGATTTTCTGTTAATCTGGACAAGAATTGCGCCATCCAGATTGCGTCCGAGGTCAACCCATCCAACAATCGTCCTCATGTTCAGGTAGTAGCAAATGTTAGTTATCTTGCCGACAACCAGCGCCTTGTATTGTCAATTAAAGGCGATGATGGAGGCGAGGCTCATGTATGGGCTGTGCAAAACTCAGCAATAGAGAAGATTGGAAAAGAGGGGTATACTGATGGTGACAATAGATACACGGTGAATGAGATAGGAGGAACTCCTGAAAATGTAATTTCCGTTGGAGCTTACAATACGAGAGAGAAAGCTGAGTATATAGATGGGTCATCTTACGACTATTCGAGTTTCATAGGTAAGATAGGCGACATATCCAACTTTTCAAGCTGCGGACCAACACTTGATGGCAGACAGAAGCCAGATGTAGCTGCTCCTGGTGCGGAAATCTATTCTACGGCAGTGGAAGATGGCTATGGATCATTTGATGCCAAGAGTCAGGCTACCAAAAAAGTTGATTACAATGGGAAGACTTATTATTACTTCTCTAATCAGGGAACTTCTATGTCTTCGCCTTTAGTGGCTGGCGTAGTGGCTCTTTGGCTTCAGGAAAATCCTAACATGGCTCCTGATGATGTAAGAACCCTTATTGAGAAGTCTTCACGTTGTGATGAGGGTACAGGCGAGTTGCCAAACTATCGATTTGGATATGGCAAGATAGATGCCATGCAAGGCTTGCGCATTTTGGCTAACACGACAGGCATTAAGGACATACGCAGTCTGCAGCAATTGTTCAAGATAGCTATAGATAGAGATTCCAAGAATGTGACGGTTTATTATGACGATAACATAGGAAAGG
>ERZ808240.3811-NODE-3811-length-14171-cov-5.804406_pt1 | contig 14171 bp, 15 predicted proteins | sample MGYA00521084_ERZ808240 | MGnify/ENA primary metagenome ERZ808240 (study PRJEB31516, sample SAMN03275571) | gut metagenome | biome: mammalia-associated habitat; material: feces | host: Papio cynocephalus | place: Kenya | collected 2012-08-06 ... | reverse complement strand
CGGGATAACTTTCCACCCAGCCTCCGGTCATAAAAAAGGTCACATGGGTATTATGCTTCTTCAAAATCTCCAGTATCCTGCGCGTATCCTCATTCCCCCAGGGTAATGCTATTTTGCGTTATGCTCTTTTTTGCAGAAAAAGGCAACCGCATATACGATCGCCTTTTTCCAAATTAAGATTCATAAACCGCTTGAAATAACAAATCCAGGTCTTCTTTAAATCGATAAACGATATTTACATTTTGATTACCGGTTTCATCTCTCTGTCCAATTTCTATTCTTTCTATAAACATAACCACAGTATTTCTATCAAGTGACCGCATATCATGTGATAGAAGATTTTCCACCCATTCATCATAAATAATATTGGTTTTTTCTTCTGTTGCCTCCAGCGTTGCAATCCTTTGCTTTAAATAATCTTGCTGTGAAAGATAGTCCTGCCTGATAGAATAATACTCTTCCTTAGTAATCAATTCATCCCGTAAATCAAAATACAGCTTTTTTATATTGCGCTGATTTTTTTCAAGTTTTTGTTTTGTAATTTGCAGTTCTTTCTTTCCAAAATCATCCACTCCTTTAGCAGCATAAAAAGTGCTCTCCACAATTGATTTGATTTCCTTGACGGAATCTACAATTTTCCTTATATCATCCAGGACTATTTTTTCCAATACGCTATGATCTATTGCATGATTGGAACAAAACTGAGAACCACTTCTTGTATAACTGCCACAGGTATATGTAATCTTCCTTCCGCCATTAAATTTATGCTTCACCATTGCTCTTTTGCAATCAGCACATTTTAGAATACCGGCAAATATTGACACTTCATTTTCAAAGTTTATTTCCCTCGTTTTAGCACGTAACAGTACCTGAACCCGTTCCCATTTTTCTCTTTCAATAATAGCAGGATGTGTGTCAGGAACCTTAATCCATTCACTCTCAGGTCTTGTTCTTGCTTTTCCCCGCATTGTACGTACAGTTTTATTCTGAACCATCACACCCGTATACATTTCATTTTGCAAAATACGATGGATAGTAGAATACGTCCAATACTCCGTTTTTTCTAATCTATTACCGTTGTGATATTTCTCTCCATTTTCCCTTTTATACACAGAAGGGCACGGAATATGCTCAGTATTCAAAATTGATGCAATTGTCTTTTGTCCTTTTCCACTCAAATATAATTCATATATTCTTTGCACAATTGTAGCAGCATATGGATCAATAATAAGCTTATGTTTATTGTCCGGATTCTTACAATATCCAAAAGAACAATATGCTCCACAGAATGCTCCGGAATTTTGCATCACTTTAAAGCTGCTTTGTACCTTTTTAGATATGTCGCGGCTATAACTCTCATTAAATATGTTTTTTATTGGGAGCATCATATTGAATTCATCATCTGTACGATCGATGCCGTCATTTACCGCAATGAACCTTACATGATATGCAGGAAATACATCTTCCAGAACTATTCCGCTTCCCTTATAATCACGCCCCAACCGACTAAGATCTTTTACAATCACAGCTTTAATCTTTTCTGCACGTATATCACTTAATAAGTTTTCCATTGACGGTCGATTAAAATTGGTTCCCGTAAAACCATCGTCTACGTACTCTTCCCATGGTGTCAACTCCGGATGATTTGTAACATAATCTTCTAAAAGAGCTCTTTGCGATGCAATGCTATTTGATTCATCTTTATCTCCATCTTCTTTTGACAGACGTAAATATAACGCTGTTATTTTCTCCATAATGATGTTGCCTATCCTTTCACATGCATTGCAATAATTTTCGCAAGTACTTCCTCTTTTGAGGCATTGCCTATAAATTTTCTATCTACCGTTATCCGACTTTTCATTTCTTTCGGTCTCCTTTCGCATTTCTTCCTGTTTTCTTTCACCGGATCACTCCATAATTAGTCTTGGACCATACTATGAAGCGATATCCGGCTACAGAACAATATTCATAAGATAAAAATTGATTTATTGCCCTTTCATCTCATGAAAGAATCATATTGATTATCAGTCTGTCAGTTTATCTATAACCGGCTCATGCACACGTATATGTGGTGACTGAAAATTAAAAGCCGATACTATCAAGAACTTCCCTCCTTTTTTATCATACCGCTGCGCTTGGATTTAACGTACACTTCCATATCCATTCTCCTTTCTTCGCTATTAAATGCCTGTTTTTCGCTATCAAGGAGATAATATGTCACTATAAATTCGAGCTTTTCTACTGTCCGTCTATATACCTATTATCCAGTATCAAGCCGCAAATTCTTCTTCGAGAATTATTAAATTTGGCTTTTTCCATTGTTGTATCTACGGCATTCACTCTACCTCTATAAATTCCCGGATATGCAAGCAATCTATTAATGAAGTCATTACGATTTAACTTTTGGCTTGTTTCATTCTTATTAATACATTTTTGAGATTCAAAATAAGATGAATATGCGCTATATAACACATTGGTTGCATAGTTATTCACACCTTTTTTAGTAATTTTTATACAGTCCAGTACAAAATCACTCATATATGTATTTGCCATACACCATTTTTTCTTGCACTCCTTAGACAACTTAGATTCTCGTATTTTAATTGTCCCATCTTGACCATATACTTCTGCAAAATCCCGTAAAAGCATCGTTGCAATTGCATTACGTTCCTGATCTAATTTTTGCTGTAGAGACAGATCTATTTGCTTTGCTTCCTTAATAAAAGGTAATGCAACCACTCTGTTAACCAATCCTATATCTGATTGACTGGCACAAAAACTTCCATTTGTGGCAAAAACCATCTTAAACCTAATTGCAACATCCGTCTGTTCCTTATAAATCTGTCGAACAGAAATACGTTCTTCTCCGGTAATACGCTTTAACAGTGATGATGTTTTAGGATTGATTGCTTCCATGTCACAATCTAAAGAAGAAATCAACAGCAATTGTTCTGCGTTTCCTAAAGCAAAGCTTTTTGTAAAGTCTCCTAATGCGAGATTTGAAATTCGATTTGCCGGAAAGAGCGAATTCAGAAAATGCCCTAGTATAAGAGACTTTCCACTATTGCTTGCCGTACCAGCAACCGGAATGAATTTCAACCGATCAGGAATCAACAACACAGCCAAGCAATCCTTTATCGTTTGAATCGTATCTGCATCCCCTCCACAAGCATCAGATATAATCCGATCAAAGTGGCTTGTTTCCCGTTCATCCTCAAGGAATTCTGCATTGAGGCAATAGTAAAATGGCACGTCTTTATTGAAAGAGTTCTTAAAAAATCGTCTCTTTTTAAGATCATAAATACCATTTTGAAAAACTACTTTCCCTTTGATTTTCTCAAAATCTTTCTCACCAAAAATATACTTTTTATTAGTATGAAATACCGGATTTCCCATTGTTTCATGTTGTATGAAAAATACAACCTTTCCAATAAAATCCTGTAGTGACTTTATTGATTCTTTTTCAGATTTGGATAACAAGTCATACACTAGTTTTCTCAGTATGTTGGATTCTAAAGGTTCATAACACTTGCCCGAAAAAATCCACAGCTGTTGAGATTTCTCCTCAAACCGCATTACCGTATACATGTGCAAGAATCTGCCAGCCACTTTATATGGCAAACAGCTTTCACGCTCAGGATCCGTAACCATATCTGTTTCTCCAGCTGTCTCCTTTTTCTTTGAAAAATCAAATGATTTCTTCTCCATCATATCGGTGATTTCATCTTTCTCCTCTACTTGACAAGCATTTTCGTAGGAATATGATTCATGGCTAAGATCTAACATACCATTGATTTCATCTTCCTCCTCTACTTGACAAGCATTCTCGTAGGAATATGATTCATGGCTAAGATCTAACATACCATTGATTTCGTCTTCCTCCTCTACTTGACATGTATTCTCGTAGGAATATGATTCATGGCTAAGATCTAACATACCATTGATTTCATCTTCCTCCTCTACTTGACATGTATTCTTGGGGAAGTATGATTCATGGTTAAGATCTAACATACCTTTGATTTCATCTTCCCCTTTTGAATACCTTCCTGGAATTTTTACCAATCCAGCAGGAGATAATGAGATTACTTTATTGCTCATTTCAACCTCCAAATTTAATCACAATATGCTATCCTAATTTCTAGGTTCTTCAAAATCTATCTCACATTCATTACGAGATTCAATCTTTGAAGCGTTACCCAAAACATCAGCAAATGAAGGATTCAGCATCCGTAACAGTAACCTTATAGCTCCGCTGATCAATTCAGATTCTATGGAATGCGCATTCCAGAAAAAAGACTGCGTTTTTTCATTCGGTTTATTATACACAACGATGCCATTATGCATCATCTCCTTTTCTTGGTTCATAGAGAAAATAAGGATCCCACTTACCACTGGTTGTTCCTTTTTTTCGTCCACTACTAAGCCTTCATCATTTTTTTCACTTGTAACTCTTTCATTCAGCAAACCAAGATCACAAAAAACATTCCATTTTCCTCGTCTGACCTCAATAAACTGGATTTCAAAAGGTGCTGGGTTCTCTTTTGTAAAAAACATTTTTTTATCCCCAACATACAAATAAATCTCATAGTCTTGTATCACCTCCCTTTCCTCCAACTCATTAAGGTATGCAAAACATGCATGATTTTGATTGAATGCTGCTATTTTTAAATGGTTTTTCTTTTTCATAAAAAACCTCCTTTCTTTTTTGTAACTATAGTCTCTCACATAGCAATCCCCCTTTTGCATATGGATTTTCTGTTTTTTCAAAATTCTTATTCATTCAAAAATCCTTTATTTATCATATCTGCAGAGGTTTTTTCTTTCCCCCCGGCAAAAAAACTTTTCTATTTTTGTATCCATGACAGCAAAAAAGGTGTGTGTATACTTCAAAATCGTATACACACACCTTAAAACTTCTATATTTACTTCACACTACTTCTTATTAAGCGGCAAAACCACCTTACATTCATACATCTTTCCTATAAAATGACGCAAATACTCATCATCCACCTTATCATATACCTTCATTTTCTCAGGATAACTTGAATATTTAGAAGCATGACATTCCTTTATTTTTTCACTATACCATTTATACCAGTCCTGCTTATCAATTTTCCCTGAGTAATTCGTGCCCTTTTTCTCCTCCACATCTCCCTTATATAAATTCTCAGGGTTTAGTTTTGATAAAATAATATCTGTTTTACAATCTCCCCCATCTAAATTCTCTTTCAGGTCGTTTTCCATTGATTCATCTATAAGCTCTCTATAGGGTATTTCTTCCCCATCTGGCATTGTAATGTTATATGAATTGCTCGATGAATACTTTGGATCTAACGTCCAGTACAAATTCCCCTCATTGTAATATTCATCTATAATCTGATATGCTATGGCTAATCTTGTATGTACTCTGACACATTTATTAAATATATATACCATATCGTCTGCAAATTTTTTCATCACCATTTCCTTACAAATAGGTTTATTATCCAGCAGCATTTTAAAACATACTTTAGTACAGGCATAGTCATAAACAGCTTGGAAATAATACAGTCCGTATATTTGTTCTATATAATAGCATGTCTCTTTTAAGACGTTTTTTTCTTTGATTGGTGTCAAAATGCTGAATACTTCATTTATAAATGCCATGTATTGTTGTTTTAGCTTCTCTTCATTTTTCCTACACATTCCTATTTCTTTGAAAAATTGATTTAAAATTTGATACTTTACTACTACTTCGTCTAAACAAGCTTCTTTTAAACTAATCGTTTTTATCTGCATATCCTTATCTATCTTGATGTTTCTCAGCATAAATGGGTTCGACTCAGATAATCTTTGAAAGATACTTACAAGCAGATCTAATCTTGAATCTAAATACCAGACTTGTTTTTTTACGCTTACATCTAATACATACTTCTGGACAACATCCAGCAGACAAACTGAGCCTTGTTCTTTGCATCCCATTAACTCATATAAATCCACATTATTACTAGAATCAGTAAATATATTCTGCATCTTCCTTCTTTGTTGTTTCGTCCATTCCTCTAACTTCTTCAAATCTTCATTGAAATCCTCTTCTATTCCATCATTTGGTACTCCTTCTTCCAACACTTGATTTACATATTGAGCCAATTCCTCCATCTCGTCATCTGTGAGGATAACATTTTCTTTGTCTTCTTTTTCTTTGTCTTCTTTTTCTTTCTCATTATTACTATACCCTATCCCCCCAAATATATCATTAATAAAGCTGACTATCTCTGCGTCATTCGGTTCCCATTTATCCCCTGTTTCATAAGAATTCATACAACGTTCCAAATATCTACGTGTATCTGCTGACATCTGCAAATATGCCAACTTATCATTCTCTCTAAACCATATTATATATGCCACTGCCAAAGAATCTAAAGGATTAGAGGCAAAAATATCCTGTAAATCAGAAAAGGTATATTCATCAATTCCAAATACCCTCTGGAGTTCGGAAAACAACGCCATTTTTCGAATATTGATTTTTTTTGATTTCATATTCCTTAACTGCGATACAGACTTAAAATCATTATTGGGTAGAACCCTTATCCATTTAAGACATATATTATCACTGTTATATGCATCCGCAACAGCTTTAGCTATTTCATAATTCTCATTCCACTCAATATCATTTAAGTTTCCATTCATTTTCTCATATACGTTACTAATTTTTATTTCTTCCATGCTTTCTCCCCATACTTTACTATCTCTTTAAACAATTTATAACTGTCACTCCCATTATTTTTCTATTCTCCTACAGACACTTTACTAAGTATGTAAATATTTTTTTCCAAAAATAATAATACCCAAACTACTACAGTAGAAAGGATTGATACTATGAATTACTCAATACATACTTATGAACTGGTTGGACAGTTTAAATTTGAATACTGGCATCAGGTATGCCATATAATTAAAACACATTTTCCAGCTATAGAAACACGTTTACCATTTAATAAAAAAGAAAATTATATTGAAAAATACATATATAGACAAGGTCACCTCCCCGGTATCACCAGCATAACACTATGCAAAACCTGTGGGGAAAAGGCAGTTTTCAAATGCTTCATTTATATTAGAATAAATCCTTATAATGCATTAAATGGAAATCTGCATTCTAATGGTGAAATTATTGAAGCTAATTGCGTTGCACAGAGCAACCGGATCATAGCTCACCACCTTCATTTTCTTCCAAAATACATTCTCAAAAGTCTCACTCTCAATAGAGTGGATTTTTGTGTAAATCTGCGATTTTCAGACCACATATCTGCCATTGAATACCTGCAGCTGCTTTCCAGAGGATTACCTCGAAAGTGTTTGCATACAGGCAATGAGTTTACACAATCTAACTCTTCTATTCTCTTCAGTTGCAAAGGGTATCAATTTGAAATATACGTGAAAGCCGATCAGATGAAAAACCACCGATATTTAAATACATATGAAGATTATTATGGTGTAATCCGCTTTGAACTGCGCACATATCGTGAAAAATTAATAAAACTGTCACTTAAGTATGAGCACTATTTTTCATACGGCGACTACTCAGATTTTTTAACAGCCTGCCCGCTTATTGCCAAATCTGAAATCAACAAACTTGTTGCAGAAATGGTTGGATATGGAAATTTTTATACCTATCCCCACACAAAATCTGTTATAGAAAATGCCAATATTGATCCACGCCCCAAAAGTAATGTAGCTTATATTGTTGATGCTCTTGCTACAAATAATACTGCCCTGACCATAACATGCGATAATGATATATCACATAGAAAATGGAAGAGACTATTATGCTATTATGATAAGTTAGGCATTAGTCCAATAACAGTCCCCTCTGCCTTTTCCCATGTTTTTTATCCGGGTGTTGACAACTGGGACTCTTTTTTTGAAATAAAAAAAGAAAATCCCAAGACACCAGCATTCCCCACAGATATTTAAATCTTATTTTGTGCCATTTATGTCAGAAATGACAGCCCTATTTATTTTCATTTTACTATCTGTATTATTCAAGTGGGTGTCTTTCAAAACACCCACTTAATCATCTAACCTCATATTTTTCAGCTGTTCAATCTGATTCCTCTTAGAATAGATCACTGCAGTTATTTGAACTTTCCATTCTGCCTCGTCAATCCAATAATATACCAGAAAATTGTTGACTACTACTTTGCGGATTCCGTATGTTTTCCATGGTTCCTCTTCAATCAACTGGTTCCGCTCCGGGAATGCAGATAAAGCCATTATACTGCTTTCCATCTTATCTAAAAGATGCTCTGCTGCTTCCGGTGCAAAAAGCTCATGTGAAATATAATCAACAATTTCAGCCATTTGTTCCTGTGCCTGACTTGTAATCTTTACCTCGTAAGTATCTGCCAATCTAACCCCTCTTTCTCAATTCCGCAAAAACGTCCTTTGCAACTCTGGAATCATCCGATTTTGCCTGCATAAGCCCTTTTTCCATAATCGCATCGAATTGTGAATCTGTCATGGCATCTCTACTTGCAATAGATTTAGCTGCCTTCAGTTCAAACGGAATACCATTCTTGGCAATGACCTGTCTGTATGTCATATCAATAAAGACAGATACCGGTATTCCCAACTTTTCCAAAATAGCCTCTGCTGACTCTTTGATTTCCGGTTGTATTCTTGCTGTAACATTCGCTGTTTTGACTGCCATATAAAACACCACCTTTCATACGTAGTATACCACTTTGTATTGCATACAGCAATACATTTTCAAAGTTAGTGTCGCATAATATATTCCTCAACATCTTCTTTGCATATGAGCCACTTTCCTGCAACCATATGCCCCTCTATCTGATTATCATGTATAAGATACAGTGCTGAATTTTTCCCAATATGAAGTATTTGCATCAATTGTTTTAATGTAAGTATATCTGATGTATTTTCCAGCATTTTATGCACTTCCTTTTTTTATTTTCTTACGTAAATGTTTCAGAATGTCAGTTTAGCTCAGTTTATATCGGTTTATCATATATCATACTGGTTGCAGCACGAATACATCGCATTCTTATACACATTCGTTCAGTTGGCGTTTGTACTTATAATATGTATTCTTTGATATACCGATCAGTTTCATGCACTCATCATCTGTTAAAGCACCATCAAAACTCCGACTATATTTTTTTATTTTCTCTTTTGCCGGTTCTGCTTTCTTTACATTCAGGTGCGCTCCCTGCCTCTGCCCTATCTGTTTTCCATTCAGCCTTGCTGTTTCAATTCCTTCCCTGGTTCTCTGCCGCAGGTCCTGTACTTCTTTTTCCGCCTGCTCAAATGCAATTCTAATTTGTCTTTCAGCCAGTTTTCGGAAATAGTTATTGATTCCAATAAAAATTTCATCTTCATCTGTACCAGTCAAATCTATTTTATCTCTTATATTCATCTGGTATACATCTGTATCTATATAGTGCTCTTTCAGAAATATCAACGTAATTCCTCTATCCAGTAATTGAAAATAAGCCCTGACACCATCCTCTGCATTCCGACTCATTCGTGATACTGAATCAAAAACTATGATATCCCCAGCCTTTATTATGTTGCATAGTTTTTTCCACTCAGGTCGATCTATTTTCGTTCCTGTATATGCCTCCTGTACAATATGCGCAGCTGGATAGGCATATAATATATTGCGGATCTGACGTTGTATTGACTGCTTTGCTGTACTGATTCTTGCATATCCCCATACCATATCATCACATTCCTTTCATCTCAAATTAAACGAACCCCTTTTTTATACCAATTAGATCTCCCAATGATGCTGTATTTCCGATAAGATTTAATACTTTTCGCAACTACCTTAAATTTAATACAAAAGAAAAGAGTGAACCTGTTTCTTTCAGTCCACTCTTTCTCTGTCTCTAGGCGGCAATTGCAATCTGCCCGGTTACACTGTCATATTCATATACATGATAAGAAAGCCTCTCCTTTTCCTGTACTGTAAGCTCATTTACCTCATAGACCATCTTTCCAAGTTCTTCTGCAAGCACTTCCCCTTTTGGAATTAATATTGTCTCATGTATTGATGAAGGTAAAATATAGAAATCCCCGTGTAAAACTTCTTCCGCGCATTTCAGCATATCATCATTTAATATCTGTACAGCACCATATAAATGCTTTTTGTTGGTAAGCACATACATAGGATTTTCCGCAGATATTTCTTTTTCTAACTCCATCCCATATTTTTGCATAATATCTGCCATGGAATTGAGTTCTCCATCATTATCTGCATACATATTTTTCTTCATCTGTTCAAACAGATCTTCTTCTGTCACACCCCATACATCAAGCTGCTGATTACTAATACCAATCGATGCCGTTGCACCATCAGAGAAACCATCATATTCTACAAAATATAACAGAACAAAATCTAAAAATTCCCTATATGGATAATCCATCAGAATTGCTTCATTCATCTCACGACTTAATAAACGACCATGCAGTCTTGTGCAAGCCTTACTATAATCAGTAAAAACACTAAGATCAAAAGAGTTGGTAACGGTGCTTTCCCGGTAGGTGCAAATAATGGAATCCGCAATTTCTTCAATCGTATCATCTCCCTTCCTATATTTTTCATAATATTCATCTATATAAATGCATGGTATGATCTTTTGTCCGCCCTGCCGGATCTGTATTCCATGCAATGTTTGATTGTTGATTTTATGGATAACACGTGTTTCAACTCCATAATCATCACCTAATTTTTGTTTAATTCTCTGCTCCACTTCTTTTATAAAATCTTGTAAACACATAATTTTTCCTCCAAAAGAATGGGTATCCATCTGGACATTAGATGGATACCCTGTTTGTCATGCTGCCATATCAATTACTTCATTCTGTACAGAAAACATATCATCCGACAAAGACTTTTTAATACTTTCATCTGATGACAATGCCCTCTGAAAATCTGTCTTAATAGGCGCGTATTTAAGTGCCTGTTTAATCACCGTCTTTTTCGCCATATCCTCATAATTTGACTTCCATGGACTATACCCGGAATCAAATGCCTTTGAATAATTACGAGCATACTGATCCATATCTGACTTGCTCATTACGCTAAATCCAAATCCACCATTTACTGTTTTAAAAATGCCGTAAAAATAGACCGGCTCTCCTCTGTCTGAAAAAGCCGGTCTGTGAATCAGTTTCGGATCAAGTCCATATTCAAAATGATCATTCTCACATACACTCTGCGCCTGTATTGTCTGCATCTGTCCGTTTCGATAAGCCAGATCAATTAATCCTTTATAGCCAATCTGAAACTGGCACTCCAAAATGCCTTTGTTTTTATATGGAATCAAATATGCCTGTCCCAGTGGTGTATTTGGTTCGAGTCCCAGCTGTGCAGCATTCATTAGTGCCGCCAGAAAGCTCATAGGTGTACATTTCTGCAGTGCCGGTGTATTATTTAAAGCTGACAATGCAATTCGAGTAAACCGCTCCGGTGTAATGACTGCCGGAAGTGCCTTTTTTATTTCCGGCATCATAGCTTTTACCATATCAGGTATCGTCATACTGGTGTCAAGTTTTATCGTTTTTCCATCTTCCTGTAAAGATTTTTCGCCCTTTGCCTGCAAAGCCAGTTCTTCCTTTATATCTATTCCCATTTTCTACTTCCTTTCCATTATGCAGCGTGTTTTATGATAAATCGTCTTCCGCTGCTTACTTTTGCATATTTCTCATATATTTCCGGTTGCTCTGCTTTCAGTTTTTTACTATCGAATCTCACCTGATTGAAGGATGCCCATGACACCCTGTACCCTTCCGTCGTGGCATAGCTGGCATCCTGCATTTCTAATTTTATTTTTTGCTCTATCTTCGCCTTTTCCACCTCCATTTTTTTAATCAGCGAATCCAGTTCGGAATGTCGATGCAACATATCATTATATCCAATGAGCTGGACAGATTTTTTCTCATCTGATTTAAAATATAGCTTCTGGATTTGTTCAGAGCAGTCCTTTGTTCCATCCGGTTCCGGTATCACATGCTTCATTACGTTTTCATTCCAGAACCGTTCTTCTACAGTAATAAGCAGCTGAATCAGTTCTTCATCCCGTTTTATCTTTCTGATTATAAAATCTCTGCCCCAAATTAATGCTGCTATATACCAGCAGTCAAATCCGGAAACCGCCAGATAATGTTGTACCTGCATCTGATAATGGAGTGGGATCTTATTATCCTCCCACTTATCTGCACTATATGGACTTACTGTTTTACATTCAAGTCCGGCTTTTTGCCCGACCAGGATTCTGTCAAAATCAGCAAGCATAAACGGATGTTCTTCATTCTGATAAATCGCATTAGCACGCCGTACCTTAAATCCGGTTTCCATTTCGAAACGCTTAGCCACATATTCTTCCATGTCACGCCCTTGTCTCATAGCTTCATTATCATTCTGCTCCATTATATCTGTTACCTTATCCTGATAAACAGAAAATGCTGATACATACGGATTCATTCCCGTTATTGCACCAGCATCAGTTCCTGTGATTCCCATTTTCCGATATTTAAGCCACTCTTCCTTTGGCAGATCAATGGTAGAAACAAATCGTCTCACACTATTCCTCCTTCATAAACACTGCTTCCCCAATGGGAATTTTGATTTTCTTTAAACTCCCGTTCCACGTGCTGTCTGACATCCTCATACATAACATCCTCTTCCGTATCTGACATAAAATTGTTGTACAAAGATTCCAAAATATTTGTTCCCTGTGCAATCAGATTGTTTAATAAGGCATCAGAAAAATCATCCACATTTTCCATTAACACCTCATACAGGTTTACATATACCTCTGTTTTATAAGAAGATCCCAGTATTTCTGATTTGCTTTCTTTTAAAAGTTTCCTTTTAAACTCTGTCAGTTCATCATAGACTTTTTTGCAAAACCGCTCTTTAACTGTCATCTTTATCCTCCCATTCATTTCTAATAAATTCGTATTTATGCTGCTATCATCTGATATGCTTTATCAATAAGAGGATTTCCTTCATAAGTTCTCATAAAACGATTCTCCAGATAATTCTGTGTTTTTCTGATCGGCTCCGCATGTGTTGCAAAATCAGAAACTGCGTTTATAAATCGATATGCATTATTCCCTAAGTTCTTTAAGTCTGGAGCCTCATAATATCTGTCATTCAGATCACTACGAAGCTTCTTAATATTACGGATAGTGGTAATACTTGCATCCTTTTCTATCGGTAACAGTAATTCTATATACTCCTTTACCTGTTGATCTGTCACACGCACCTTGCGAAGGTGTTCAAATTCTTTTCCCAGTGCATCCATGTATTGATCCGCCATAAACAGTGTCTGTTTTGCTTCCCTGACCTTTCCCTTAATATCACCGGTATGTATCATGGAAAAACTTCTGCTTGCTGTATGAAGTGCCAAATTAAGAGTATTATTGCACACAACACGAATGGGTGTAATTGCTACCCGTACCGCCCCCGAACCATCATGTGTATTGCTGAACACAAGATAAGGGCTGATACGTTCTCCCGCAATAATATATTCACGCGGCAATCTCGCCAGTAACCATATTTTCTTTCCTCCCTGCAGTGATCCGGCTGTCTCAAAACGAACGCCTGCTCCTAATAGGGCATCCGTAAAAGCAAAGGCTTCCTTATTCTGAATGACTTTATACCTATCTGATACCACACCCAGTATAGCACCATCCTTATCTCTGATATTCGCTTTAAATCCCTCTATCACTCCATATGTAGAATATACCGGACTTTGAATAACTTTCCAGTCCAGCCCTGCCAGTTGTAATGCATTCTGAGAAGTCGGTGCCTCCGCTACAATCGTTCCCAGACCATGCCACGGCTTTTCTCTTGTACTAAACATTGTTTCTACGTTTGCTGCCATTATTCATCTCTCCTTTTCTCATTTTTTTCACGCAGTTCATTCCAAATGATAAGCACCGTTGATGCAATTGCCATAATTATTTTTTTCACTACCATTCCTCCCAACTATGATTTTTGTAATGTGCATTCTGCATCAATTTTTCCGTCCTGATCCAATGACAATTTCCTGCACGCATGTGACTATACTTTGTAAAATGATCATAATAAGTGCTTTTTTCCTCATATATATTACCCGTCTTTCTACGAAAGACACCAATGCGCCATGAAACATGTA
>ERZ808240.3810-NODE-3810-length-14171-cov-13.383820_pt1 | contig 14171 bp, 12 predicted proteins | sample MGYA00521084_ERZ808240 | MGnify/ENA primary metagenome ERZ808240 (study PRJEB31516, sample SAMN03275571) | gut metagenome | biome: mammalia-associated habitat; material: feces | host: Papio cynocephalus | place: Kenya | collected 2012-08-06 ... | reverse complement strand
TAGGCATTTTTCTTCCTCCATTGTTCAGAATTTGGTACCTTTTGCGCGGGGCAATAGCTCCCGCGGGGCCGGAGATCCCCTAAAAGGCACTATTGCTCAGATACTATGATAACAAATTCCGTCCGGGTTGTAAATGCAAACCGCCTAGCAAAAAACCACAAAAATTCCAAAAAATTTTTGGCGGTTTTTTACGCTTGTGTTTTTTGTTGAATCCATTCTTGCAGAATTTTAAGTTTTTCCCGGTTTTGGCCTATTTTTCTTAATTTATCCTTAATTTAGAATTGACAATCGTATATAGATTGCCGTAAACTGAGGTTATTCCAATCAACCGGACAGAAAGGACAAATTGTCATGGATGCAGCTGTACATTATGAAAAAACATTGACGAGTGAAGTGCTGTTCGAGGGCCGGGTCATCACCCTGACCAAGGACACCGCTCTGCTCGAGAACGGCAAGACTGCCACGCGCGAAGTGGTCCATCACCACGGCGGTGCCTGCATCCTGCCTTATTTTGAGGACGGCACCATCTGCATGGTGCGCCAGTTCCGCTATGCAATGCAGCAGGAGCTGTGGGAGCTGCCGGCCGGCAAACTGGAAAAGGGCGAAGACCCCTTTGAAGCCGCAAAACGGGAGCTGGAAGAGGAATGCGGCCTGACTGCCGACCATTACACCTCACTGGGCGAGTTCTTCCCGACCGTCGGCTACGATACCGAAGTCATCTACACTTGGGTCGCGACCGGCCTGCATGAGACGCATATGCACCTTGATGCCGACGAGTTCCTGACACCCGACCGGGTGCCGCTGGACAAGGCATACGAGATGGTGATGAGCGGCGAGATCAAGGACGGCAAGACCATTGCCGGTATCCTGAAGCTCAAAGCTCTGATCTCCGAGGGCAAGCTGTGATCTTATACGAAGATGCCGCACTCGTCGTCCTGAACAAACCTGCCGGACTCTCCAGCGAGGGTGATGTTCCTGCCCGGCTCCGGGAACTCTGGGGGGACCCGGATGCTTATGTCGGCGTGATTCACCGGCTCGACACCGGCGTATCCGGTCTGATGGTCTACGCTAAGACACCCGAGGCCGCCGCTGCGCTGAGCCGACAGGTCACCCAAAGTCAGGAAGCATACGCTGTGCTGGATGGACGGGCGGAAAATACCGGAACCGCCTTAAAAGCTCCCTGTTTCGTCAAACGATACCGGGCTGTCATTACAGGGGTTCCGGACGAGAAACTCCCGGCAGAAGGCGTTCTCCGCGATCATCTGTTCAAGGACAGCCGGAAGGGAAGAGTCTTCCCGGTCAGTCGCCCACGCAAGGGTGTCCGGGAAGCCGTGCTGGAATACCGCATTGCAGCGGTTTCGGCAGACAAGACCCGAAGCCTTGCTGAGATCACGCTCCACACTGGGCGAACGCATCAGATCCGGGTACAATTCGCCTCCCGTCGGCATCCGCTGCTGGGCGATGGCAAATATGGCAGCCGGGTGAAGGGCAGCATCGCGCTTCAAAGTGCCGGGCTTGCGTTCCTGCACCCCATGACCGGAAAACAGATGGAGTTTGAGATCCCGATGCCAGAAGGGGAAGCATGGGAATTCATTTGAGGTTACATCATGGACAAGCAATACAAAGATGCGGAAATTTACGCGGTACTTGAACGGGAGATCATTGATTTGACCCTCCGTCCGGGTACTTCGCTGAGCGAGAATCCACTTTGCGCACGTTTCAACGCACCGCGCTCGCTGATCCGGGTCGTTCTGCAAAAGCTGCAGGAGAACGGCCTTGTAAAGATCGTTCCTTACAAGGGCACGACCATCACCCGGCTGAACCGGGATATCGTGGATGAACTCATCTACGAGCGGACGGCTGTTGAAGCAAAAGTCTTACGGGATTTCGCACCCCGATGCACGCCGGAGCAGCGCGCACTCATCCGGCAGCGTGCTAAAGCCTATGACGCTCTGGCCCACGCCGAAACGCCGGATTACAACAAGCTCTATGAGGCTGACCGGCTCCTCCACGAGACATGGTTTGCCGCAATGGATAAGATGTACCTCTGGCGGACGCTCCAGAACGCCCACGCCGACTACAGCCGGTTCCGGATGCTGGACACCATCACCAGCGGCGGACTGGCTGAGGTCATCGCCGACCACCACAATCTCATCGACGCCATCGAGCGGTGCGATCTGGCTGCATTTGAACCGCTGGTCGAACGCCATCTTTACGGCGGAATTCGTCGTCTCGGTTCCAAGCTCACCGGGGAATACGCGGACTATTTCGAGAACGCAGAATAATTTTCATACACAGATACGCAAAAGAGGCACCGATTCGGTGCCTCTTTTCTGATATCCGAATGTTCCCTGTGGAACAATTTTAGTTTCTATCTCAGCCCAGAATGCCGGAGATGAAGATCTCAAGACCGATACCAATAAGGATGACACCGCCAAGGATGGATGCCTTGCCAGAGAGCTTGGTGCCGAACTTTTTGCCGATGGACAGACCAGCTTCACAGATCACGAAGGTAACTGCCGCAATGATGAGAGAGCAGACCAGAGCCATCAGCCAGCCATACTCCGAGATGGTGAAGCCGACCGACAGAGCGTCGATGCTGGTCGCAACGCCCTGCACGAACAACGCACCTGCGCTCAGCTCCGAAGCTTCCTCTGCTTCTTCGCCCTTGATGCCGTCGATGAGCATCTTGCCGCCGATATAGCCCAGCAGAATGAGAGCGATCCACGGAATGAACTTTTCAAAGGACGAGAACAGCTCGACGATGGTATGGACGCAGATCCAACCCGTCATCGGCATGACTGCCTGAAAAACCGCAAACGTACCGGCGATTTTTACACCTTTGCCCTTGGACATATTCGGTTCATGCAGGCCGTTTGCCATCGAGACTGAGAAAGCATCCATCGCAAGACCGACGCCCAGCAACGCGCTGTTGACAAAAAATAAGATACTCCATTCCATAATTCTGCCTCCTGATTTGACCGGAACCGGTTGGGTGATTCGTAAGATAACAAAGACCCGGAATCGGCGCGTGACGTCCAATTCCGGGTCATTTTTTACAGCAATGACTCCATGTGTATGGGCGTTGGTACTCGCACCAAAACACATGAGTCTCGCATATTAAAGCAAGCCAGACCGCTGCAAACGATCATTATGTTGACTTGCTGCACTCCTGCAAAATGCTTGCTACTCCCTCATGGGTATTTGTGATTGTTTGGTTATTCTATCACATCCCCAAAAAGAAGTCTAGGCTAACTTTTTAAATTCTTATCGAATCGACCACTTTGGCAAAATTACAGACCACCAAATTATTTTTTCGAGTTGGTGGGCTTGTTGGCGACCTTGAAGCGGCCTTCCATGATAGCACCTTCCATGACATTCAGAGAAGCTGCAGTCAGGTCACCGGTCAGAGTGCTTCCGGATGCCAGCGTTGCGCGGCCAATTGCATCCACGTTGCCCTCGATGCTGCCGGAGCAGATGATATCACGGGTGTGGACATTGCCGCCGATGTGAGACTGCGGACCGACCTGCAGCAGACCCTTTGTGGTCACATCACCCTTCACGTTGCTCGTTACCAGCTCCACGTTGCCGCCGTTGACATTGCCCTCGATATTCGCATACAGCTTGACATCGCCATCAGAGAAGACGTCGCCCTTGAAAACGCCTGCGATCTCTACATCGCCCTTAGCGTGCAGAGTACCCTCGAACACAGTGCCCTCTGCCAGAACAGTCGTTTTCGGCTTTTCCGGAGCCCGGGGAGTGGGCACTTCTTTTACGACCGGCTGTTCAACGACCGGCTCAAATTCCTTTTTCTGGGGGGGGGTAGGCTCTTTCACCGGCTCCACAGGTTCCTGTCTGCTGTTCTTGCCGATGCCGAACATCTCATAAGCTGCCTGCGAAAAATTGTCCTTTTTAGCCATTTTTGTACTTTCCTCTCACGTTTTAGTTTTCTGTAGATATAGATTGATAGTGGAAGCTGATCGGCTTCACCGTGCGGTCCAGCGCGGCAAATGTAAATCCCTGCTCCTTCAACGTATCAATAAGTTCCGGCAACGCCTCAACGGTCGTTTTACAGTGTTCTGAATCATGCATCAGCACGATACCATGATTTTTTCCTGCGGAATATTTCGTGATTCCATTCAAGATGGTCTCAGCAGAGAGAGACTTGCTCGTAGCATCCTCAGCAGAAAGATTCCAATCATAATAGCGGAAGCCCCGACGGAGCATCTCCGCAATGATCTCTTTATAAATGCCCTGATTATAATTGTTCAGGCTTCCTCCCGGGAAACGGAATATCGTAGGTGTTACACCGACTTCATCTCGCAGGAAGGTGAACAGCTTATAGAAATCTGCAAGAAAATCCTCGACAGAGTTGTATATCGTGGCGTAATCATGGCTGTAACTGTGCATTCCGATCGCATGACCTGCGGCAGCAGCCTTTTTGATCCGCTCAATAGACTGTTCGTCATCATGTCCGACCACGAAAAAAGTCGCCTTGACATTCTTCTCATCCAGTATCTTCAAGATTTCATCTGTCCGGTCCGAAGGGCCGTCATCAAAGGTAAGATACATGGTCTTGGACGACTCTTCAAACTCCGGCAGGGGTGTAGACGCATAGAAATCCGGATAAAGCAACTGATAGTCGATTGCTTCCTGCTGGGATGCCGGAGACGAATCAGCTTCTTCCGTTTCCCCCGACTCCTTAGAGTCTGCCGTTTCGCTTGAAGTTTCGTCATCCTTTTTTTCAGTAACGACCGATGTCTGAGCATGTTCTGATTTTTTCGCTTTCCTGTACCAGTGGATCGCCAGCGTACTGGGGATCAGCACGCCCAGAACGCAGAACAGTAAGATCATATTCTTGAAGAATTGGACACTTCCGAAGTATGACTCCTTCTTTTCCTCCATTTCCTCGTTTCTATCGTTGTGTTTCTGGTTATCCGGTATCATTTTTCACACTCGACCCTATTCACAAATTATCTCCTTAAAGATACATCTACTTTTCGTTTCTGTCAAGGTTTGTCCAGACAAAAATAAAGCCTGCAAGCCATTTTTCTTTCTCGAAAGAATGCTTACAGGCTTCATTTCTATTCTTGGCTGGGTTTAAGCCTCGTCGCCGGTATCCGCTTCCGGTTTTTCCTCAGCGGATGCTTTATCGGCGGCTTCCATTGCGGCCAGCTGCTCTGCAGTCGGCTCCTCGTCGCCCTCCTCAGCCTCGATCTTCTCGGTCTGTGCCTCGTCATCGTGGTCGGTACGGGCAAGGACCATGACCTTATCGTTCTCGCCCAGACGCATGACACGGACACCAGAACCATAACGGCTCTGGAGTGGGATCTCATTGGCGTGGAGACGGATGATGATGCCTTCCTGACTGCTCAGCAGGATATCATCCACATCATCGACGATCTTGACCGCCGCGACCTTATCCTTATTGGCGTCATAGTTGCGGATGCCCTTGCCGCCACGGGCCGTGATGCGGTAAGTGTCGATATCAGAACGGCGACCCTTGCCGTTTTCGGTGACCGTCAGCACCGTACCACCCTCACGGCAGATGCAGACACCCACAACTTCATCGCCCTCAGCCAGCTTGATGGCACGGACGCCATGACCGCTGCGACCCATCGGACGGGCATCCTCTTCATTGAAGCGGATTGCCTGACCGTTGCGCGTTGCAACGATGAGCATATCGTGGCCGGAAGTCAGACGGGTCCATGCGAGCGCATCGCCCTCGTTCAGTGCGATGCCGATCAAGCCGGTCTTGCGGATGTTCGCATACTGCTCCAGCGGCGTGCGCTTGATAAGGCCCTGCTTAGTGACCATCGTGACATAGCCGCCCTCGCTGGCCGCATCCTTGCTCTGGCAGATCATATTGGTGACCTTTTCACCCTCGGCCAGCTGGAGCAGGTTGACGATATTGCTGCCCTTACTGGTGCGGCTGCCCTCGGCGATGGTATAGCCCTTGATGCGGAAGAGACGGCCACGGTCAGTGACAAACAGGACATAATCATGGGTGGAACCGACGAACATCTCCTGCACGATGTCTTCTTCCTTCCGGGTCATGCCGGAGATGCCGCGGCCACCGCGACGCTGTGCCTGATAGGTGGCCTTGAGCTGACGCTTGATATAGCCGGCCTCGGTCAGAGTATAAACACACTGCTCCTCGGCGATGAGGTCTTCAATATCGACCTCACCATTGACCGACTCGATCTCGGTGCGGCGTTCGTCGCCGAAACGCTTCTTCATATCCAGCAGTTCATTCTTGACGATCTCAAGAACACGGGCATCGTTTGCGAGGATGTCTTCCCAATCCTCGATCTTTGCCTGCAGGCCGCTCAGCTCTTCCTCGATCTTCAAGATCTCGAGACCGGCCAGACGGCCCAGCTGCAGTTTCACAATGGCATCCGCCTGCAGATCATCGAAGCCGAACTGCTCCATGATAGCAGCCTTTGCCTCGGCCATGCCGCCCTTGCAGGAGCGGATGGTAGCGATCAGTTCATCGACGATATCGGTAGCCTTTTTCAGACCCTCGAGGATGTGAGCGCGCTCTTTCGCCTTTTTCAGGTCGTACTGAGTACGGCGGCGGATGATCTCATCCTGGAACTCGACGTACTTCTGGATCATCTGCTTCAGGGTCATGACCTTCGGAACCTTGTGGTCGATGGCCAGCATGATGACGCCGACGGTATCCTGCAGCTGGGTGTACTGATACAGCTGGTTTAGGATGACCTGTGCATTGGCATCCTTGCGGATATCCACAACGATGCGCATACCTTTGCGGTTGGTCTCATCGTTCAGACCGGTGATGCCCTCGATCCGCTTATCCTTGACAAGCTCCGCCATATTTTCAATCAGGCGTGCTTTATTCACCATATAGGGGATCTCGGTGATGATGATCTGGGTGCGGCCGTTCTTGGTCTCTTCGATGGTCGCACGGCCGCGCAGGGTGATCTTGCCGCGGCCTGTTGCATAGGCGGCGCGGATACCGCTGCGGCCCATGATGATGCCTGCAGTCGGGAAGTCCGGGCCTTTGATATATTCCATCAGACCTGCGAGGTCGATGTCGGGGTTGTCGATATACGCCACACAGCCGTCAATGACTTCGCTGAGGTTGTGGGGAGGAATGTTGGTCGCCATACCGACCGCAATGCCCTGACTGCCGTTTACCAGCAGGTTGGGGAAGCGGCTGGGCAGAACGCTGGGTTCCTTTTTGGTCTCGTCGAAGTTCGGGTCCCAGTCAATGGTATCCTTGTCGATGTCGGTCAGCATCTCGACCGCCATCCGGCTCATACGAGCCTCCGTGTAACGGTAAGCAGCCGGTGGGTCACCATCGACCGAACCAAAGTTACCCTGACCATCGACCAGCGGATAGCGCAGAGAGAAATCCTGTGCCAGACGAACCATCGCATCATAAACCGATGCGTCACCATGAGGGTGGTAAGAACCCAGCACTGCACCGACGGTATCGGCGGATTTGCGGTATGCGTGGCTGGGGTCATTGCCGCGCTCATGCATGGTATAAAGAATACGGCGGTGGACGGGTTTCAGACCATCACGCACATCCGGAAGGGCACGGGCCACGATGACCGACATGGAGTAATCCAGAAACGCCGTCTCGATCTCCTTCTTGACGTCCCGGATGATCATCTTGGTACCGCTGCCCGGTATCATCACATAATCTTCTTCCATTTGTTCCTCCAATTAGGTTAGACGTCCAGTTTTGCGTACTGGGCGTTCGTCTCGATGAAGCGGCGGCGAGGCTCGACCTGATCGCCCATCAGGATGGTAAAGGCTTCGTCGGCCTTCTCCGCATCCTCGATGGTGATCTGAACGATCACGCGGTTTTCAGGGTTCATGGTAGTTTCCCAGAGCTGCTCCGGGTTCATCTCACCAAGGCCCTTGTAGCGGTTGACCTTTGCGCCCGGCATCTCCTGCGAGAGGATTGCCATTTCTGCGTCATTGTAGGCGTATTTGACCGTATTGCCCTTCTGCACCTTGAACAGCGGCGGCTGAGCAACATAGACGTGACCCTGCTCGATGAGCGGCCGCATATAGCGGAAGAAGAAGGTCAGCATCAGGGTGCAGATATGAGAACCATCGACATCGGCATCAGCCATGATGAACACTTTGTCATAGCGCAGTTTCGAGATATCGAATTCCTCACCGATACCGCAGCCCAGAGCCAGCACAACCGGCATCAGCTTATCGTTGCCGTAAATGCGGTCTGCACGGGCTTTTTCGACGTTCAGCATCTTGCCCCACAGAGGCAGGATAGCCTGAATTGCGGAGTCACGGCCCATCTTGGCCGAGCCGCCTGCAGAATCGCCCTCGACGATGAAAATTTCGGTACGGGAGGGGTCTTTTTCACGGCAGTCTGCCAGCTTGCCGGGCATCCGGCTGGTCTCCAGCGCGCTCTTGCGGCGCACCAGTTCACGGGCCTTCTTTGCGGCGGCACGGGCACGGGCGGCCTGCGTTGCCTTCTCAAAGATAGCCTTTGCAACACCGGGATTCTCCTCGAAGAACTCCATCAGCTTGGTGTAAACCATGTTGGAGACGAGGGTGCGGATCTCGGTATTGCCGAGTTTTGCCTTGGTCTGGCCCTCGAATTCAGCCTCCTGCAGCTTGACCGAGATGACACAAATCAGACCCTCGCGGACGTCCGCACCGGACAGGTTCTCGTCTTTATCTTTGAGCAGGCCGTGGCTGCGGCCGTAATCGTTGAACACACGGGTCAGGCTGCTGCGGAAGCCCTCTTCATGGGTACCGCCATCCGGCGTATTGACGTTGTTTGCAAAGCTCAGGACCAGCTCGTTATAGCTGGAATTGTACTGCAGAGCGATCTCCGCCATGCCGCGGTCGGTCTGCCCCTTGAGGTAGATGACGTTGGGATGCAGGACTTCGAGATTGCGCTTTTCATTCAGATAGGTGACAAAGCTCTTGATGCCGCCCTCATAGCACATGACCTCGGTACGATAGCAGGGTTCCCCCTCCTGACCGTCCTCAAGAACGGGGGTATACAGCTCACGCTCATCGGTCAGGGTGATCTTGACACCGGCGTTCAGGAAGCTCTCCTCACGCAGACGCTTTTCCAGCGTCTCAAAGTTATAAACCGTCGTATCCTTGAACATTTCCGGATCCGGCTTGAAGGTGACACGGGTACCGGTCACACTCGGGTCGACCGTGCCGACACACTTGAGTGGGCCGTCCGGGTCGCCGCGGCGGAAAGTCTGCTCATACTCATGACCGTCACGGCGAACATTGACGGTCAGCCACTCGGAACAGGCGTTGACAACCGATGCGCCGACACCATGCAGACCGCCGGCAACTTTATAGCCAGAGTTCTCACCGCCGAACTTACCGCCTGCGTGCAGGATGGTGTAGACGACAGTGACCGCCGGCAGGCCGGTATCGGCCTGAATATCAACGGGGATGCCACGGCCGTTATCGGTGACCTGAATGATATTGTCCTTCAAAATCTTGACTTCAATGTGGTCGCAGTAACCGGCCAGAGCCTCGTCGATCGCATTATCTACGATCTCATAGACCAGATGGTGCAGGCCCCGTTCACCGGTGGAGCCGATATACATGCCCGGACGCTTCCGGACTGCTTCCAGACCTTTCAGGACCTGAATCTCACTCGCGTTATATTCATGGTCGGTCGCAGTCTCGGCGTTGGTGCTGGTAATAATTTCCTCTGCCATTTCCTTTCTCCCTTATATCAAATTTCTGTAAAAATCTATTTTTAAAGCGATAAAAAACCGCTGTTTGGCAATCACTCGAATTTCTGTTCTGCACGGCGTTTGAGCGCGGCAGGCGACAGCTCGGACAGATAGACAGTATCCACCGGTGCATCCGCCAGAACATAGCTCTGCGGCAGTTCATCCGAAAGGCTGACGACCGCGCCGTTTTTCTGGGCATAGTTCAAAAATTCCCGGCCTCGCGGAGAGACCGTTGTTGTTTCCAGATTGAAGATGCCGATCACATCCCGGTCATTCAGGACGTAATCCCGGCCCAGATGCAGATACATGAGATTCTCCTATCTGTATAAAAATCAGGCACGGCTCAGAACGCCGCCATTCATCCGATAGACCTCGCCATCCGTTTTCAGGAAAGCGGTATCATCGCAGCTGGTGACGAAGGTCTGCTTTTCGCGCATCCGGGTCAACAGATACTGCTTGCGGCTGTCGTCCAGCTCGCTGAGAACATCGTCCAGCAGCAGAACCGGATGTTCACCGGTGATCGCAGCAGCGGCGGCAGCTTCGGCCATTTTCAGGCTCAGAACCACACTGCGCTGTTGGCCCTGACTGGCGAACACCTTCGCCGGTTGACCGTCCAGCAAAAGCTCCAAGTCTTCCCGGTGTGGGCCGCAGAGACTCTGCCCGGCACGCAGTTCGTCGCTCTGCCGGGCTTTCAGCAAAGCTGCCAGACCGCCCGGCTCGAATTGCGCTGCATAGCGCAGGGTCAGATGCTCCGCGCCGCGAGAAAGCTCCTCGTAGTTGGCACAGGCGATGGGCGCAAGCTGTTCCAGATAAGCACGACGCCGCTGCTGGATGGCCTCGCCCTGCAAGGCAAGCTCTGCATTCAGCACTTCCAGCATTGCCGCTTTTTCGGCGTAAGAACGCTCTCTTCCGATCACAGAACGCCGTATCAGTGCGTTTTTCTGCTGCAATGTCCGGACATAGCGGCGGTAGGTCGTCAAGTAACCCGGATAGAGCTGACAGAGGGCAGCATCCAGAAATTTTCGTCTCCCCTCAGGTGCGCCTTTGACAAGGCTGAGATGTCCGGGGTCGAAGACGACTGCCGGAAAACTGCCTGCCAGAGAAGCGGCTCGTTTGGGTGCGGCTCCATTGACCGATGCCATCCGGCCGGGCCGGGTCGAATCCGGCGCACCGATGGTGATCCGGACACGAGTCGGGTCATCCGGGTCGAGAGCTTCCTGTTGTGCGCGGAGGGTCGATGCCTGCAATACCGCAAAGGGTTCACCACGACGGATAAGTTCGGCATCCTTTCCGCCCCGGAAGCTCTTTCCGCCAGTCAAAAGCCAGACAGCCTCTAAAAGATTGGTTTTTCCCTGTCCGTTGTTGCCGCAGATAACAGTCAATTCCCGGCCGGGCGTCAGGCTGGCAGAAACGATATTTCGATAATTTTGAACTTCTAACGAGAGCAGACGCATTTAATTGCCCTGTCCGATGGTAACGGTCTGGCCGTCCAGCTCGATGACATCACCAGCACGGCATTTTTTACCGCGCATGGTGCAGACTTCGCCGTTGACCTTGACTGCACCGCTCTGCACCAGCTCCTTGGCTTCGCCGCCAGTCTCGCACAGGCCTGCATATTTCAACAGAGCATCCAGCTTGATAAATTCGGTATGGATGAGAATTTTTTGCATAATTACGCCTCTCAATCGTTTTTGAACCGGACGGGTAGGACCAGATATAAGAAATCGTTTCCATCTGCCGGGAGTACTTTGACCGGGCTCAGAGGGCCGCTGATCTCGAGCCTCACCTGTTCGGTACGGGCATTTCGGAGAGCGTCCAAAAGGTAGCGATTATTGAAACCGATTTCAACTTCATCGCCCTCACACTGAGCGTTGAACTCGTCGACCACACGTCCCAGATTGGTCTGGCAGCGGACAACGACTTTACCGGCAGTAAAAGAGATGCGGAGAGGGTTTTTTAAACGTTCTGTAATAATCAGCGAAGCGCGCTCGATGGTCTCAATGAACTCTTTTGTATCCAAAGTGACCCGGGTGCGGCTGCCTGCAGGGATAACATTGTGATAATTGAGGAATTCGCCCTCAATAAGGCGGCTCATGATGGTGTAACCGGCGGTCATGAACACGACATAGCGGCGGTTTGCGCAGATATGGACTTCCTCTTCGTCATCGTTTGCCAGGAGGTGGCTGACTTCGTTCATGGTTTTGCTGGGAACGATGATGCGGATGTCTTTTACTGCGTTGACCGGGCGTTCAACGATTGCCAGACGGTATCCGTCTAGTGCGACAACGGTCAGTTTATTGGGCTCAATTTCAAACAATTCACCGGTATGCGCAGGTTTTTTCTCGTCCTGACTGACAGCGTACAGGGTACGTTCGATCATATCACGAAGGACTCCGGTTTTGATGGTCATGGTTTCCTCGGCTCCGGTATTGGGAAGTTCCGGGAAATCCGTTGCGGCCATTGACTGGATCTCGAACTGTGCGACACCGCTTTGGATGGTAGTTTTACCATTTTCTGCTGACTGGATGGTGATTTGTCCAGCTGGCATCCGGCTGATCATGCTGCTGAGCAGCTTTGCGTTCAATACGATTTCACCGGGTTCTTTGACATTGGCTTCAATAGTCGTGACGATGCCCATTTCGAGATCGTAGCCGGTAAGGGTCAGCTGAAAACCTTCGGCTTTCAGGAGGATACCTTCCAGAACGGGAATGGTTGAGCGTGCTGTGACTGCTTTGGAAACGCCGTCAATTGCAGTACTCAGAAGGGTCTTATCGCAGATAATGTTCAAATTTGCTCTCTCCTTCTCAAGAAGATTGTTTTTCATATAGGGAATTGATTGTTTCCCATAGATTTGGATGTAAAATCCTGTTTTCTATATTGAACTTGTTGTAGTAATCGTAGTAGAGGGTGGGGAAGATGTTGAAAACTCGGAAAAGCTTTGGAATGATGGGGAAGTTTCGTTTTCCACCGGTTTGTGAAGTATTGTGAATGGAATGTTGAATGGTTTATCTTTCGGATACTTTCCACAGTGGATGTGAATTTCTGAAGTTGAATGTTGAAAACTCGGTGGAAAGAGTGGAAAGATTCAGCCTTCCACCACAATATCTTGTTTTGTTTTGCACGTTTTGTTCCGATTTTTCCCTATATTTAGGGATTTGGCCTTGAAAAAAGTGAGACTTTTCCGGGATTATGCTTTGACGTTTTTAATGATATCGCTGACTGTTTCGCGCAGATGCTGATCGTTTTTCATGTCGCGTTCCATCGTTTTCAGGGAGTAGACGATGGTGGAGTGGTCGCGGCCGGAGAATTCCCGTCCGATCTCTTCCATGCTCATTCCGGTGACTTCACGCAGGATATAAATAGCGACGCGGCGTGCGGAAGCGACATTCGCATTCCGTTTGGTGCCGCGGATATCGGCCGGAGAAACGTTGAAGGTACGAGAAACTTCGCCTACGATCTTCTCGATGGTGACCGGAACCGGCTGTGTTTCGTTTAGGATGTCCTTGATGGCGTTCTGAGCGACACTGATGACCGGCTGGATGCCTTCGAGCATATAGTAAGCGTTCAGTTTTTTGACTGCACCTTCCAGCTGACGGATATTATTTTTCAGATGGTTCGCAATAAATTCCGCGACATCCTCAGGCAGGTCGAGGTGGAGAAGTTCTGCTTTCCGTTTGACGATAGCCACACGGGTCTCGAAATCTGGCGGCTGGACATCGGCAGTCAGACCCCATTCAAAACGGGTGCGCAGCCGCTCTTCAAGGCTCTTGATCTCCTTTGCCGGACGGTCGGATGCGATAACGATCTGCTTGTGAGCGTCATGCAGGGAATTGAATGTGTGGAAAAATTCTTCCTGAGTCGACTCTTTTCCGGCGATGAACTGGATATCGTCCACCAGCAGCAGGTCGGCGACACGGTACTTCATCCGGAAATCCTCCGTGCTGCCGGCACGGATCGCAGCGATCAGCTCATTGGTGAACTGCTCGCAGGTGACGTACATGATAACAAAATCGGGGTGGGTGCGTTTGATCTCGGTCTGGATGGCCGTCAGCAGATGGGTCTTGCCCAGACCGGAACCGCCGTAGATGAACAACGGATTATAGGCTCCGGAAGGGTTCGCTGCCACTGCCTGCGCTGCGGCGAACGCGAACTGGTTCGATGGGCCTTTGATAAAATTCTCGAAGGTAAACTCATAATTTCCCTGCGGAGAGGCCGGATTTGCCTCGTACTGCTGGGCAAGCACTACCTCGTGCGGCGGCGTGCTGGGTACGACGAGGGTGATATCCACGTCGAAGCCCAGTACGGTCTTGAACGCCTCTTTCAGCAGGCCGAGGTAGCGGTCGGTGACGATCTTGCAGATAAAATCGTTCCGGACCGAGAGGGTAATGTGGCTCGAGTCCTCAAAGCTGATGGGCTCGAGGCCGTCGATATAGAGATTATAGGTCGGCTCGGCCATCT
>ERZ808240.3807-NODE-3807-length-14184-cov-67.266332_pt1 | contig 14184 bp, 3 predicted proteins | sample MGYA00521084_ERZ808240 | MGnify/ENA primary metagenome ERZ808240 (study PRJEB31516, sample SAMN03275571) | gut metagenome | biome: mammalia-associated habitat; material: feces | host: Papio cynocephalus | place: Kenya | collected 2012-08-06 ... | reverse complement strand
GCCTCAACGGTTCTGTCAGAAACACCTCCCGTCAGATAAGCAAAATTACTATTCGCATAAATGTGACTGAAATAAGATTCATCGAAGTGATCCACCTCCAGTTCCTTCTCATCATAATACTTGGTAGGATAAGTGCCACTCAATCCGAAAGGACGATAGCTAAGGTTATGCCTCCAATAGCAGTTTGGCAACATCTGCGAGAAACCGAGCGACAAATCCCAACGATGACTGGCAAGATTGTCGAGCGACTTATCATAGAGCACACTCATCAACTGCGCCTTGGCAGGCTTGCCGTCAGGAGTCGTGATGTTCAAGGTCCACTCCTCCTTCTGTCCTGGAGTCAAACGGTTGCGGAAAGTCTTCCACTTGATATTCAACTTCTTCTCAGGCAAAGGACGGGCGATGCGTATCGTACGAGTATAGCACTTGCCCTCCTTCACGAAACTATAGTTGATGACAATGCCCGAAGCATATTCTGGCTTATAGGTAAGCGGAAGAGTGACAATGCTGTCGCCCAACTCCCAGGCACCTTTCTCCAAGAGTTTGTTACCTGCGATAATGGAGTAAACAATATGCGCTCCATTCTCCGAAGAACCCACCTGTACATAGACTGGTTTGCCATCACGAGGGAAGACATCGGCAGTCTGGTAATACCATTCGGTAGTAGGCTCCATCGGATGCGTATCCTTGATGCTAAAGACAGTGAATTTCTGCTGCAAAGTATCTACTCCGCAGATAGCCTCCAGCTCATGTACGCCCGACATCAAGGAATCGATTGGCATCGGAACATTGGCATAACCATCAGCCCACTTGCCTTGGTCGATGCGATACTTCAAGCTGCTCGCAATCTCCATACCACTGGCATTACGATAAGAGAAAGTTACGGTCTTCAAGCTATCCGCCTCGATGCGCTTAGACAAATCGACTGAGAATGCCGTAGGCTTCGTGCCCAAAGGCAAGCTCATCTCGCCCTCATGACTCTCGCCGCTGAGGTCGGTCACGACGGCAGAAACATCGAAGTTGAAGAAACGAGCCTTGCGCAAGAACGCCGCCATCGACTGGGCATCGTCGCTTACGTTCTTTCCATCGGCAGTCAATGCCTCCAAAGGAATCTCCACATCAAAGGTTCCATCCTCACGAGTGGTACCCTCGGCTTTCTTCACCACCTCTTCGGCAGAGCGAGCGCCCCACCACCATAGTTGGTTTCTTCGAGTCACCTTATATTCCACCTTGGCACCCTGCACAGGTACCCCGGCATAAGTCTTGGCGGTAGCCTTCACCACCACGGTATCTCCCCAAGTATATTTCTCGTTCACCTTCGGGAAGGTAATCTCGAAGGTTGGGCGCTTGTATTCCTCCACACGGAAGAAGGTTCTTGCCATCGTGGTATTCACCTCGATATGATATTGCCCCGTCAGTCCTCCTTGTGGCAATTCGAAATCCACGGAAGCCGTACCATACCCATCGGTCTTCGCCGACTTTCTAGCCACCTGTTTCCTGTTGGCATCCACCAAATCGAAATCCAAATTGTAGCTAATAGGAAAAACCTTCGCATCCAAACCTTTCTCATTTCTGAAAACGATAGCCGTGGCATGCACGGTCTGCCCTGGACGATAGATACTGCGGTCGGTATAAAGCTGAACCATCGTTTTATTTTCTTTCTGCTCATAGTATCTTGTGTGAGAGAGATAGATGTTCTTGGCTGGAGTAAACTTATCTTCATTGGTGGAAATCAATACCGTTCCATCCACATTCTTGAAGTAAGCCTCGCCGTCGGCATCGGTGGTCAAACGGGCATGCACCACTCGCTTGTTCTTCTTCGCCTTCATGTCATAGTCCGTGTCATAAAGTTCGATTTTTGCCCCGGCTACCGGTTGGCCGCTCGTTGCATCCACCACCACATAGCGATGCTTATCGTCAGGCAACTGCTGAATCATCACCGCCAAGTTGCTCACATAGAAGAGCTTTTTTTGTGGAGCGATGCTTGTGTTATCGGAAGATACCTCCATCAGGTAAGCGCCCAAAGGCAGATTGCCGCCAATCTCGAACGAATCCTTTACCTCCTCGTAGTTCGGATGACCATAAAATTGCTTGTTAAAGTCCTTCTGATGCAAAGCCGAAGTCTTCTTCAAGAGCATCTTGTAGGTAGCCTCATCGCTCACATCATAGTCATTGTCGGCAGTGATATTGACACGAGAGATGCTGACCTTCACATTCTGGAGATTGCGCACGTTGAGCTTCACCCACTTCTTCTCCGTAGGACGAAGCACCTGAGGCATGTCCGATAGCGAGAACATCGGTTCGGTCAATCGCTTCTGCGCATTTCTGAGCACATTCATTCTCGACCAACCGCCCCAATGGTTCAAGGCGTAGTTGATATAGTTCAGTTTGTCGAGAGGCTTGGCATCGGTAGCCCCCTCCATGAAGCGGAAGTGCTCCACGGCGAGCTCCCCCGCCTCCGGGATGTCTTGATATACATGGATGAGCGAGTCGATGGTGTTCAGGTACTTCGACTTCCTCACCTCCTTCACATCATCCAGACGGTCTTTCTGAGTGATTTGGAAGGCACAGAGACAAGCCGCTCCCCGATTGCCCACCTTATTATAATAGGTGTGCATCAGTTGGTACGCTTCCTTGCAGTCTGCCTCGAAACCGATGAGATGGAGCATGTCATTGTGGAAAGTGGTGCCATCCACGCCCTTCAGGATCAAAGGCACATACTCGGTGGAATAATGCTTGGCGAGCAGTTCGGGCTGCGCCAAGGCTTTTAGGAAGTATTCCTTGCTCTTGTCCATATTGGCATCGTAGTTCTCCCGATAAGCGGATGCACTTTTCTCATCCACCTCTATCCCATAAGGATTCTCACGGTAGAACTTGCCGAGGGCAGCATATCTCACTGACTTCAATACAGGGTCGGAAATACGCTGCACTTCCGCCTCCATCCGTCTGACGGCAGGAGTCAACGAATCCGAAGAGATGTCATTCCAGAGCACGGTCTGTCTCAGTTCCGCCGCCAGGAGTTGTCCATAGTCCTTGGAAGCCGTCGCCTTGGAGATGATTTTCTTCATCACGCCGATTTCACTTTTCGGTTGGTCCTTCTGTCGGAAGGTCTGAGCTTGTTTCCACAAGTTATCGTAAGTCTGCGCCATCGTTTGCGTCATGGCAAACAAAGCGACGAGGAGTGTTATAATGTTTCTTTTCATAAGCCAAGTGTACGTTATGTTAATCACCACATGTTAAACATCAAACTTTTCAATGCAAAAATACAAAAAATTATCTACTTTCAAACCTAATAACGGAAACTTTTTGCTATCTTTGCATAAAATTTAACCGCATTCGGCAATTTGGAAGAACTTCCATTACGCTCATTTGCCAAATTTTTGCAGAAAATTAATGCAATAACCTAAAAAAGCATTAAGAATAGAAGCTTAGATAATGCTAAGTCGAGACTAAAAGAACAATAACATAGCAAATCAATATAAACTAAAAGAAACAATGGCAGAGAAAAAGTATGGTCATTTCGATGACGCCAATCGCGAGTACGTGATTACTGACCCTAAGACCCCATGGCCTTGGATCAACTATTTGGGCAACGAGGATTTCTTCTCGCTCATCTCCAACACAGCTGGTGGCTACTCCTTCTACAAGGATGCCAAGTTCCGCCGCATCACCCGCTATCGTTACAACGGGGTGCCTATGGACAATGGCGGTCGCTACTTCTACATCAAGGACGGCGATACCATCTGGAACCCGGGATGGAAGCCTTGCAAGACGCCACTTGATAGCTACGAGTGCCGTCATGGCATGAACTACACCCGCATCACGGGCAGCAAGAACGGCGTGGAGGCTAGCGTCCTCTTCTTCGTTCCACTCCATACTTGGGCTGAGGTGCAGAAGATGACCTTGAAGAATAATTCCAAGGAAGTGAAGAACCTGAAGGTATTCTCCTTCGCTGAGTGGTGTCTTTGGAATGCCGCAACCGATATGGAGAACTTCCAGCGCAACTTCTCCACTGGCGAAGTGGAGGTAGAGGGCAGCACCATCTACCACAAGACGGAGTATCGTGAGCGTCGCAACCACTATGCTTTCTATACTGTCAACACCGAGATACAGGGTTACGATACCGACCGCGAGAGTTTCATCGGTCTCTATAATGAGTTTGCCGAGCCTGAGGCTGTCATCGAAGGCAAGCCTCGCAATAGTTTCGCCCATGGTTGGAGTCCTATCGCATCCCACTACATCGAGGTTACTTTGCAGCCAGGCGAGAGCCGTGACCTCATCTTCCTCTTGGGATATGTGGAGAACGAACAGGACAAGAAGTTCGTGGCAAAGAAGGTCATCAACAAGGAGAAGGCGCACGCCTTGATGGCGAAGTTCGACACCACCGAGAAGGTAGATGCTGCATTCGAAGAGCTCAATAAGTACTGGGACAACCTCCTCAACATATTTACTGTCAAGAGCGGCAACGACAAGCTTGACCGCATGGTGAACATCTGGAACCAGTATCAGTGTATGATTACCTTCTGTATGTCTCGTTCGGCAAGCTTCTTCGAGAGCGGTATCGGTCGTGGCATGGGATTCCGTGACTCCAATCAGGACTTAGTGGGCTTCGTTCATCAGATACCAGAGCGTGCCCGCCAGCGCATCATCGACATCGCCAGCACCCAGTTCCCTGACGGCGGTTGCTATCATCAGTATCAGCCATTGACCAAGCGAGGCAACAACGACATCGGTGGCGGTTTCAACGACGACCCTTGCTGGTTGATTTTCGGTACCATCGCCTACATCAAAGAGACAGGCGACTTCTCTATCCTCAACGAGCAGGTGCCATTCGACAACCAGCCAGGCAGCGAGGTAAGTCTCTTCGAGCACTTGAAGATCAGCATGAACCACGTCATCAACAACCTCGGTCCTCACAAGTTGCCACTTATCGGCCGTGCCGACTGGAACGACTGCTTGAACCTCAACTGCTTCTCTTGGGATCCTAACGAGAGTTTCCAGACCACCGAGAACAAGGGTGAAGGCAGCAAGGCTGAGAGCTTGATGATTGCCGGTCTGTTCGTAGTGACAGGCAAGGACTACGTGGCTCTCTGCAAGCAACTCGCCAAGGATTCAGTAGAGAACAACAGTGCCGTAGATGGTTTGGCTGAGGAAGATTACTTCGCCGAGGCAGAGCGTATGCAGCAGGCTGTGGACGACATGGACGAGGCAGTGAAGAAGCATGGTTGGGATGGCGAATGGTTCCTCCGTGCCTACGACTTCTTCGGCAACAAGATTGGTAGTGATGAGAACGAGGAAGGCAAGATCTTCATCGAGAGTCAGGGCTGGTGTACGATGGCTGGCATCGGCTTGAAGGAAGGTCTCTGCGACAAGGCTTTGGATAGTGCCAAGGAGCGCTTGGAATGCGAGCACGGTATGGTGCTCAACAATCCTGCCTACACAACCTACCACGTAGAGATGGGTGAGATTTCCTCTTATCCAGAGGGTTACAAGGAGAACGCTGGTATCTTCTGCCACAACAATCCTTGGGTTATCATCGGTGAGACTGTTGCCGGACGTGGCAACGATGCGTGGAAGCACTACACCAAGATTCTGCCAAGTTACGTGGAGGAAAAGTACCAGACCTTGCACAAGGTGGAGCCATACGTAAACTGCCAGATGGTAGCCGGCAAGGATGCCGCCAAGCCAGGAGAGGGCAAGAACTCATGGTTGACGGGTACAGCCGCTTGGATGTGGTACACCGTCAGTGAATTCATCCTCGGTATCAAGCCAGACTATGAGGGATTAAACATCGATCCTTGTCTGCCAAGCACCGCCAAGGAGTACGAGGTAAACCGCAAGTTCCGTGGCGGCGAGTATCACATCGTCGTGAAGAACCCTGACGGCAAGGAGAAGGGAGTGAAGCAGATTACCGTGGATGGCAAGGCCATCGAGGGTACCGTTATCCCTTGCACCGCTGGCAAGCACGAAGTGATTGTTGAAATGTAATCTATCTCAGAGATTACACATTAATATATATATAAAGAGAAGCCCGACAAGAGATGAGCATCACGCTTACTCTTGCCGGGCTTTTTCTAACTAACCTAAACCTAAAACCAAAACAACTAAACTGCTAATATAAACATAAACCAAAAAATCTAACCTGAAATACAATCTCAAAACCTTTAAAAGAACCTAATCTTAGTTTTTCCCAAAACCTACAATATATGTCTTCAGTAAAACAAATTACTTAACTGGATACAACCAAATGCCATAAGTGAAAGCATCGCTCCACTTCTGTGGCTTTGCCTCTCCGTTTCTCCACCACTGACCGATGTTGGCAAATGGAGTGAGGATAAGGTCAACAGGATTACCCTTGTAGGTTCCCTTCGCCTTGAAGCACTCGGTCATCATCGTAGGATCTACCTTCTCGATAGCCACTGGCTTCTGGTTGACTTCCACTCTCAAATCTTTCTCTATGTTACAATCGTCGTTGTGCAACTGAGGATTCCAAACCATATCCACGCAATATACCACCGGACCACGGAGGTAAGCGTATGGTATGTGATTGGTAGCCTTCTCATTGTACATTATCTCACCACCTGCGAGATAATGCTTCTCGTAATCGGAATGGTGCTCACGCTTTACCCATCTCTCCTCCATCGGGAAAGTAATGATTAACTTGTCGCCCTTCTTCCATACACGATTCAACTTGAAATAACTGCCAGGATTCACACCTTCCAAGGTCTTTCCGTTGAGACTGATGCTTGGATTCTTGCACCAGGATGGGATGCGGAGATTCAACTCCTTGTTGGCACCCTTGTTGATGGTGAGGGTAACGGTCTCGTTGGCAGGATAGTTACCTGTGATCGAAAATTGGAAACCCTTGCCATCGTAGTTGGCATCCACATACTGGTTGACATAGAATTCCTTGCCTTCCTCGGCATAGAAGAATGTAGGGAGCAAGGAGATGATGCGGTGTCCGCTCGCTGTACAACAGTCTGGACCATGGAAATAGCCATCAGGCTTATCGCCATTAGGAGCTGTATGATAGCGGCAGGTTCCCTCGGCTGCATCCTGTGCGGCGAACACATGGTTGATCATCAGTCGCTCCATCGCATCGGCATACTTAGGATTGCCGGTCAACTGAAGGAGCATCTGAGAAAGTTGCATCCACGACATGGTAGCACAACTCTCCACGATGTTGCCACTCAATGGTTTCACATAATCATGTTCATAGTGTTCTGCCACACTCACACCACCGGTGATATACATCTGTCGCTTGGCGATGTCGTTCCATGCGCCCTCCACCTTGCGGAGCAAACTCTTATCGCCAGTGATGCGATAGAGACGGAGGAAGCCCATGAAGTTCATGTGGAAGGTATGAGAGTGAACGTATGGCTGCAACTTATCCACACCAATCTTGCCATCAGCCACAGAGTCGAGACGAGAGAAAGCATCCCAACCACCCCACTTGTCGATGTTGGCTACTACCCACTTAGACCAGTCGAGATACTTCTTCTTGCCCGTAATCTCATAGAGTCGAGCCACTGGGTCGCAGAGCAAGGTACCCTCCCAAGCATAGTGGACGCTATGACCTGCGAAATCACTGGTGCCAGAGAGCACCTTATTCTTGTTTTCTGGCGCACGAAGTTTGGAAGGCCAGAACTCATTCTTGCCAGGACCGAAGTTCGCCAAGAAATAATCGGCGAGACGTTCCACGGATTGCAGCGCCTTCTTGTCGCCCGTCTCCTCATACACGGTCTCGAAAGCATGGAACACGAAGTAGAGTTCGTATGGATCCATACCACGGATAGGACGCTTAGCCGAGCGATAGCTCTTGGCGGTAGCACCGAGATAACCACTTGGCTCCTGAGAGGCGATGATGCGATAGAGTTCTTTCTTCGCCTTCTCATAGAGTGCCTTGTCCTTGCCCTGGATAGCCGAGAGATAAGCACTCTCTATCCACTTTCCGTGCTGTTCAGCCTTTGTCCAATCCCAACCTGTATGCTGACGGTTGACCACGAAATCCACATATTTATCAATAGGAAAGTTCTTGAGATATACATCACGGTTGAGTTTCATACGATCGCCGATGAAACCATCGATACCCGAAATCTCAGAAACCTTCACTGGAGATTCCAAGAGCGTCACCTTGTCGTTCTTGTCGGCTAGGGCAGGAAGAGCCATCGCAGAAGCGACGAGGGCAATCATTGCCTTAGAAGCAAACTTAATCTTAATCATATTATTCATTCAATTGTTAGTTATTATTTTTTTCGGTTGCAAAGATAATAGGATTATTTCGAAAACAACAGATATTATTCGGTCACAAGAAAGGGGGCATTCGTTCACTTCTTAATTTGAACGAATGCCCCCTAATGGGTGAATCATTTTCCCTATTCTAAATGAGATTTCTACTTTTCCTGATGTACGAATATTCCCTATAATCTATTATTTTTCTGATATTCACTTGGAGATACGCCGTAGGTATCGCGGAATACCTGGGCGAAACTCTTGTGGTCATTATACCCCACGGCAAACATCACGTCTTGTATCGTCGCCGTCTTCTGCTTGAGCATCTCGGCAGCATGTTGCATTTTGATGCCACGGATAAACTCCAATGGGGTCTGACTCTTCACCGCCTTGAGCTTACGAGAGAAGGTGGAGCGAGACATACCCAGCTCGGAGGCCAGAAAGACAACATCTAGTTTTTCGCTTCCCAAATGTTCCTCCACTATCTTTGTAGCCTTGGCTATAAAACGCTCATCAATCTTGACTATATCCAGTTGCGAAGTCATCTCCTCTTGCATTTTCTCTCGCAAACGGTTCACATTACTCTGGATGATTCCTAAGTTTTTCTCCATCTGTTTATCTCCACTGCCAGCTTTCTGACCTTCCTGCATCAAGCTGGCGATGGCATTAATCTCCGTCAGAGGAGAAGCGAGTTCCTTCGACACATTGTCGAGATATTCCTTCTTGCTCGCCGTTACGTTTTCCTCGATAATCTGGTCGTTGCGCTCGGCTACTCGCTCCTTGTATCGCTTGATGATTTGCCAAAGGGCAGCGATGAAGAGCAACAGGTAGAGGGTGTAAGCCCACCAAGTCTCCCACCAAGCAGGCAGACGATGAATCTCAAAGGTAGTAACATGCTTGCTCCAAAGTCCATTCTCGTCGGTGGCTTTCACCTCGAAGGTATAGTCGCCCTTTCCCACCTTATTATATATAGCGGCATTCTTGCCCACTGGCAGATACACCCAGTCCTTGTCCACTCCCTTCAAGCGATAAGCATAGCAGATGCGGCCATGGTTGCGGAAGTCGAGCGACGAGAACTCGATGGTGATGTTCTGCTCGTCGGGGTCGATGTCGATGCTTGTAAATGTCTTCTTGCGCTGTGGGTCGAGCCAGATACTCTTGCCCATCACCTTCACGTCGGTGATACGAGGACGAACATCCTTCGGAATACTCTCCAGTCCCAAACTGGTCTTGAAGGAAATCATACCCGGTATTCCTCCGAAATACATATCTCCACTCTGTGGGTCACGGAATACGGCACGTGGCAAGAAGCGATGCTGCTCAATGTCTTCGTCCTGGGTGGTATATACCCTCACTGCCCCATTCTTGGGATTGAACTCACGGATGGTTTGAGGCGTTACAATCCAAAGATGATTGAAACGATCCACCTTCACATGGTCCACCATATCGCCGTTGAGTCCTGCTTGCAGGGTATAATCCTTGTATTCCGTTGGATTGGCAGTGGAGAAAGCCAACAGCTGTCCTTCGCCCGTACTAGCCCAAAGCGTTCCGTCGGTGGTGACGTCCAGGGTGAGGAAATCCTTCTGATGGGAATACAGTTTCCAAGCACCCGATGGGGAGATACGACAGATTCCCTTGTTGCGAACGGTACACCAGATGTAACCATCGGCAGACTGGGTGAAGTCGCTTACGTCGCCTATCTTCTCGGAGATGCAAACTGCCCGATGAGTCTGCGCACTATACATAAACACGCCGTTCATCGTACCTATCCAAAGGTTCTGCTTACTGTCCTCGAAGATGACCTCGCAAGCCCCCGATGTCTTGCTCACCTTCGACAAGTCTATCTGTTTCTCCAAGAACATCTGACTGCCCTCGCGCCTCAATTTCATAACCATTGTTCCCGGCGTCATCACCCAAACGGCATTATGCTGATGCGACTTGACAAGATACGGAATGGTATATAAAGGTAAGCTAGCTACAGCCGGGCACATACGATAATCTATCGGCAAACCGCCCTGCTGCGGGTCGTATAAGAACAATCCGTATGATTCCTGGTAGTACCAAAAGGCTCCCCCATCATCCTTGCATAAGGTAACGATAGTGGGATGGAAACCTGTGGCTTGCAACAAGGGCTGATAAGAATAAGATCGTACGGCAGAGCCCTTGAAATTGATAATGAAACTATAATGGTCGAATGCCGACACCCAGATATTGCCATCCCTCGACTGATAGATATGCGTCAAAATCTTCTTCTCTGGCGAGAACAAACCATCGGTATTGACCTGTTCGAGTTTGCCATTCCCAAGAGGTTTCAATGCCGAGATATGGTCTGTGGTCAATAGCCACAGATAATGATATTTAGGATCTTGCAACACTTCTCTAAACAAAGCACCCGTCATATTTCCAGACACTTGCTGCAACTGGAATTGTGCCGCCGCAGTCTTCGCCTTCGGATTATAATACCATACGGCAGGGCCACCAGTAAGAAGCCAATAGCATCCAGTATGCCTGTCTTCGCACATACTCTTTACCGACATGTGTTTATGCAACATTACTTCCTTGCCTTTGGCATCCTTACGATAGAACTCACCATTCCAAGTAGAATAGAAGAAGTCGCCTTGCCTATTTTCATAGAGGGTCGTGATGAAAGAAGACATTCGATGAAGCTGGCGAAGATTTCCTCTAACATCCAATTCGTAGAGCGAGTTATCGCAAGCTATCCATACATCGCCGTTCTTACGGGCAGCCATCAGTCCGACGGGCTTCTCCTGCAAATCCTTGATGCCTATCTTCTGGATGCCATAAGTCTGCTTATCCAGAATATAAACACCCTTTTGGGTACCAAACCAGATGCGTCCATCCTTTGCCTCCACAATGCAGAGCACGGAGTTGATGTCCATCAAATCTGGAGTACGGAAGTCACTGCGGAATACATGCACATTGTATCCATCGTCACGGCAGATTCCATCCACCGTGCCATACCACATGTATCCCTCCGAATCCTCGAAGGTGTAAGCGATGGCACTCACCGGCAGTTGGGAGATGGCGGGATTCTTGGCTACACGAACCCCTGATAGTTGGGCATGAAGCCAAGTGCATTGCAACAAAAGCAACAATATATAAAAAATCTTCTTCATCTTCAATGTATTAGTTGTTATGTATCCATATAAAGAATGATGCAAAGTTACAAAAATTATGGCAATTTACAAAATTTCAACAGTTACTTTTGAGTGCAAGCTGACAAAAATAACGAGAAATCCCATAGCGAGCTTCTACAGCGGACCATGGGATTTTCTAAATACTAACCTATAAACCTAAAAAAAACTTAAACCTAAAACAATTGAACCTAAACTTAAAAATCTAATTACCTAAATCAACTAAACCTAAAAACCTAATCATCTATTTTAGCTAAAAATAACTAAACCTAAAAACAATTACCTAAACTATGCAAAATAAAAGCAACAACTTGCCCCTTAAAACTAACTAATAAGCTTTATCTAACTAATAAACATAACCTTGCCTTATCGCAAGAGGCTGATTTGATCCAGCACGACCCCTTCGTCCAAAGCCTTGACCGTAAGACGATGCTTCTTCATCTTGGCGATTGGCAAGGTGATGCGGATGCGAGCCTGGCACTGCAGGGTGTTCACCTTCCACTGCTCGCTTCTGCCCCCCGTCTGATACTCTCTCACGACAGCCTCACCCCCATCGAGCGAAAGGGCGACGCGCAATTTTTTGTCATCCATCGGATGAGTCGGAACCATACGAAGTTCGATGGTTACCGAATCACCCTCAATCTTCTTACCCGAAAACTCAAAACCTAGTTCTGTATTCTTGGCGATACCAGCCGCCTTGCCCTCATAGCCCAATCCATACCATACGATAGGATGACCGAAAGAACAATCGGTGGCATTCCAACGAGAGAGAGATTTTTCTTCTTTCATCATCGGAGTGCTTGACACGGTGCGAGGCACACGATTGAAGACAGGCTGCTTGCGAGGCTGGAAGTCCATCATGCGATTCCACTTGCCGTGGTTGTAATAGCCCTCGTTATAGACCTTGGTCATACGGGCGATGCTGTCGAAGGCAGCGTCGCTCATCGACCAGTAGGTAGTTCCCTCATCCTTTGAGGTTTCTTTACCGTGGCGAGCCAGCTGCGCATAGAGCAACTTGTTGTTCATCTGGGCAGCAGCCTGCACGGGATATTTGAATAGTTGATAATACTCATCCTTGCGCTCCTTAGGCAGTTCACCCTTGGCGATGGCCTTGTCGAGCATTTTTTCTATGTCATTCGCCTTGTCGGCTAGCTTCTTGTAGTCTGCCAAGCGATTCAAGATGTACTCCTCGCTCCATGGCAGGTCGGTAATGATGCTGTACTTTTTGTCCCACTCCTCGCATCGGGTATTACCTAAGAACTCTGGCTTGCGGATGTACGCCAAGCGATAGCTTTCCTGCATCACTGGCAACATCTTCTCTGCCATTGCCTTTCCGAACTCCCTTGTCCAGAAGTTCTGCTCATGCTGTACGAGCCACTCATTGTTTGGCATCAACTCCTTGTCGGCATGGTCGCCGGGATAGATGCTGTTCATATTCCACGCCATATCGAGGAAAAGCTCTATCTGATACTCGGCAGGCTTGATGTCGCCCACGTTGAGAATCCAGAACTTCTGTATGCCCTTGTGCCAAGCCTCCGACATCTGCTGAAACATCAGCGATGGCGAGAAGGTGCCGAGCCAGAGGTAGTCGTGAGGGCGCCCCCAATAGCTCACGTGGTAGTAGATACCGTTGCCACCCTTGCGAGCACGTTCCTCGGCTGTCGGGAAGTGGCGCACCATCCCATAATTGTCATCGCACCAAACGAGGCACACGTCCTCTGGCACTTGCAATCCAGCATGGTACACATCGAGCACCTCCTTGTAAGGCACAAACAACTGTGGCACCTGGGTCACATCCTTGTTGACATACTTCGCCAACATCATTCTTTGCGCTTTCAACACGCTATCTAGTACTGTTTTTTGCTCTTGTACAGTCTTAGCTCCCTGCATCGCTCCATCGTGTACGCCACGCATACCGATAGTATAGAGGATAGGCTGACCAGCCACCTCCTTCACTCTGTCCTCCCAGAACTGGAGCACATTCTCCTTGTTGTGCAAGAAGTCGTAATCGCCCTTGCCTCTCACTCTCCATTCGCCTGCCGTGCTCGAAGCCATTGGTTCGCAATGAGAGCCACCGATGTAGATGCCATACTCCCGAGCCACCTCTCTGTTGCCCTCGGTGAGGAAGAAAGGACGGGTGCATTCGTGCATCGCAGGCCAATAGGTATTGGCACGCAGACGAAGCAGAAGTTCGAAGATACGAGCGTTGGTCTTCGGACCAATATGTCCTTTGATATTGGAAGGCTCGTAAGTCTTGCTCGACCAAGGCATCAGTCCCCAATCCTCGTCATTGATAAAGATGCCACGAAACTCCACCGAAGGAGCCTGTGCATTCTGATAACCATCCTTTAGGCTGAAGCTATCGAGATGCTTAGGCTTGGCATCCGCCCACCATTCCCATGGCGACACGCCGAGCAAGCGAGACACCTCCAAGATTCCATAGGCAAGACCGTGGTCATCGCTACCTTTTATATATAGGTTGCCATCGGCAGCCTTTAGTTGGAAAGCCTCTTTCTTGTAAGCGAAGGCGGCGGCATCCTTGGAAAGAACGATGAAGTTGCTACCTGATGCATTCTTTACATGAACCTCCATCTGGGACTTGAGCACTTTTTCTATGTCGCCCTGCAACATCTTCAAGGCAGTCTTGGCTACAGGTTCCATCTGTGCAGTATCAGCCTCAACCACAACAGAACGTCCTGCCTTGAGATTGAAAGCATAACTGGCGATACTCATCATCATTGCAACTATCAGAAGCAGCACCTTGTTATACTTCAAACTCATATTATAATATCTCGTT
>ERZ808240.3806-NODE-3806-length-14187-cov-7.652986_pt1 | contig 14187 bp, 8 predicted proteins | sample MGYA00521084_ERZ808240 | MGnify/ENA primary metagenome ERZ808240 (study PRJEB31516, sample SAMN03275571) | gut metagenome | biome: mammalia-associated habitat; material: feces | host: Papio cynocephalus | place: Kenya | collected 2012-08-06 ... | reverse complement strand
TAATCATGAAAAGTAGCAAACAAAAGATACCGATAGAATTAAACTTGTTTTCCGACCAGGAACTTGCCACAACGAATAGTGTGGATTCAAAGCCTACGACATCGGATAACGAGACACCACGTCATGTCTCAGACGAAGCCATTACCTCACTCTTCATGCGCCTGTCACATTCTGCATTCAGAAGCAGCTTTTATCTGAACCAGAAGGACAAGGAGATTATCGCAAAGAAAGGTTTGGCGACCATCCGCGAGCATGCCCGAGAGATTGTCGCCAAGCGACTGGCACCCGCTGTCATACCGAACGATGGCAAGCAAACCCCGATGCGCCACGGCACTTCTCCCGTCTTTATCGCCCAGCATGCCACAGGCTGCTGTTGCCGAGGCTGCTTGGAAAAGTGGCATCACATCCCGAAAGGCAGGGCTTTGACAAGCGAAGAACAAGCGTATGTGGTAGAAGTGATCATGCATTGGATAGAGAGTAAATATTCAAGCGAAGGATAGTATTTTCGGAACAATTCCTATTTTTTAGGTACTCTTTAGCAGAATAATTCCTGTTTTCAAATGGCATTTTAACGGAATAATTCCTCTTTTTAGTAGGTAAAATGGCGGAATAATTCCCAAAAACTTGCGCAATCACTTGAAATACAGTATATTTGCATACGATAAATAAGGACGGATTATGTTAGAACGCAAATTTACAAAATTTCCCCTATAAAGGAAATATTTAGCTTATTTCTATCTTTTATAAGGGAAATTTTCAAACCGCGACAACGTGTCACCGAAACATTTTAATGATACTCGCAATGTTTATTTACAGAAAAAGAGTATTTTTGCACTTGCTTTTGAAAAGAACCGCAAGTCTCAATGAAAAAGCCAAAAAAAATAAGACACAAGATACCCGTGGCCAAGATTTGCCTTGCATTGACAGGCATAATGCTTGCCGCCTTCGTTGGTTTTGAGGCGTATCGTCTCGTTTGCATGAATATCGTCAAACTGTCAATTGACAAAGAGTGGCCTTTCCACGACCTCACGTCAGGAGAATATTCAGGCAGCTACGATGGCTTGGACATAGCACGACACCAAGGCAAGATTAGATGGGAAGAGCTCGAAAAGGTCAAGAGATTGCAGTTCATATACGTAAAGGCTACGGAAGGCATGAACATAAAAGACCCTTGGTATGACGAGAATGTCACAAACGCCAGAAAAAGGCACATACCCATTGGCTCATACCACTTCTTGACAAAGGCACCGGCAACATTGCAGTTCAGGAACTTCCATGCGGCTTTCAACCGAGACAAGCAAGACCTTCTGCCGGTAATAGACGCAGAGGATGATGGAACAAAAGGCTTGAGCAGAGGCGAAATACAACATCTGGTAAAAACGTTCAGCAAACTGTGCAAGGCATATTACGGACATACACCTATTATATATTGTAGCGAGAGCTATTACAAGGATTACCTAAGTCCGGAATTTGACGACTACTATCTTTGGATAGCAAGCTACAACCACGAACCCGTGCTGCCAGGAAAGCCGCACTACGACATATGGCAATTCAGTCGGCATGGCAGGGTGCCAGGCATTTGGAACTGGGTTGACTTGAACAAATTTGCCAGCAGCCGCAGCATAGAAGACATCAAGATGAATTGACCAGGCTACGATAACAAGACACATATAGTTAAAAACACACGACATATCATCATGAGAGACAACCCAAACGAGCAATTCCCTATTGTGGATGAGGATGGCAACATCCTTGGCGCCATCAGTCGTGGCCACGCCCACGACGGCAGCAAGATATTGCATCCAGTGGTCCACCTGCACGTGTTCAACAGCAATGGAGAACTTTACCTCCAACACAGGCCGGCATGGAAAGACATACAACCCGACAAATGGGACACGGCCGTTGGCGGGCACATCGACCTTGGAGAAAATGTGGACCAAGCACTAAGGCGAGAGGTGAGAGAGGAACTTGGCATCACCGACTTCAACCCAGAGCCACTCGGCCATTATGTCTTTGAAAGCAAGAGAGAGCGAGAACTTGTCAATGTCTTTCGTTGCGTATACGACGGTGAGGTGAAACCAAGCAAGGATGAATTGAGCGGCGGCCGCTTTTGGACACCACGTGAAATAGAGGACAACATGGGCAAGGGCGTGTTCACCCCAAACTTCGAGAACGAATACAGAAGAATGTTCATGCAAACAAAATAGCCGCGCACAGGCAAAGGAAAACCTTTGTGGCAAGGACAATCCATAAAAAGAGCACCTGTAAAGAAACATAATTATTGAAAATAATTTGCGAGAACGCATATTTTGATTAACTTTGCACTGTGAAGCAAAAGAACACGAAAACCATTTAAAACAAGATAAACATCTATGAGAGTCATTATCGAAAACGATTATGACAGCCTTTCAAAATGGGCTGCGGAGTATGTAATCAAGCGCATCAATTCGGCAAAGCCAACCGCCGACAAGCCTTTCGTCTTGGGCTTGCCCACAGGCTCGTCGCCAATCGGCATGTATGCTGCGTTGTCAAAGGCTTGCAAGGAAGGGCGCGTGTCGTTCCGCAATGTCATAACGTTCAACATGGACGAGTATGTGGCTTTGCCAGAGGAGCATCCAGAGAGCTACCACAGCTTTATGCGCCGTAACCTCTTCGACAATATCGACTGCCCGAAGGAGAACATCCACATCCTCAACGGCAACGCCAAGGATCTCGAAGCAGAATGCGCCGCTTACGAGGAGAGCATCCGCAAGGCTGGCGGCATCGACCTTTTCATCGGCGGCATCGGCCCCGATGGCCACATAGCTTTCAACGAGCCTTTCTCTTCACTCAAGAGCCGCACTCGAGTTAAGACCTTGACAACAGACACCATCATCGCCAACTCACGTTTCTTCGACAACGACGTGAACAAGGTGCCAAAGCACGCCCTGACAGTTGGCGTTGGCACTGTGATGGACGCTCACGAGGTGCTCATTCTCGTAAATGGTCACGCCAAGGCACGCGCCCTGCAAGCAGCCGTCGAAGGCCCTGTCACTCAGGCATGGACAATAAGCGCGCTGCAACAGCATGCACACGCAATCATCGTGGCTGACGACGCCGCAACTGATGAACTTAAAGTAGGCACTTATCGCTACTTCAAGGATATTGAGAAAGACAACCTGTAAGCTCTAAGCTGCTCGCCTCCGGGCCTATAAAGGCCTTTCGTGCGACACAGGTCAAATAAAAGAAATAATAAACAAGTTAGTAATATTTTCGGAAACAGAGGTTTCCTTCATAGGCTTTTAGTTTTTACATACGTAAGTATCACACAAAGCAACCCCATTCTCATGCTCTCAGTGATGAGGGAAGAAAATGGGGTTGCCGTTTTCATGGCAATGAACTGAAAGGAAAATAATTTTGGCGCCATGCTGATTCGTATGGGTAAGGCTTTTTACGCTTTGCAGGGGCGGCCCCTGTGGCCGTCCGCAACCCGTATGGCCAATGCGCCGGATTTGTCAATGCGTTCACTTTGGTTGCGGACGGCCACAGGGCCCGCACCTGCACATCTGTTTATCTGTGCGTAAAAAGCCTTACCCACACGAATCGGCATAAAACCCTTTTTTCTCATCTGTAGGAATATTTTTCACGCTTAATCCGATTTGTTAATCTATTTTTCATTATCTTTGCAGAAGATAAGCTGCACCTCAGCAAAACATTCAAGCAAGCTTGATGTTCTGCCTTCGGTTTGCATTATCTTTGCAAAAGATAAACAGTATGCGCATGGATAGACTCACAAATGACAGCATCGATTGTTTAGAGCTTTCAAAAGGCAACGAAAAAGCTTTTGACGCACTTTTTGTGAACTATTATCCCCACATATTACGTTTCGTAATACGTTTTTGCAACGACAGGCAAGAGGCGGAGAACATTGTTCAAGAGTTGTTTGCAGACTTGTGGGTCAACCGTCATCGCTTCGAGAGTGTTGTCAACGTAGACGACTACTTGTTTGTCGCCGCGCGTAACATGGCCATGAAATGTATCAGCCAGTCGTTAAGGTTCAGAAACAAGGAGTTGAAGTCTTGCCAATTAGCTGAGGATGCCACGGCGGATGTTGCCATGTGTTATGAAGAGTTCAGGCAGATGGTAATGCATGAGATTGGGCAAATGCCAGAGCAACGCCGCCGGATATTCTTGATGAGTCGTGAGGAGGGATTGTCTAACGCCGAGATAGCCACACGGCTTGGCATCAGCAAACGCACCGTGGAAACGCACATTTCCGCGGCCCTGGCCGACTTGAGGAAGATAATGCCCTTGTTTGTTTTATTGGCCCTTTGCAAGTCTTTCCATCTTTTATAACTGTTGTTTTCTTGCCTGTTGAAAGCCAGGAAGAGTATTTGAAATGTGCGAATGGCATAATCAGCACGTGCCAAGGCATTGACATTAACCTTAATTAACAGGTTTAGACTACGTGTAAAACCATTCTTTTTACACACCATTAATAAACACCCGAATTAAGGTTAAAAGCACGCATTGTTTTATGAGCAACGATAACATACACAACGACAAGTCAAACAAGCGACACCATGCTGAAGGAGCGTTCCGTCGACTTTGGATTAAGACCTCAAACGACATGACCATGGGCATTGAGATCGACGAGAGCGAAATGGAGACAGCCTTGGACGTGTTTCGCAAGAACCGAGCGAGAATAAACCGCCGCGCCAAGGCACGCCTCGTGGTGCTTCGGGTCATGAGATATGCCGCATTGTTGGCACTGCCCATCGTCTCAGCTTATCTCACATATTTATATATGTCGCGCGACAGCAAACTTTACAGTGAGATGTCAGACCTATATGTAGCCGACGGCTCGCTCGACAGCCTGCGCCTGTCTGATGACACAAAGGTCACAGTAAACGCCGGAAGCTCAATGATTTACCCCAAGCGGTTCAACCCAAACGCGTCTGAGCGCGGCGTTTTCGTGAATGGAGAGGCCCGCTTCGAGGTGACCAAAGACCCTAACAGGCCGTTTATAGTGCATGTCGCCAACCTTAACGTAAAGGTGCTTGGCACCCACTTCAGCGTGAAGTCGTACAGTGAAGACCCTCACGTGACCGTCACCCTTGAGGAAGGTCTCGTGAAGGTCTATGACAACCGTCACACCATGTTCCTGCATCCCAACGAGCAACTCGTCTACGACCGTCGCAACGGCAACATGACAAAAAGCAGGATTGACGCAGTGGCCGCCAACTCGTGGACAAAGGGTGAACTTGACTTCAAGTCGCGTTCGCTCGAAGAGATTCTTGGCGACTTGGAGCGAAAATATCGTGTAAAGTTCAAGGTCATGGCATCCGTGGACATAAACAAACGCTACACCATGAACTTCCGAAGCAACGAGTCGATAGACAACGTGCTGGAGGTCTTGACAGTGGTGTCGGGCAACATTTCATACAAGAAACAACGAGACCAAATAACACTTTACACCCAAAAGAAAGGAGGCATATAAAGAAAACACAAGCGGCCTCATACCTTTTGAGGCAACAACAAATAAACAACGTTGAGATTATTTATTACCAACAAGATTCATTTAACCTAAGACAGCGGGGTGTCAGGCATGAGACCCTCCATGCTGCCTTCATCAAATTGACAACATGAAGATAAACAAGACAATGAAAAACCTTATTGACAGAAGAACGGCATGCACGCTCGCCTTGTGTCTGTCGATGTCGGTGGCCACGTTTGGACAGAACCAAACCATTCGCCTGTCGAAAAGCAAGGCTACCGTGGAAAACCTTATAAAGGACATTGAGGCGCAGACGCACATGTCTGTCGACTTCTCGCAAAACACCATTAACCTGAAGAAAGTGGTGAGCGTGGGGTCGAGCACGCCAACGCTCTCCACGCTGCTCAACGCCATACTCCGCGGACAAGACTTAGGCTACAAGATTGTAGACCGCCACATCATGATCGTAAGGGCGGAGAGCATATCTTCGCCAAGCAAACACACCGGGAAGGCAGCCAGTGGGTCGCACAAGATCACTGGCAGGGTCGTGGACAACAACGGTGAACCCATAGTTGGCGCCACGGTGATAGAGCAAGGCACAAAAAGCGGCACCGTGACCGACATCGACGGCAACTTCACCATCAACACGTCTAAAGAGTCGCCCACGCTCAGCGTGACATACATTGGCTTCATTCCGCAGCACGTAAAGGCCGACGGCTCCAACGTGAAGATACGCCTGCACGAGGACTCGCAAAACCTCAACGAGATCGTGGTGGTGGGTTACGGCACGCAGAGGAAGGCCGACCTCACAGGCTCGGTGTCTTCGGTAAGCGGCAGCGAACTCATGACACGCCCCGTGACCGACGCCACACAGAGCCTGCAAGGACTCGTGCCAGGACTGCTCGTGTCGAACGACAGTTCAGGCCGCCCAGGCTCGTCGGGCACGCTCACCCTCCGCGGTCAAGGCAACCTCTCCGGCACCGGACACCCTTACGTGCTCGTCGACGGAATAGAAATGGACTTATCCGACGTAAACCCTAACGACATTGAAAACATATCGGTGCTCAAAGACGCGGCAGCATGCGCCATATACGGCGCGCGTGCTGCATACGGCGTGATTCTCGTCACCACGAAACGAGGCAAGGAAGGCAAGGCACGCATCAACTACCAAGGCTCGGTGGGATGGAACTCGCCTACCGTACTGCCCGAAATGCTCAACTCGGTCGACTTCGCCAACATGTGGAACGACGGCTGTCGAAACGCCAACTCGTCACGCCTGTACAGCGCGGAGAAGATAGCTCTCTTGGAGCAGTATATCAAAGACCCGTCGAGCGTGAACCCCTGGCAGGAACTGCCTGAGAACGCCAGCATGAACCCAGCGTTCGAGAACTCGGAGAAAGGCATTGGCAATGTCGACTACTTCAAGCTCCACTACAAAAACGCCGCCTTCAAGCAACGCCACAACGTAAGCGCCACTGGAGGCGGAAAGGCAGCGCAATATTATGTCTCGGCAGGCTATTACAAGGAAGACGGGCTCCTGCGCTATGCCGACATCAACTTCGAGCGAATGAACGTGTCGACCAACCTCACGTCGCAAATCACGCCATGGCTGAAACTGAAGGCCGGCTTGAAATTCTCTCACTCAAACCAGAACACGCCATTCGGCGACGGTGGCCTGAGCGATGGTTTCTTCCATTCGCTGGCACGTTTCCGCCCCACGGTGTCGGTAGTTGACCCTAACGGCCACTTCACCGAGCTGTCCATGATACCATACTTGCAGAGCGGAACATACACAAGGACAAAGCGCGACTTCATCAACATGACAGGCGGCTTCGAGATAAACCCGTTCAAGGGTTTCAACATCTTCATGGACTATACCTACAAGATAATAGGCACACACTACTCGGCACTCAACGTGGCACCTCTGATTTACGGCGCAGACGGAGTGTCAACGTCGCTCGGTGTGCGCGACGAGCTTGATGTCACCGAGGACGGCAAGTACACTCGCTACAACTCCAATACCCACTACCAGACCATCAACCTCTATGCCAGCTACAACTTCTCATTCAATAAGGAGCACAACTTCACCGTCATGGGCGGCTACCAGGAGGAGAACAACAAGTATGACTACTTGCGCAATGTCGTAACTGGCCTCTACTCCACCACCAACCCCAACGTTGGCATGGGCACTGGCGACAAGACCATCACCGACACCCGCAACTCATGGGCCACTCGAAGCTTCTTCGCCCGTGTCAACTACGACTACAAGAGCCGTTACCTGCTTGAGCTGAACGGCCGATACGACGGGTCGTCGCGCTTCGCCAAGGATCATCGCTGGGGATTCTTCCCATCAGTGTCCGTGGGCTGGAACCTCGCAGAGGAGCCTTTCATGGAGAACTATCGCGACATACTGTCACAGTTCAAGGTGCGCGCGTCAATCGGAAGACTGGGCAACCAAGCCGGCGCGGCGTTGTACACCTTCGCCTCTACGATGAACCTGAGCAGCAACCTCGGCGGATACATCTTCGCTGACGGTCGTCACCTCTACCTTAACGCCCCAGGAGTGGTCAACCCCACGACGACATGGGAGAAAGTGGACAGCAAGAACCTCGGCTTCGACTTCGGATTCCTCGATGGCAAGCTCTCTGGCAGCTTCGACATCTTCCAACGCGACACCAAGGACATGCTCGGACCAAGCGTTGACTTCCCCGACTTCTTCGGCGCTACCGCACCGCAGACAAACAACGCACAGCTGCGCAACCGCGGATGGGAGCTCACGCTCAACTACCGCGGAAAGATAGGCAACGACATCACCTACAACATAGGCGGCTCGCTGTCTGACGCCACTGCCGAGGTGACCGAATACGAGAACCCAACAGGCACTAACCCGTCGGGCAACTGGTATAAAGGCAAGAAGGTGGGAGAAATATGGGGTTACCGCACCGACGGCATAATACAGACACAGGAACAGGCCGACGAGTACAACCGCACCCACAACAACACATTCTTCACGACACAGAAGTGGACACCGGGCGATGTCGCCTTCCGCGACCTCAACAACGACGGTTACGTGAACAATGGCAGCAACAAGCTGGGCGACATGGGCGACATGACCATCGTGGGCAACACCACACCGCGATACCAGTATACCATTAACGGCGGCATCAACTGGAAGGGTCTCGCCATGAGCTTCATATTCCAGGGCGTGGGCAAGCGCGACTGGGATCCTACCGGAAACGTATACTTCTGGGGCAGCAGCTCATACGCGCAGGTGACGCTCTTCAAGGAGCACCTCGACTATTGGAGCGAGAGCAACCCCAACGCATACTACCCGAAGCCATACATCAACACCGCTGGGGCCGTGCGCCAATACAACGCCAAGACATCGGCACACACGACAGACCAGTATCTGCAGAGCGCGGCCTACTGCCGACTGAAAAACCTCACCATCAGCTATGACCTGCCGAAGAACATCATAAGCAAGGCCGGACTGGAGCAGGTACGCGTGTTCGTGTCGGGCGAGAACCTGTTCACCATCACAAGTCTCAAGGGCATGTTCGACCCAGAAGTGATATTCGCCGAGAACAGCTACAACGCCGAGGGCGGAAAGCAGTATCCTCTTAACAAAGTCTATTCCATTGGCCTGTCTGTAAGCTTCTAAGACAAACCGGAATGGACATGAACAATTATCAATAAAGAAAAATTCTTATGAATATCAAAACTATATGCATAGGCATGGCATCAATGTTTTGCCTGACAGGATGCTACGACCTCAACAAGTCGCCCGAGGGAGTGATGTCTAACGTGGGCGCTTTCTCCACAATTGGCGAGATGAACAGCTATCTCGACCAGTTCTACCAAACAGCTTGCTTCAACCAGGGATTCGACTGGAACGGCAACTTCATAGCCAGTGGTGACCTCGCCAGCGACAACATGTCGGGAGCGTCGGTCAACACTCGTCTCAACGGTGCTCTGACAATGAGCAGCGCGACAAAGCTGACTAACTACACATACATTCGCAACGTAAACTTCTTCCTCAACAACCTCAACAACTGCAAGGAACAAGGCGCGAGCTACAACCAATGCGTGGGCGAGGGCTACTTCTTCCGCGCCTTGTACTATTTCCAGCTTTTCAAGAACTATGGTGAGCTGACATGGATAGAGAAGCCTCTCGACCCTAATATCGAGGCAATGTATCTGCCACGCGACAGCCGCACCACCATTGCAGACCACATTCTCGCCGACCTCGACAAGGCCATAGAGAACCTGCAGGCGCAAAACAGCAGTGCCACAATGCGCATACACAAAGACGTGGCACGCGCGTTGAAGAGCGACGTGGCCCTGTTTGAGGCCACTTGGGAGAAATACCACAAGGCCAAGAACGACCCGTTCTACGACAAGACCGTGACCGAAGAAAAGATTAAGGACTATCTCAACCAGTGTGTGGCAGCCTGCAAGGATGTCGTGGACCGCAACGTGTGGCACATCTACTCCACCGGCAAACCTCTGGACGATTATCGCAAGTTGTTCCAGACCGAGGACCTTAGCTCGAACCCTGAGGTGCTGTGGTTCAAGCATTACGACGGCAACAACGTTGGCAACAACGTGGACCGCTATCTCAACCAAGGCGGCGGAAGCGCGGGTGTCACGAGGTCGCTCGTGGACGACTATCTCACACGCGACGGCAAACCTTTTACCGACGAGCAGGCGCTCGCGGCAAAGCGCACGTTCGGCGATGAACTGAAGCCAACGGTTCGCGACCCACGTCTCTCTCAGACCGTGTGCACGCCCGGACAGCAGCTCCGCCCTGACATGGGCCCATATGTGGTGCCGCCATTGACTGGCTCAAGCTACAACAAGAACGAGACAGGATACTCTCTGCTCAAACACATACAGATTGACTATACCGGAAGTCTTGACGCCGAGTATCGCGGTGCCACACCAGGCATACAATACCGCTATGCCGACATCTTGCTCAACTATGCCGAGGCTCTTGCCGAACTTGACGGAGCAGCCAACGCGTCGACTATCATAAAAGTGCTCCAGCCGCTACGCGACAGGGTGGGCATGCCTGCCGTGGATTTCGATCGTGAATACAACACCAATGTAGACTATCCGTTCCACTCTCTCGACAAGTACATACAGGCCGTGCGCCGCGAGCGTCGCGTGGAGCAAGCCGCCGAGGGCAAGCGCCTTACCGACATACTGCGCTGGGCCGCTGCCGACGAGCTTATCGTGGGCAAACACGCTGAGGGCGCGCTCTTCACAGGCAGCAACCTTGAGCACCACTCGCAGTATGGCAACGACTTGAAATACGATCAGGCATCCGACAATAACCTGTACTTGACAGGCAAGGCGGGCGACGCCGTGAGATACATCCTGCCTATCGACCCGAAGACAACGGGCAACGGATGGGGATTCAACGTCAATCGCGACTACCTGCTGCCCATACAGCCTCGCATGCTGCAACTCACCAATGGTGAGTGGAAGCAGAACCCAGGCTGGGAATAAGACACATCTTATATATGGGAGGCTATGGCGGATGATCCATAGCCTTCCTATTCACGCGACAAGAAAACAACAGGCTCGCAAGGAAAAACAAAAACTTTCAATGTAAACAGAAGCTTTTCAGCAGTTTTATTCGTAATTTTGCAATTGCTTGTTGCATTACGACAAGCGAAAAAAGAAGAAACCTATCCAAACAATGAAATTAGACTTACAAAGACTATCGGCCACAGGCGCGCTCGCCTTGGGCTATGCCGCGCAGATGATGGCGCAGTCGGCACAAAAGCCAATGAACATCGTCTACATCATGAGCGATGACCACTCTTACCAGACTATCAGTGCCTACGACCACCGTTTCATAGAGACACCAAACATCGACTGGCTCGCGCAACACGGCGCACGGTTCACAAACAGCTTCGTGGCCAACTCGCTCAGCGGCCCATCACGCGCGTGCATGCTGACCGGCAAGCACAGCCATGCCAATGGGTTCACCGACAACACCAAGACATTCGACGGCTCACAGCAGACCTACCCCAAGCTTCTGCAGAAAGCCGGCTATCAGACCGCGATGATTGGCAAATGGCACCTTACGAGCAACCCCACGGGATTCGACTATTGGGACATTCTCATAGCGCAAGGACACTACTACAACCCCGACTTCATCTGCAACGGCAAGCGCGTGCAACGCCAAGGATACGTGACAAACATCGTCACCGACCTCGCGCTCGACTGGCTAAGCAACAAGCGAGACAAGACCAAGCCCTTCTGCCTGCTGCTGCACAACAAGGCACCGCACCGCGTGTGGAGCCCCGACACGTGCGACCTCGACCTCTACAACGACAAGGTGTACCCACTGCCCGACAACTTCTACGACGACTACAAAGGGCGACCGGCGGCAGCCAAACAGGAGATGAGCATCATCAAGGACATGGACTTGGTCTATGACTTGAAGATGGCCGACAAGGAGAACGAGATACACTCAAACCCTGAGCTTGAGGAGCTCGGACGGTGGAACTACAACCGCATGACTCCATCGCAACGCGAGCAATGGGATGCCCACTATGACCCTATAATAAAGAAGTTCAAGGAGGCCGGGCTCACGGGCAAGGCTCTTGCCGAATGGAAATATCAGCGCTACATGCACGACTACATGCGCGTGATCCACTCTATCGACCGCAATATTGGCCGAGTGATAAACTACCTCAAGGAGAACAACCTGCTCGACAACACCATGATTGTCTACACATCCGACCAGGGATTCTACATGGGCGAACACGGATGGTTCGACAAGCGCTTCATGTATGAGGAGTCGTTCCGCACGCCGCTGCTCGTCTACCTGCCAGGCGGCAAGCACGGCGACATCAAGGAGATGGTGCAGAACATCGACTATGCACCTACCATTCTCGACCTCGCCGGCGTGAAGATTCCGTCTGACATCCAGGGCGTGTCGTTCCTGCCGCTGCTGGAGGGCAAGAAGGTGAAAAACTGGCGCAAATCGCTTTACTACCACTACTATGAGTATCCTGCCGAACATTCCGTGTGCAAGCACTATGGCGTGCGCACAAGCCGCTACAGTCTAATACATTTCTACGACGACGTGAACTCTTGGGAGCTCTACGACCTTAAGAAAGACCCGGAGCAGATGCACAACATCTATGGCGAGAAGGGTACGGAAAAGCTCACGAAGAAGTTGAAGGACGAGCTTCATAAGCTTCAAGACCAATACAATGACCCAATCAGGTTCACTTTGAAAGACAACTAAGCAGTCGTTAAATGACAATCACTGACCCCGTTGGCAGAATCATTATAATGAGAGTTTCCGCCAACGGGTCGTAAATATTACATATACATGAAAAAACTATTATTAACCTTCATGGCGATGTTGCTTTGCCAAGCATTTGCCATGGCTCAAGCAAACGAGAAGCCGTTTGTCGTGCCTGAGTTGACGCAATGGCATGGAGCGACTGGCACGATGAAACCTTCGGGCAGGATTGTGGTGACAAACAAGAAGCTCATGAAGACGGCACAAGACCTTAAACGCGACTACTCGCTGCTCTTTGGCGATGAGATGACCGTGACGACCACCAAGGCCAGCGACGGCGACATAGTGCTGGCCATGAAACAAGACAAGTCGTTGGGCAAGGAAGGATACCGCCTGTCAATAGGCAAGAAGTGCCAAGTCACGGCGACATCTGCCACAGCTGTGTTTTGGGCCACACGCACTCTGCTCCAAATGTTGCAGACACAGAATGGCCTGCCATGCGGTGAGGCAGTGGACGTACCACAATATGGCATGAGAGGGTTCATGCTCGACGTGGGCAGAAAGTTCTTCCCGATAAGCTATCTGAAGAACCTCGTTCGCATAATGGCTTATTACAAGATGAACACACTGCAGATTCATCTCAACGACAACGCTTTCAAGCACTACTTCGGAAACGATTGGAGCAAGACGCCTGGCGACTTCCGACTTGAAAGCGAAACCTACCCCGGACTCGCGTCAAAAGACGGGCATTACACGAAGGCTGAGTTCATAGAGCTGCAAGAGTTGGCGGAAAGCGTTGGGGTGAACATCATACCGGAGATAGACTCTCCTGCCCATGTCCTTGCGTTCACCCATTACAAGCCATCATTAGGCTCCAAGAAGTTTGGCATGGATCATTTCGACCTCGACAACCCTGAGGTTTACACCTTCATGGACAAGCTCTTCGACGAATACCTCTCTGGCAAGAATCCGGTGTTCAGGGGGCAATATGTGAACATAGGTACGGATGAATACAACAACTCCACGGAAGAACTTCGCGAGAAGTTCCGCGCCTATACCAATCATTTCCTCGGGCTTATCAAGAAATATGGCAAGACTCCCGTGCTGTGGGGCGCGCTGAACTTCGCTCCCGGCAAGACTCCCGTGAGCCCCAAGGGCGCCATCATGGGCATGTGGTCCGACTACATGGCAAAAGCCGCCGACATGAAGGCTGAGGGTTGGAACATGATATGCATGCCTGACGTCTCGGTCTACATCGTGCCTTTGGCCGACTATTATCACGACATTCTGCCCAACAAGGACATCTACAACAATTGGACACCAGCGAAGTTTGAGGACACCACTCTCGCTGAGCAAGACCCGCAGATAGCGGGAGGCATGTTCGCCCTTTGGAACGACTTATATGGCAATGGCGTCACGGTTCACGACGCTCACATCCGCATTC
>ERZ808240.3805-NODE-3805-length-14188-cov-5.626902_pt1 | contig 14188 bp, 13 predicted proteins | sample MGYA00521084_ERZ808240 | MGnify/ENA primary metagenome ERZ808240 (study PRJEB31516, sample SAMN03275571) | gut metagenome | biome: mammalia-associated habitat; material: feces | host: Papio cynocephalus | place: Kenya | collected 2012-08-06 ... | reverse complement strand
ATGTAGTAGATATGTTCATTCCGCACTCCGCCTCGTATGGGTAGACCTGTTCTTTATGTCCAATCGATGCATGTGGAGACGGTGGTGCTGCTCAGTCACAAAAACAGCGAAAATAGCCAAAAATCGCGAAAATTTGATGGATTTCCTTCTTCTCAAAAAAGCGAGAAATCCTCTTTTTTGTTGCAAAAATGCCCCAAATTGCGGTAAAAAATAGGGCCTTTACTCGTATGGGGGAATAGGTCCCCAAAATGAACACCTAACCTATAGTGTCAACTATGAAAAGGAAAATATGCTTTCGGTGTACTTTGAAGTAGACTATTAAATGAACTTTAGAGTGAACTATTAATTGAACTTTAAAATAAACTTTTATATACTATTGATGATTTGAGGTAATAAACGATGCTGGATTATGGTAAAGAAAGCGAAACTGTAGAATTCAAAGAATCGACCGGAGAATTAAAAGAAGGAATCAAATCAATCGCCTCCATGCTTAACAAGAATAAGCATGCCACCCTTTATTTTGGCATCACAAACAAGGGAAAGGCCATTGGGCAAGAGGCTAGCGATAAGACTCTTAGGGACATCTCTCAGGCGATATCCTTCAACATCGAGCCGGCGATAATCCCAACGATCACGGCTTTGGATGGGCCGAGTGAGAATTTGAAGGTGATCAAAATAGAGGCTAGTGGCAGCGATATCCCATATTCCGCATATGGGCAATATTTGATTCGTTCTGCTGATGAAGACAAGAAGATAACCAGGGAAGCATTGAGAAAGATGTTCATCGGGGCTGGATTCGATTTCATCAGCGAGATCGAGTCGACAAGGCAGGATCTGACTTTTGAGAAATTCACGTCAATCCTAGTTTCGAAAGGATATCACGTTTTTTCTACTTCTTCCTTAGTGAAGGCGAAAGGGCTGAAGAACAGCGAAGGCAAATACAACATTATGGCGTTTATCTTGTCTGATCAGTCCAATGTCTCGATAAAGGTCGTGCGTTTTGTTGGAACAGACAAAACGTCGATGTCTCAGCGAACCGAATTCGGAAACCAGTGCCTATTGTTTGCCTTGCAACAGGCGATGGATTATGTCGAGACCCTCAACGAAACGAATGTGGATCTTGGGAAGGGGGATGGGAGAAGAGACAAGCATCTTTTCGATACCGAATCCTTTGAAGAGGCTTGGAAGAACGCGTGTGTTCATAACTCATGGATGGATATGATTCCGCCGGCTATTTATATCTACAGCGATAGAATCGAGATCGTTTCTTATGGAGGGCTTCCCTATGGCTTGACTTTGGATGAGTTCTACGAGGGTACCTCACATCCGATCAACAAAGCCCTTTGGATGATTTTCAATTCGGCCGAATACGCAGAACAGACGGGGCATGGGGTTCCGACCATATTGAGCAAATATGGGAGAGGTGCCTTTAAAATATCAGATAATTACTTAACCGTCACGATTCCATTTGCCTTTAAGCCTACTTGGGCGTTCGTTGCCGAAAAGGAAAGCGAATCAATGGTTTTGAGCAATGGTCAGAAGGCGATTCTGGAAACTTTGAAACGTAATCCGAGGATGACAGGCGACGAACTTGCAAAAGCAACCAGTCTCAGCGTCTCTACGATCAAGAAAAGCATGGTCAAATTACAGGAAATGGGCTTGATTAAGAGAGCTGGGTCGAAGCGATATGGCTATTGGATTTTGAAATAGGGGGGTGAATGATAATGAAAATGAAGGAAAAGCACCCATGCCTGGAGATACGATGGATGTGCAGGAGGCTGGTGGTATCGGCCTCCGGCTATTATTCCTATCTGAAAGCGGCAGGAAGGCCTGCAGACAGACGTGAACTCGAAGATATGGACCTGATAAGATGGGCATATGACTTCAGGGGACGTGCCAAAGGAGCAAGACAGCTCAGAATTACTATCCTGCATGAGAAGGGAAAGCTGATGAATCTCAAGAAGATTCGCCGACTGATGAAGAAGATGGGACTTTCCTGTCCCATAAGGAAGTCAAATCCCCTCAGACGGATGGCCAAGGCACTTAGAACACATTCCGTATTCACAAACAAGATCAACAGGAAGTTCGCCACGTCCAGACCAGCACCTTCTGACCGATATCTCCTATCTGTTCTATGGCTCCAACGGCAGGGCCTATCTTTCGACCGTGAAGGATGCCTCCACGAATGAGATAATGGCATACAGTGTATCGGACAGGATAGACATGACGCTTGTCATGGATATGCTCGGAAAACTCGAATCGGTCCAATGGCTTCCGGAACGCTTCACGATCCACTCTGACCAGGGATGCCACTACACAAGCATCCAATATCAGAAGCATCTGTCGGAGAAAGGAATTACCCAGTCCATGTCCAGGAAAGGCAACTGCTGGGACAACGCTCCGATGGAGTCTTTCTTCGGACACATGAAGGACGAACTCCATCTCGATGGCTTTATCACCCTCGAACAGTTCAGGAAGGAAATCGACGACTATATGGACTATTACAACCACAGCAGATGCCAATGGAATCTGAAACAGATGACACCATGCGAATACAGGGAGCATCTTTTCGCACAGCCAGGAATGTCGCTGATCCCTGTCGCCGAAAAAATTCCCTTCTTGGACTAGTCCAAGAAGGGAACCTCCAATTGTTATGTGCTGTTTTCTCAATGTGTCCTTGACAAAGGGTACACATTAAACCCTACTATGAGGTAATTCTTTTTCCTCTTTCGAAAATCACTCCTTGGACTGGTCCAAGGAGTGATGAATAACGATGGTACACTTTTTTATTAACGTGTCCTTAACAAAGTTTATCCATTATTATTCCGTTAATGACATGGGCAAGAATACAATGCTTTTTTTTAGTTACTTCAGGTATTTTTCAATCTTGTCTGCAATTTCTTTTAATTGCTCATCTGTGAAATCTTTCTCATGCGGGTTCATCTGGAACGTTGATCCCCATTCGAATTCATCCTTGTATTTTGGACATAAATGGCAATGCAGATGTTTTCCAGTATCTCCATAGAATCCATAATTGACCTTATCTGGATGAAAGGCTTTGTGGATTGCATTGGAGACATTAGCGATATCTTCTAGAAAGGCTTCTCGTTCTTCTTTTGGAATGTCTACGATTTCGGATACATGGTCCTTATAAGCTACGATGCATCTTCCTGGATGGGATTGTTCCCTGAAAACATAAAGGGAAGATACATTCAGTTCTTTTACATAAAATCCAAAGCTTTTGTAAAGCTGAGGTTTTTCTTCACGCATACAATAGGCACACTGTTTGTCTTTCATTTTTTGACCTCTTTCCTATTTCATTCTAAAACGTAGATGAGTTTCCTTCCATTGCAAAAACCACAGACAACATTTCTTGTCTGTCTTTTTAATTGAACTTGAAAATTTCATACCTGGGTTTTAGACTAAGGTTACCTTTTAGGAGGGGGTAAATATGAAGAAGAATCTTAAACCTAGTAATATCCTTTTTCCGATGCCAGTTTTGGTCGTTTCGACGTATAATGAAGATGGAACTGTTGATTGCATGGCCGCTGCTTGGGTTACCATGGAGGATAATGATGTGGTTCTCATCGAATTGGCAAGAGATCATAAGACAACAGCCAATATATCCAGAAACAAAGCGTTCACTCTTGCTGTAGCGGATAAAGATAATGTGGTTTCTACCGATTATGTCGGGGTTGTTTCCCAAAATGATGATAAAGAAAAATTCCTAAAAACCGGTTGGACCGCCAAGAAAGCCGAATACGTCGACGCTCCTATTATCAATGAGATGAAACTGAGTTTCGAATGCGAACTTCTAAAAATCTTTGATGATGGCGATGAATACATAGTCTATGGAAAAATCAAGAATGTGGTCGTCGATGACTCAATTCTCGATGAAAGAGGACATATTGATTTCACTAAAGCAGGCTTTATTACTTATAACAGTGCCGATCAATCTTATCGAGTCGTTACCGAAAAGGTAGGTTGTGCTTTCCGCGATGGTCTTAAGCTGAAATAAAAAGAAAAAACTCTCTTATTTAGACTTTTTGCTGTCTATAAGAGAGTTTTTCTTATATTCTATATTTTTCGGTTTTCACCTTCGTAGAAAACGGCGATGGTACCAGGACCAACATGGGCACCGGTGACCAGATCGTAATAATAGGTTTCGGTATTGTTGATTCCGAATCCGGAAAGCATGGTCTTCAGCTTTTCAGCATCTTCGATTGCATTGCAATGGGAGATATAGACTTTCGCGGTCTTGTCCTTGATATGTTCGTTGACTTGGGAAGCCAATTTTTTCAGAGCTTTAACTTTCCCATGTGCCAAGCTTGTCAATTCGATTTTTCCTTCGTCGGAACCGTGAAGAAGAGGCTTGATGGAAAGTAGTGAAGTTACTTTCGCTGTGATTTTGGAAATCCTTCCGCTGTTTGTCAGATAGATTAGGGAATCGACGATGAATTCGCTTCTTGTCTTCTTTGTATACTCCTCTACCTTCGAGAAAAGCTTTTCCAGATTGTTCTCTTCAAGGGATTCCTGATACGCATACATACAGATCATGCCTTCGCCAAGACCGGCAGTCTTGGAATTGAGTACTTTGACTTTCTCCTCTTTGTATTTCGCATTGATCTGGTTTGCTATCATGCTGGTCGTCTGGAATGTCCCTGAGATTCCGCCTGCCAAGGAAATATAAAGTACCTTGTTTCCGTTCGAGATTTCCTTTTCCATGCTTTGCTGGAATAGACCTGGATTCGGAAGAGAGGTTTTGGGTCTGATTCCTTCTTTCATCTTTTCATAGAAAGTCTTGCTGAATTCCACTACATCGATTTGATCCTTATAGCAAAGATAGCTTTTGTCTCCGATTTCCACTGTCATCGGAAGAACCTGGATATCCAGATTCTTTTCCTTGAGGATGCTTTCGAATAGGTTGCTGGAAGCATCTGTGTATATTTTAATTGCCATATATTTTTCTCCTATTTGAGCTTGTGTATTTTACCATTTCAATCAGCGGAAAGCTATTAAAATTGGAAATAGGAAAAATATAAGTTTTTCTTCGGAAAATAATGGACTTATCTTCATTGAATGTCAAACAAAAAACCGCAGAGAGATTTCTCTGCGGCAATCGTGTCATCGTTTTCCGACGAGGTAAGGTAGTCCATCTGCTTCTGGCGCTCTGCTCTTTTTGGAGGAAAGGATAAGGACAAGAAGAGTGAAAAGATAAGGCATGAGGTTATAAACATAGGCATCCAGCTTGAGGTTCTCCAGAAACGGGAAGTAGGATACACCATTTGCAAGGGCCGTGAAGAAGGAAAAGAAGAGAGCAGCCAGGAAAGTTCTGAACGGCTTCCAGGCGCCGAAGATAAGAACGGCAAGAGCCAAAAAACCATAACCGGCAACCGTACCATCAAAGTTGATGGAAGTGACAGAAAGAAGGAAGAATCCGCCGACACCGCCAAGGAAACCGGAAGCCATGACAGACAGGTATCTTACCTTTTTGACATTGATTCCGCATGCAGCGGCAGAATATGGATTTTCACCACAGGCACGGACATGTTTACCCGCCTTTGTATGGTAGAGGAAGAACCAAATCGCGACCAGAATGATAAGACCCAACAACATTGTCGGGTAGCAGTTCTTGAAGAAGATGTCACCGATGAAAGGAATCTTGCTTAAACCGGGAACCTCATCGAATTTGAATGCATTGTTGGGGATAGCAATCTTGTCTGACGCAGGATCCATCATGTTCGTGGAAGCTCTATGGAACTGGCCGATATCCAAGGTCATGTTCAGGAAAAGGCAAAGTGCAGGAGCAAGGGTGTTGATTGCAGTTGCCGAGATGGTTTGGTCCGTATTGAGAGAAATGGAGGAGAAGGCATGAACCAAGGAAAGAACGGCACTCAGACTTCCTGCTGCCAGGCAGGAAATGAGGAAAATCAGGATTTTATAGCCGGCAGAAATTGTTCGGGAATTTATATTGATGACATCGAGGAAATTCGTTGCATAACCGAATTGAACGAATAAAGAATTCATGACGATGATTCCAATCCATCCGCCGATGATCATGAAACCCTCTAGTGCGATGTTAGTGACACCGCTCCTTTCTGAGATAAGACCACCTAATGCTACAACCAGAAGTGAAATGAAGATTGGAAGAAGGACCTGCATGAAGGAATAGAAATTACTCATTTGACTTGTCCTCCTTTTCTTGCACGAAGATTGGCTTTTTAACCTTGTCTAAACGTTTGGTAAGTTTGGAAAGCTTGAATTTATTATTGATGGATTCCCTGGCTTTAGAAACAACACCGGAAAGAAGGAATGCCGTTGCAGAAGAGTAGATGATGACGCTTGTGATGATTCCAATGACATTCGAATTGAATCCGACGGAAGTAAGTCCTCCGCCGCTGGTTTTGATATAGGAGATAAGAATCGCAGAGAAGATGCAGGCAATCGGATTGTTGTTTGCTATCAAGGCAACCGAGATGCCCGTGAAACCCATATCGCTTACGGTAGAAACCGGCTGGAAGGAATCCGGATACATGCTCAGATAAGAGAAAACGGCACCCATTCCTGCCATTGCTCCGGAAATCATCATGGCGTAGGCGATTTGTTTTTTGTTGTTGATTCCCGAATATTTTGCGGCTGTTTCGTTCTGGCCGCTGACCCTCATTCTCAAACCGAATGTTGTTTTGGAAAAGATGAAGAAAAGAAGGATACAGACAAAGATGGCAATCAGGATGGAAATATCTAGACGGGAATACATCGGTGTTCCTCGGGAACTGACAGTAGAGAACAATTTATTCAGTCCACCCTGTGGAAGATAGCAATTGTCCAGCTTGGAATTGTTGATTCTATTGTGCATGGAATCAAACCAACTGCCGTTTTTGGCTATAATTCCGGTGGAATAGACGGCAATATAGTTCATCATAATGGCGGAGACGACAATATTGACATTGAAATGATTTTTCAACAAAGCAGGAATCAAAGCCCAAATAGCACCGGCAATCATTCCCACGGCTAGGCATATTATGGCTCCAAGGATGGGAGGTACATAGGGGTTTATGAGATTTGCAACGATAAGGGCAGTTGCACCACCTACGGTGTATTGACCGGAACCTCCTATGTTGAAGATGCCTGCCTTTGAGGAGACCGCAACTGCAAGACCGACCCCGATAAGAGGCGCACTATTGAAAAGAATGTTTCCTACCGATTGCATCTTATAGGGAAGGCCACCTGCTATTAATGTAGCAAACCCTGCTCCGGCGTTTGCGGGATTGACGCAAAGCATGATCAGGAATCCAACAAGGAATCCAAAGAAAATAGATACAAGTGAGTAGATCCATTTGTGGGATCGTGTCTCATTATGGGTGATAAGATGTTTAAAGGAATTATGATATAAATATACCTTTGGATTTGTCATTTGTCTTTTTCCTCCTTATTCTTGTTTCCACCCATGTATAGACCGATTTCATTGAAACTTGTTTTCTTAGGATCAAGTTCTGCAGAAATATGCCCATTATGGATGACGAGGATTCTGTCTGCAAGATTCATGATATCCTCAAGTTCTACAGAATAGAGAAGAATTGCCGCACCGGCATCCCTTTTCTGAATCAGAAGGTGATTAATTCCTTCTATAGCTCCAACATCAAGTCCACGTGTCGGTTGGTTAGCGATAAGTAGTCTTGGGGTGTCGCTGGTTTCTCTTGCTAGAATGACTTTCTGCTGATTTCCGCCTGACATATCACCAACCCTGGTATTCTTTCCGTTTGACGAACGGATGTCATAAGTTTCGATGAGTCGTGTTGCGTTATCGTTGATGGTTTTCGAAGAGAGAACACCGAAACGAGAAAAAGGTTTCTTTGAGAATTTTGTGATGACAAGGTTGTAGGCAATGTTCAAATTTGCGACAAGTCCTTCTTTTTGTCTGTCACTTGGGATGAGACCTAATTTGTGGTTACGCTTCGTTTTTATATTTGTCCTCAGCAAATCCAAGTAGGCTTGCTGATGTGCACTTCTTTTTAAATAAAGCAGATTGTTTTTGTTGTCAATAAGTTGGTTTCTCTTGTTATCCTCCAAAGACAACAAAGAAAGTTTTAGCTTCTTTATTTGAACTTTCAATTCATCACAATGCCTGAACAGGCTATCACAATGTGTCTGATTGGCTCTCTTCGTTTCGATTTTGGAAAGATCTTTCTTTTCGGATGACTTTCCGGCATGGTTCTGCTTAAGATAAGCAGAAAACTCCTTTTTGCACTTCGCATTTTCTTTTCTGTATTCGGACTGGAGTGATTTCAGCTGTGCCTTCAGTTTCTCTTTTTCTGACTGATATTCACGAATAATCTGTTCCTTCTCTTGTTGGCTCGTCTTTTCGAAATTTGCAACATTCTGTACGAATACAGGTAAGGCCTTTTCCTTCGAATTCTTCCAGTTTTTTTCCAACATTTCGAATTGTGGACGGCGTTCTGCTTTCAAAGCAGAGAACTCTTCTTTTTCCTTCTTTATGGATTCATTATAGAAGTTGTTTCTTTCTTTCTTCAAACTAGAAAACTGTTCTTTGAGTTCTCTTTTTTTCTCTTTTTCGTCTTTGGATAAAGCGTTGATTTGTCCGTTAAGATTTTCGATTTCCAAATCAAGTTTATTCAGCCTATCCATCTTTTTCTCTTTGATCTCATAAGCGTCATCATAGCATTTATCGATGAATTTCTCATAATCCGAATATTCTTTTTCGGTCAGTTCATGGAGATTTCCGGGAATACCGATATCGTAGAACCGGATTGCACCTTTAACCTGAGGATAAGATTTCATTCCTGAAATCAGGTTGATCAGTTCTTCCTGTCCGTTTCCTTCGATGCCGGCAATGGCAACGATTTCACCTGCTCTAACTTTGAAAGAAATGTTGTTTAATGCCTTTCTCTTGGAATGAGGAATTCCGCAGGAAAGGTTTTTGACTTCGAGAACGGTTTCCTTCGGTGTCGAATTTTTCTTGTCGACCTTCAGGTTCACCTGTCTTCCGACCATGAGGGAGGCCATTTCCGTTGTTGAAGTACTTTTCACATCAACGGTTGTGATCGTCTTTCCTCTTCTGAGTACGGTACAGGTGTCACTTGAATCCTTGATTTCATCCAATTTGTGGGTAATCAAAATAACGGCCTTGTTCTCTTCTTTGAAATTTTTTAGAATTTGAATAAAACTGTCGATTTCCTGAGGAGTAAGAACGGCTGTAGGTTCATCAAAAATGAGAATGTCAGCATTTCTGTATAAAACTTTAACGATTTCGGTTCTTTGCTGCATACCGACGGATACATCACGGACTTTCTTGTCCAAGGACAGCAGAATGCCGTATTTTTTGCAGATATCCTGAATTTTTCGATAGGATTCTTTTCTGCTTAGGACACCGAATTTCGTATCTTCACATCCTAAAACGATATTTTCATAAATGGTAAAATCGTTGACAAGCTTGAAATGTTGATGAACCATTCCGATTTTGAGCCTTGTGGCATCATTGGCATCTTTCATCACCACTTTTTTCCCATTGACATAGATAGAACCGGAATCAGGTTTCAACATACCGAAAAGAATACTCATCAAAGTGGATTTTCCTGCACCGTTTTCACCCAAAATTGCATGGATTTCACCATATTTTACATTCAAAGAAACATCGTCCAATGCTTTCAGCTTTCCAAAGGACTTGAAGATATGAGACATGCTTACTGCGTATTCTTCTTTTGAATCACCCATAGGTTTACTCCTTAAAGCAAAAACAATCGGAAGTCCTTCTTATAGGACTCCCGATATATTTTATCACTGACTTAATTGAATTTAAGAAAACTACTTGGTTCCCTTAATGGCGTTGCAAAGAGCATCGCTTGCATCATATCCGAGAGTAGTAAGAGCTTTTTTGAAATCAGCCAAAGTGGTATCTTCTACAGAATAGGACGGAACAATCACTTCTCCCTTTTTTAGCTTTTCCATGAAAGCTTTGGTTTTGGCAACGGTGTTTTCCTTGTTTTTGAAACGGGCAGTTTCCCCTAAGACGACATCGCAGCAGTCATCTGCGATACCAAGATCATAGTGACCAGCTTCGAATTTGTTCTCATAGATCTTGTTGCATTCACGGAAGACAGCAGTCTTGAGACCCTTTGTAGCAGAAGTGATGACAGAATCCTTCTTGGTGCTTTCATCGGTATCGACGCCGATGATCATTCTGTTCTTCGATGCGTCACTTGCGGCAATGACAGAATCACCAGCACCACCGGCGGCAGTGAAGATGACTTCGAGTCCATTGGTATACCAACCATCAGCTAAGGTAGTGAATTTTGAATCAGCCATATACTGTCCGCAGTATTCATAATATTTTGGATCAATGGAGAAATCATTCAATCCGAGTTCTTTGGCAGCATAATAGGCACCATAGACATAACCGAGACCATAACGGATCGGAGCTGGCTGGGCAGCACCACCGAAGAATCCCAATTTGGTATATCCATCGATGACAGCAGCATAACCGGCAAGAACGCCAGATTCATTCTCTTTGTAAGAAATAGTTGCAACATTGGGATGCTGTTTTTCAGTATCGAAATCCAAACCGATGAAATTGATATCCGGATAATTCTCGGCAACATTATCAAACGCAGTAGAGAAATAGAAACCAGGGCAGATGATGGTGTTGAAACCATTCTTTGCAGCCTGAGCGATGGCATCTTCGTATCCGGAAGTCTCAGCTTTGGCAGGCTGGAAATACTGAACGTTTCCTACTTTATCGGCGTTTTCATTTTTGTAGGCCGTAATGGCATCCCAAGTGGTCTGGTTGTAAGAACCGTCTGTGATGGAGCCAGCATCGGTAAGCATGGCAATATTGAGCTTTCCATCATTCTGCGTTCTGTTGTTAGAACATCCAGCAAGACCCAAAATGGATAAAACGGCTAAAGCAGCAACCTTCATGTTTTTCTTCATACCTTGTTTCCTCCTATGGTTATTAAAGAAAAAGAAAAAATGGACTCAATTTACATTGTGTCCATTTAATACTTATAGCACGATATCCATAAGCATTAAATGGATAGCCCTCATTTCGGTTGAGGCTAGAAACAGAACCACCTTTACCAGGTTCCTTATATCCATTTTTTACTCGAAAATTTTACAATATGCGGATTTTGATTGGAACAGTAAAACGTATGAAAACGTTTTCACGATTAACGGAAAGAACAAGCCAAGGCATCATCGTCCATTTTCTTGATTTCGGAATCTGTAAAACCTAGGTAATTTCTGGCAATTTCGGTTTCTTTGCGGATATCCGTGTCAGAAACGGTAAGATTGTCAGAATTTAGATTTACCCTAATGCCATAATCGAAGAATTTTCTGATTGGATGTTGTCTGATATCCAGCACTTCTTTAGTCTGAAGGTTGGAAGTTAGGCAGCATTCCACAAGAATGCCTTCTTTCTTGACGATATCCATCAATTCCTTGCTTCGACTTAAGGAAACACCATGACCAAGTCTTCTTGCTCCGAAACGGATGGCGTCTTCTACATTTTTGATGCTCTTGCTTTCCCCGGCATGGATAGTGAAAGGAATCTGGTAGGATTTTGCCAAAGCAAATTCATCTTCATATAAGTCGCAAGGATAGTGCAATTCATCACCAGCCAAGTCTAAACCGACGACATAGTGGCCAAGGTACTGATGGGCCAGTTCTACCGTTTCTTTGTTTTCTTCTTTTGTTCCACCGCGCATCATACAAAGCAAAAGGCGAGCATCGATTCCTGGGTTCTCTTTCATCCCTTCTTCAATTCCGGCTATGACAAAATCCAAGACATCTTTCTGAGAAAGGCCCTCTTTTGTCGAAAGCTGCGGCGCAAATCGTATTTCAACATAGCTGTTTCCTTGCTTCTTAAGGTCTTCGACCAATTCTTTTGCAGCTCTCTTCAAAGCAAAACCTTTTTGCAGAACCTTTAAAGGAATGTTAAAGACTTGAAGCACTTCTGGAAGATTTTTGGCCTCCGGATTTGCCGTCAGAAGTTTTTTCATAGTAAGAACATCGTTACAAGGAGGAATGATGTTTTCCTGATGATAGAGCTCTAATACCGTAGACGGTCTCATTGAACCATCCAAATGAAGATGAAGTTCCATTTATTGATTTCCTTTCTATATCAGCTTTACGCTGACACCACAAACACCGTATTTCTTAATCTCATCTTGGGAGTAGAACGAATTATACGTCTTGAGTGTGTCTTCTTGACTGAATTTTGAGAAACCCAAAACCTGTTTTCCAAAAAAATCAATCATGGGTAAAAAAGAAGGAAAAACATCGATCTTTTCAATTTCTGTTCTGAGTTTTTCTCCTGTTGTCTCATCTAAAAAGACTAGAATATCACCAGAACCCAAATCTCTAAAAAATGAATCATAAAGTCTTCCTTCTACTTTCTTTTCTCCGCTTTGCAACAAAAGAAAATAGGGATGTCTGACAGAAATTTCTTTTTCTTTCATTTAATTTTCTCCAATCAAAAAATTTACAAGCAATTAACTCTTTATGCTTTAGTTTTTTATTTAAATATCATTGGTTACCCGAATACTGGATTTTAGGCTCTTTTCGAACTCGTTTACATGCTTTTTGAATTCGATATCATCCATTGGACCGAGGTCTTGCATGATTCGTTCGAGCATGGCATTCGTAATTAGATCATCGCCACGGTCTTTTTTATAAAGATCTGCCACATATTTTATCCTTCGACAAAGCCTTGATACCTCTTTCGAAATGAATCCGTGTGTATCCTTAGCCAAGGAATCGATGGCCTTAGGATTTTCAAATCTGATACCAGTAAGTCTTTCTTCTATGATGGCTTTTCTTGTTTTGCAGTCTGGATGATGAACTCTCAGCAAATCATCGAAAAGACCTGGTTGGAAGGCTTTTTCCGTCATCTTGTCTGGGCAGGATGTACTGGCGATAAATAAAATATTTAGATTTTTCTTACGAATACGTTTGATTTCCTTTTTAAGCAGTTTAAGAAAAAGCTTGGCTGTTGCCTTATTGATTTTCGAATTCTCTTTTGGGAAAAAACAAACGGGTTTTGTAAAATAAAATACGACATTGTCTTTTTCTTCGGCCATCTTGAATAAGCGGAGCATTTGTTCTTTGGTGTTATCTCCGAACGGGGAATAGTTATTCATCGGATTGATGTAATATGGGGTTGCGTTAAGTTCATGTGTCAATGATTGAATGAAAACGGATTTGGAAACACCTTCTGGACCATAGAGAAGAATTGCTGATGTTTCTCTTTGGGACATCTTGTGGCCTTTCCAATATGGAATCAACGTTTTTCTCAAATAATCCTTAAGCTTATCTTCCCCAATGAATTTATCGAATCCTTTTGGGAGCTTCCTTTTTTTCAATTTAGCAATTTCACTAGGAGGAAGTCTTAGCTGCGACAAGGCTTCATTGGCTTGACCTTCGGCTTTTTTGGCGAGTTCTTCATATTTTTGGCTCTTTTCCTTATCTAAGGAATTTTCTTTGATTTCCTCCGCCAAATCATAACAAACCATCAAATTCTCATAACAGGAAAGATAATCTCCGACTTCTTTTGCCATGGATGCAGCATCCTGATGCCTTTTATAATCTCTTTCCTTATCTACTGTTAAATTTTCCATTGGGATCCTTTCTGATGCTTTTGACTTCTTTTATTTTAACTCTATTGTTTATTCAGTCAATGCATAAATTTCTTTTTTGTATAAGAAAAAATTGTGACATGAATTTTAATTCATTGAAAACCCTTCTTTAAAAGTTGGAGTTACTAATTTGATGTTGATTCATGAATCGTTTGGTGCCCTTTTTACAATAAAAAACGAACCCTCTTCTTTCTAGATTTGGGTTCGGATGGAAATCAGATGGCGGAGCGTCAGGGATTTGAACCCTGGCTAGGTTTCCCTACTGCCGGTTTTCGAAACCGGTCCCTTCAGCCTCTTGGGTAACGCTCCAACGGACACTATTATATAGGTTTACACTTCGTAATTGTAGCTTTTATTTACAAAAAGTTTTAAAATTTACTCATTGGTACTCAAATAATTATGAAAAATATGGATAAAAAACAAACTGAAGAGCTGAATCTAGAAATTCGTTTTAGGAAACTTCCATTGTGGTCTGAGATTGTATTCCCGTCTTTTTGAGATAAGTAGTAGAAATTTTTGAAAAAACGGATTCTTCCGGA
>ERZ808240.3804-NODE-3804-length-14189-cov-3.617235_pt1 | contig 14189 bp, 9 predicted proteins | sample MGYA00521084_ERZ808240 | MGnify/ENA primary metagenome ERZ808240 (study PRJEB31516, sample SAMN03275571) | gut metagenome | biome: mammalia-associated habitat; material: feces | host: Papio cynocephalus | place: Kenya | collected 2012-08-06 ... | reverse complement strand
TTTGAGCGCGTCAGCAGGAGGTGCTGGTAGTTTCAGCACCCCTGCTGCTACGCAGCTCAATTAGTGAAAGCGCCCACGAGTCACAAAACTTTTCTACGCAATTACGGAAACAAAAAAATCGCTATGGAAACCCCTCCGAAATTATGGTAAAATATTGAGTAATAGAGTAGTTACGATAACATACGAAGGAGAGAGTTTATTATGGTTATTAAGGTAATTTTGTTACTGGTGTTTTTTGCCGTGATGCTGGGGATTGGATTTTATTCCAGAAAGCATGCGACAGATGTGAATGGATTTGTGTTGGGGGGGCGTTCAGTTGGTCCGTGGCTGACTGCATTTGCGTACGGAACGTCTTATTTTTCAGCGGTTGTATTTGTCGGATATGCAGGACAGTTCGGTTATAAATACGGACTTGCTTCCACTTGGATTGGAATTGGAAATGCGATACTTGGTTCTCTGCTTGCATGGGTTGTATTGGGACGACGCACAAGAATTATGACAAAGCATTTGAAGTCCATGACCATGCCGGATTTCTTTGGAAAACGTTATGGCAGTAAATCACTTCGCGTCGCAGCGTCGATGATTGCCTTTATTTTCCTCATTCCGTATACTGCATCGGTGTACAATGGTCTTTCCTATTTGTTTGGTATGGCATTTGACATCGACTTCCGCATCTGTGTAGTCGTGATGGCGGTGCTGACCGGTGTGTATGTTATTGTGGGCGGTTATATGGCGACTGCACTGAATGACTTGATTCAGGGTATTATTATGTTATTTGGTATTGTCGCAGTCATTGCGGCAGTGCTTTCCGGTCATGGCGGATTTTTGGCGGCTGTGAAAGAACTTGCACATGTGCCAAGTGATGTAATGCCGGGGGCTTATGCATCCTTCTTTGGACCGGATCCATTGAATCTGCTTGGAGTTGTGATACTGACTTCACTGGGTACGTGGGGACTTCCACAGATGATTCAGAAATTCTATGCCATTAAAGATGAAAAAGCAGTACATACAGGAACTATTATTTCGACGTTGTTTGCCGTAGTTGTTTCCGGTGGCTGCTATTTCCTTGGTGGATTCAGCCAGATTTCCGGTGTGACAAAAGCAGCCGATGGCAGTGTAGCATATGATACTATTATACCGACGATGCTTTCGAGCCTGCCGGACATTCTGATTGGAATTGTCATTGTGCTTGTTTTGTCCGCATCCATGTCGACTTTGTCAAGCCTTGTGCTGACTTCAAGTTCCACGCTTACACTTGATTTTATCAAACCATTGTTTGTAAAAGATATGAGCGAGAAAAAGCAGTTAATCTGGATGAGAATACTGCTTGCCTTCTTCATCATTGTTTCTGTTGTGATTGCACTTGACCCGCCGGCATTTATTGCGCAGCTTATGGGAATTAGCTGGGGAGCTCTGGCAGGAGCATTTTTAGCACCATTTTTGTATGGGCTGTACTGGAAACGTGTGACAAAAGCAGCTGTCTGGGCAAGTTTTATCGCCGGAGTTGGAATTACGGTTTCCAACATGTTTATCAATTATATTGCATCACCGATTAATGCCGGAGCATTAGCAATGATTGCCGGTTTGGTTGTTGTCCCGGTTGTCAGTGTAATAACGAAGAAACCGGACGAAGCAATGGTGGATGAGATTTTTACCTGCCTGGATGAAAAAGTTATGGTAGAGCAGAAAATGGCTTTGCCGGAAGAAGACGAAGAGTAAACGTATAGAATAGATACGAGGGGGTGTCGGATATGGCGCGAAAAAAAAGAAAAAGTTTGATTTTTACCATTATGAAAATGTCGGTAATTCCGATTGCTGTTCTGGGTATTATTATGACATTTTACAGCCAGAACTCGGTTCGCGAGGGGATGGTATTTGAAGTGGAAAAAAGCTTGTCCGGCATCGCTCACAATTTGATTAGTATTTATAATGTGCTGGATGCAGGAGATTTTTCGCAGAAAGACGATAGGGTTTATAAGGGGGAAACGGAAATTACATCGGATTACCGGATTTTAGACGATATTAAAAATGATACCGGTGCGGATGTTACTATTTTCGTTGGCGATGAGAGATGCCTTACGACACTGGTTGATAAAAAAGGAAATCGTCTGGTTGGCTCTCATATTGATAAAGAAGTGGCACGACAAGTGCTTGACGAGGGCGAGGAGTATTTTTCTCAGAATGTTGATGTTATGGGGGTCAGATATTTTGGTTACTATGTGCCGATTCGAAATGATGAAAATGAAGTTGTAGGTGTCAGTTTTGCCGGAGAATCGGCGGAGTCTGTGAATACATCCATGAGATTTATGACGCAGGGGAATGTGATTATCTGCCTGTTTATTATAATTCTTGCCGGATTTATCTGTAATTTGTCGGCACAGAAAATGGTGGAGGCAATTCAGGCGATTAAGAGATTTCTTGGCAGAGTGGCGCATGGCGAATTTCACCATGAAATGCCGGAATGTGTCTTAAAGAGAGGTGACGAACTGGCACAAATGGGCGAATATGCCGTGGCGGTCAGCGATTCACTGGAAGAAATGGTGTCACGTGACCCATTGACGAAACTTCTCAATCGTCGTGCGGCACAGATTCAGATGGATTACCGCAGAGAAAACGATTGTTTTTCGCTTGCGATTGCGGATATCGATTTTTTTAAGAGTGTCAATGACAGTTATGGCCATGAAAAAGGTGACGAAGTTTTAAAATATGTTGCCGAAGCGCTTCGCAAAGCAGTTGGAGAAAATGGATTTTCTGCACGCTGGGGCGGTGAAGAGTTTTTGATTGGTTTTGATGGAACAGTGGATGAGACGAGAAAAGTTTTACAGGAATTTTTGGATGATGTGAAATCAAAAAAGTTCTCACATAATGGGTTGGAATTTTCGATTTCTCTGACGATTGGTATTGTGACTTACTGCGAAGAGGAGGAAATGGAAGAAGCAATTAACCGTGCGGACGAACTTCTTTATTATGGAAAAGAGCATGGGCGTGACCAGATTGTAATGGAATCGAGGGAGGAGGAATCCTGATGGCGAAAGCACCAAACCAGAAATACAAATTATTTTATATTTTGGAACTGCTGCGAAGTGAGAGTGACGAAAACCATCCGGTAACGATGCCGCAAATCATTTCGTATTTGAAGCAGAATGGGATTCATGCGGAAAGAAAAAGTGTTTATTCGGACATGGAAGCTTTGCAGATACTTGGGTATGATGTTGTGTGTGAAAAAAATCCGGCGGGTTATTATCTGGGAAGCCGTGAGTTTGAATTAGCGGAGTTGAAACTTTTGGTTGATGCTGTACAGGCGTCGAAATTCATTACGCAAAAACAAAGTAGAAATCTGATTGAGAAATTAGAGCATTTTACAAGCCGCTATGAGGCAAACCGGTTACAGCGTCAAGTTTGTGTCAATGACCGTGTGAAAACAGAAAATTTATCTTCCCTTTATCTGATTGATGACATTCATCAGGCAATGCATGAAAATCAACCAGTTTCTTTTGTCTATTGCGAATGGAATCAGAACAAGGAACTTGTGCCGCGGCACGGTGGTGAACGATATCTTGTTTCCCCGTGGATGCTTATGTGGGAAGACGAAAATTATTATCTGCTGGCGTTTGACCATAAAGCAGAGATAATTAAATATTTCCGCGTAGATAAACTTCGACAGTTAAAGAGAGAAGAGGGAAAAAGAGAAGGAGAGACATCATATCAAAAACTGGATGTCACGGATTTTTCAAAAAAAACGTTTGCAATGTTTGCCGGGGAGAAAAAAAGGCTTCAGCTTGTTTTTGATAATTCTCTGATTGGCGTTGCAATTGACCGTTTTGGAAAGGAAATTCCTGTTTTAAAAGAGTCCGAGACGCAGTTTCGGACATTTGTAGAAGTCAGTGTCAGCAAGCAGTTTTATGGCTGGCTTGCGGGGATTGGAAAGGGCGTTTCAATCGTGGAACCAAAAGAAGAACAAGAGAAGTATCGGAAGTATCTTGAAAATATTTGGAAACTATGATATTCTACCATTGATTATGAGAATTTGTATCAATTACGCCAAGGAGGACAAGAATGAGAGGAATAGAAACCCCGATTAAGACACTGAGACAGAAAGTGTTTACAGAAGTTGCAAAAGTCGCTTTTGATTCACAGAACATAAATGATGATATCGAGGCAATCCCATATAAAATTACGCCGGGAGATACACCTTTGTACCGTGAGAGTATTTACCGTGAGCGCGCCATCTGTTCGGAGCGTGTGCGTCTTGCGATGGGACTTTCACTAAGACCGGATGACGAACCGGTTCACGTTACAAGTGGTTTGGACGAGAGTAATGTGGCAGAAAAATATTATGAGCCGCCTTTGATGCAGGTAATTCCGTCGGCATGTGATATGTGTGAGGATAATGTATACGAAGTATCTAATCAGTGCCGTGGCTGTGTGGCACATCCTTGTGTGGAGGTTTGCCCGAAAGGTGCTATCAGCATTGTAGATGGAAAATCTCATATTGATAAAGAAAAATGTATTAAATGTGGAAAATGTAAGGCAATCTGTCCTTATGATGCGATTGCGAAAAAGGTTCGTCCATGTGCGGCTGCATGTGGTGTGAAAGCCATTTCCAGTGATGAGCGCGGACGTGCCCGGATTGACGATAACAAATGTGTAAAATGTGGACAGTGTATGGCAGCGTGTCCATTTGGAGCGATTGCAGATAAATCCCAGATTTTCCAGTTGATTCAGGCAATGAAGCAAGGACCGGTTATTGCCGAACTGGCACCGGCGGTTATCGGACAGTTTGGTGACGATGTCCGTCTTTGGAAAATCAAAGCAGCATTGAAAGAAATTGGTTTTGCAGAAGTCTTCGAAGTTGCACTTGGTGCAGATATTGGAGCGATTACGGAAGCAAGACATTATGTAAACGAAGTAAAAACAGGAAAACTTCCATTTTTGCTGACTTCCTGTTGTCCGGCATGGTCGATGTTGGCAAAGAAAACACTGCCGGATATGGTAGAGACCGTTTCGAGTGCTCTGACACCGATGGTAGCGACGGCGCGTACGATTAAACAGCGCCATCCGGAAGCAAAGATTGTATTTGTCGGACCGTGTGCGGCAAAGAAACTGGAAGCTTCCCGTCGTTCGGTACGAAGTGATGTGGATTTCGTAATTACTTTTGAAGAATTGGAGGCGATTTTCACCGCCAAAGGAATTGATATGGAAACCTATGATACAGAGGAGCCAATTCATGACGCAACGGGAACCGGACGTGGCTACGCCGTTGCCGGTGGTGTTGCAAATGCTATTGAAAACTGCATTAACGAATATTATCCGGGAACGGAAGTTTATATTGAGCATGCAGAAGGATTATCCGACTGTCAGAAAATGCTTCTTATGGCGAAAGCCGGTAAAAAGGATGGTTGCCTGATTGAAGGTATGGGCTGTCCGGGTGGTTGTGTTGCCGGTGTTGGTACGAATATTGCGATACCGAAAGCAGCACAGGCTGTGCGCAAGTTTGTTAAGGATTCAACAACCGCACTGCCACCGAAAGAATATTCAGAGATTGATTTGCCGTAAGGTAAAAGAAACAAGATAAGAAAGAGGGTATTTTGATTGCAAAATCGGAATACCCTCTTTGTGACAAAAGGCATTTGATCATATTTAACCAATAGCGGAGGCAGTATGAAAATCGAACGAATTATTTTATTTACCAAGGGAATTGAAACATTAAGTTTTTTTAGTGAGCAGCTCGGGAAAACTTTTCGTAAACTGGGATATCAAGTGTTTTATTTTGACCAGTGCAAATCTTATGACAGTCTTGCCGAATTGCTTTTATTTGCAAAACCAGAGGCGACAGCGGCAGTGACATTTAATTTTGATGGCTGCTGTGGTGAGGGATATTTTATTGACTGCAAGGGAATTCATTTGTTTGATGACAGAAAAATACCAGTTATCAATATTGTGGTTGACCATCCGTTTTATTATCATAAATTTCTGCCATTTTTGCCAAAAGACTACTGTCAGATTTCGATTGACAGAGAGCATGAAGCTTATTTGCAGTATTATTTTCCGGAAATTAAGCGGGGGCCGTTTCTGCCATTGGCGGGAACGTCTTTGTGGGAAGAAGATACGCTCCCTAAGTGGGAAAAACGCCCATATGACGTTGTATTTACAGGAAATTATACGCCGCTTTCTAAATTTGAACCGACGATTGAGAGACATGGCAAAGAGTACGCCGGCTTTTATTACGGAATTATTGAGGACTTTAAGAAACATCCGCATCTGGGTATGGATATCGGAATCCGTGAGCATCTGCTTTCTGAGGTTGAGGATATTACCGAAGACGGTGTAAAAGAAATGATGCCAAATATGATTATGATAGATTTGTATGTGCGCAATTATTTTCGCGGAAAAGTGGTGCAGACGCTTGTGGATGCCGGTGTTTCCGTGCATTGTTTTGGAGCGGGATGGGAGTTCCTTCCCTGTGAACATCCGGAAAATCTGATAAAAGAGGGCGGCGTTGATTCGCTGGCGTGTCTGCAGGCGTTAAGCAAGGCGAAAGTTTCTTTGAATGTAATGCCGTGGTTTAAGGATGGCGCACATGACCGCGTGTTTAATTCGATGTTAAACGGTGCTGTATGTTTTACTGACTGGAGCCGGTATTTGACAGAAAATTTACAGGATGGAGAGGATATTTTCTTCTATGAACTGGATGCGCTTCAATGCCTGCCGGATATGGTGCAGGGGATTTTAGGAAATCGAGAGAAATGGGAACACATGCAGAAAGTGGCGTATGAGACGGCTAAGAAGGCACATACATGGGAACACCGTGCAGGTGTCCTGCATAAAGAAATTCTTTCCAAGATACACTAAATGTGGTATGATGGTACATAAGTCAAAGCGTCCACGTAGTATAAAGCGGGAGAAATGGAGGTAAAGATGGCTAGAAAAAACAAAAAACAGCGGAAACATCCTAAGTTTTGGTTTGGATTTAAAATTGTTTTACTTTTGTTTCTGCTCACAATATTAGTCGGCGGAATTATCTTTTATTTCAAATATGGTAAAGATATTTTCGCAATGCAGGATGATGCAGTTGCGCTCGTGAAAGAGTCGACCATAGATACATTCCGTTCATCTGAGACGTCGATTGTGTATAACAATAAGGGCAAAGAGATAGCGAAATTAAAGGGAGAAAAGGATTCCTATTACCTTACCTTGGACAAAATACCAAAGGCGGTAAAAGATGCAGCAATTGTTACCGAGGACAAAAAGTTTTACTCACATAACGGAATTGACGCCAAAGGTATTATGCGTGCGGTTCTTGCATTGATTAAGAACAACGGTGAGAAAACACAGGGAGCATCGACGATTACCCAGCAGTTAGCGCGAGGTGTTTTCCTCTCGACGGAGAAGACGTATGAGCGTAAAATAAAGGAAATTTTTATTGCGCTTGAGCTGGAAAAGAAGTATACCAAAAGCCAGATTCTGGAATTTTACTTAAATACCATTTATTATGCAAATGGTTATTATGGAATTGAGGCGGCGGCACGCGGATATTTCGGAAAGAGCTGTCAGGAATTGTCACTTGGGCAGTTATGCTTTTTGTGTTCCATTCCAAATAATCCAACCCTTTATAATCCGTTGAAAAATTTTGATAACACGGTTAAACGTAAAAATCGTATTCTGGACCAGATGTTAGATGATGGCGTGATTACGAAGGTGGATTACGATGAGGCGTATCAGGAAGAAATTAAACTGAATATTCAGGAAGTGAAGAAACGAGATTATATCCAGACATTTGTTTCTTATTGTGCAATTCGTGAATTGATGAAAAAGAATGGATTTGAGTTTAAAAATTCATTTGCGGATAAGGAAGAAAGAGAGACCTATGAGACGGAGTATGATGATGCGTACTCAACTGCTCAGCAGATGCTTTTGAATAAAGGGTATAAGATTTATACATCCTTTGATTTGAAGAAACAGAAAAAACTGCAAAAAGCGGTCAATCATAATTTGTCCGGATTTAAGGATAAAGAGACAAACGGAACCTACAAAATGCAGGGTTCGGCAGTATGTATCGATAATAAGACCGGACGCGTTGTTGCGCTGGTGGGCGGACGAAGCCAGGAGACGGAAGGCCTTTCTCTAAACCGTGCGTACCAGTCTTATCGTCAGCCGGGTAGTTCAATTAAGCCGTTGATTGTTTATACACCGACTTTGGAGCGTGGCTCGACGGCAAGCACGACCGTACATGATTATAAGTTTAAGGGCGGTCCGTCAAACAGCAGCGGACGTTACTACGGTTATGTGTCGCTTCGTTTTGCGGTAGAGCAGTCCTTGAATACGGTTGCATGGCAGTTGTTCCAGAAGTTAAAACCAGAAGTTGGTTTGCAGTATTTATTGGATATGAATTATTCCAAAATCGTGAAATCGGATTACTACTTGTCGGCATCCCTTGGCGGATTGACATACGGTACCAGTACGTTAGAGATGGCGTCTGGTTACGCAACACTGGAAAATGACGGCAAATACCGGGAACCAACGTGTATTGTGAAAATTTTGGATTCCGATGGAAATGAAATCGTTTCCGATAAAGTGGAGCAGAAGAGTGTTTATAAGAAAGATTCTGCACGTGCTATGGTTGATATCCTGACCGGCGTAATCAAACGTGGTACAGCGCGTGGACTTGGTCTTGATAATGGACAGCCAAGCGCAGGCAAGACCGGAACGACCAATGATAAGAAAGACGGCTGGTTCTGTGGTTTTACGCCATATTATACAACGGCAGTCTGGGTTGGCTATGATTCGCCGAAAACGGTTGCTGACTTGTATGGTTCCACTTATCCGGGGCGAATCTGGCATGAGTACATGAATGAGATTCATAAAGACTTAGATGTAAAAGAATTCGATTTGGGTGAGTTATCGTCGGGAAGTTCCGGTGGCGGCAGCAGTAGTGGTTACACGACACCACAGGAAGATACCGGAAGTGGCGGAAGCGTAGATACGGATCCGGCAGATTCGAATGATAATGACGTCGATGTGGATCCGGATGATGGAACGGATACACAGGTTACAGAACCACCGGCTACACAGGCACCGGCAACACAAGTTCCTGCAACAGCGGAACCAGCTGCGACAGAGCCTCCTGCAGAACCGGATACAGACCCGGCAGCAGAGGGTACAGAATAAAAAATAAGGGATAAAAAAGCCTGTCAGGCAAATGCTTGACAGGCTTTTAATAGTGCGCCTTGCGGCGTAAGTTTCTATTAGTGTTCCTGATGATATTTTTTCAGGATGCGCTCGATACGCTCGGTTGGATTTAAGTATTCTGCAATCGAGGAATCATGATTTAATGTGTCGATAAGGAGAGCAATGTATTTACTCATATCAACATCAATGTAATACTCACGCTGTAACAACTCTTCCGGCTGATATACTAAGTTTGTCGTCATAACACGGTAAATCAGGCCACTCTTATAAGCTTCATCAAATTTCTCCAAACCATTTGTAAACAGACCGAAAGTAGAAGCAACGAAAATGCGGTTTGCATTGCGGCGTTTTAATTCTGTTGCAACATCAATCATACTTTCACCGGAAGAAATCATATCGTCGATAATTACAACGTCCTTACCGGAAACATCAGCACCGAGGAACTCATGCGCAATAATCGGGTTACGTCCTTCAACGATTTTAGTATAATCACGGCGTTTGTAGAAAGTTCCTACATCAACGCCGGCTACGTTACCAAAGTAAATCGCACGTCCCATAGCACCTTCATCCGGGCTGATAATCATCATGTTTTCCGGTTTCATATGAATGTCCGGTACATTTTTCAAAAGGGCTTTAATAAACTGGTATGTCGGCTGTACAGTTTCAAAACTCTTCAATGGAATTGCATTCTGTACGCGAGGGTCATGTGCGTCAAAAGTGATAATATTGTCAACGCCCATGGCTGTCAGTTCCTGAAGTGCCAGAGCGCAGTCTAACGATTCGCGGGAACTGCGTTTGTGCTGTCTGCTTTCATACAGAAAAGGCATAATAACTGTGATTCGTCTTGCTTTTCCGCTGATTGCGGCAATCATACGTTTCAAATCCTGGAAGTGGTCATCCGGTGACATATGATTAACCTGTCCGCATACTGTGTAAGCTAAACTGTGGTTACATACATCAACAAGAAGGTATACATCTTTTCCGCGAACGGATTCATTTAAGATACCCTTTGCTTCGCCGGACCCAAAACGTGGGCATACGGCATCGATGATGTAAGAATCCCTTTTGTAATTGGTAAAATGAATGGAAGAATCTACATCGGCTTCATTTCTCCAGCCAACAATGTAATCATTCACTTTTTTTCCAATTGCTTTGCTGCTCTCCAATGGAATAATACCAAGGTCTCCATAAGGGATTGTTTTCGACAAATCTTTTTGACTCATGATTAAAGTCCTCCGTGTAAATATTGTGTTGTAGGTTTATAGTTTGCAGCAACAGAAAGAAAAACATACTTAATGTTGCATAATTGCCTTTTTCAAACGAATGTCATCTCCGGTGATTTTTAATAATGTATAATTACTTGTAATTCGGGAGAAAATCCGCTCGCTGTAGCGTTCCCGTAAATCATCAAACGACAAGTTTGTTGAAATAATCGTGGAACGGCGGTTTGTTAATCGCGTATCGATGCAGTGGTAAAGCTGTGAGGAAGTAAAACTATTGTTTAATTCGGTTCCTAAATCATCGATAATGAGCAAATCGCTGCTTAATAAATAAGAAAGCGAAGCATTTTTCTGGGTCTGTGATAAGTCCCGGTCAAATTTGCACGATTCTAAAATATCAAATAGTTTTAGAGAAGTCAAGTACACAACGGTATGAGACTTGTCTAAAAGTTCTTTTGCGATACAGTTTGTTAAAAACGTTTTGCCGACACCTGTGTTGCCGTATAACAGAAGATTTCCGGGTGTGTCCGAAAAACCGGATAAATAGGATTTCACGGTTTCTAAGACATGGCGCATATTGTCGCGTGGTGTTTCGCCGGTTGCCTCTTCGGTGTAGTCATCCGGGTAAAAATCCAGATTGAAATGAGAAAAATTCTCATGTTCCAAAACGTCTTTCAAATTTGACTGTGAGTACAAATACTGAACAATCAGTTTTTCAAAACAATGGCATTTCCTGCCATCAATATAGCCGGTATCCTTACAGTCAGCACACTCGTAGACCGGTTTTAAGTAGTCCGCCGGGTAGCCGTGCTGCAAAAGCAGAGCCTCTTTTTGCTTTGTGATTTTATCAATCTCGGCATCTAGGTCAATCGAATCGGTCTTGCCTTTCAAACGAGAGGCAGCGTGCTGTACCGAAAGTGTGCGAATCCGGTTTTCCAATTCGTTCATTTGGGGAATCGCATCATAGATTTCCTTCATGCGCTTTTTCAGGATAAAATTGTCCTTGAGCTGCTGATGGTAGTAATGAGACATCAGGTGCTCGTACTGACTGTTGGTCAAAAGCATAATAAATGAATCCTTTCGTTTGATTTATGCCTGCACATTGCGCAGTAACTGTTTTTCCAGTGAACTGTAATCCTCTTTGGAATACTCTCTTTGAGGAAAACTCTGGAACTGATTTCTTTTTTGCTGTGCGGAAGAGTTTTTTTGCTCTCCGTTTTTCTTCTTTTTCTGCTGAAATGACTTATCACATTTTTCTATGTCCGCAAGGGTGAGGACGCCTTTTTTGTGCCAGTCTTTTAATATACTTGTTATGTAATTTAAGTTTGTACCGCCGGTCTGCAAAACCGTACGCTTGCATGCCTGCTCAATAATTTCATCGGAAAAGCCGAAATCACTCCACGTATCAATGATTTCGCGCTCTGCCGGGGCGAGCGGGCGGTTTAAGCCAAGTGCTTTGCTTACGACGTGATAAAGACCTGAAAAAGCAGAAGATTCATCCTTTGCCTCCTCTGGTGTCGTAATCCCCTTTTTTGCCCATGTAAGACCAATTGCCTCCATATATTTCGGTGAAGTCTTTCCACGGCTGTGTGCCGTGCGGTACAGGGTAGCAATCATCTCCTGCGAAAATCCGATGTCACACATAAAATATAAAATCATCTGTAGATGTGTGGTGGAAAGGGTTGTGCCGAGTATTTTTTCTGCCTGTGAAATCGCCTCGCTGATTTCAATATCCTTCATCAGTGCTTCTGCTTGTAATGGCGTATACTCCTGACGCTTCGGGATGGCAGCCCCATCCGGTACAACGGGTTCTTCCGTCACCGGTGAAGTATCGATATCCGGTTCTCTTTCTACTGTAACCGCTGACGCAGTGTCTGCGGTTACAGTAGAAAGAACAATCGAAGTAATATCACCATTTTGCTCTGTGAAAGAAAGAAGTCCTTCTTTCTGCCAGTAACGCAGTGCTCGCAAAATATCACTTTCCGTACATTCAAAACAATCGGCAAGTGCACCAATGGATGAATTACCTGTGGTGTCGGCATGCTGGCAGAGCATAACCAGATACAAATATATTTTTACGAAATTGCCATTTGCAGATGGCATATGATTTTGAATAAATGAATTGGGAATCAAAGTGAGTCCGCAATTCGATGTTGTGGAAATTGTAAATCCCATGATAAAACTCATTTCCTTTCTCCATCAGGTATTTTTTACCTGTCAGCAAGGATGAGTATATCACAAAGAAAAAACAGTTGCAAATTACAAATGTGCATACATTTCATGTAGAATTTATCTGTTGATAATGTGCATAATGTTTATAACAAAACAACAAACAGACTATTCTGGTAGAAAGAGTGTCTCAAAGTACCGAAATTACGTTGGTTGAGCTTGTCAAGTAAAAAATGCAATTTATTCACATTTTTTTTTGAACAAAAAAATATCCACAACCGTATCTTTCGACTGAATGTTGATAAGGTTGTGGATAACGTTCATAACTTAGTTATTCAGAAGATTTTCACCAATTTCTACTATGTTTCCGGCACCCATAGTTATCAACAGGTCGCCGTTGACTAAATTTTTTAAAATAAATTTTTCGATTTCGTCAAAACTGCGTAAATAGTGAACTTCTTTTCCGAGTTTTTCCAATTCTCTTGCAAGGTCAGCAGAAGAAATATCTCCCGGGTCTTTTTCACGCGCCGCATAAATGTCTGCCAAGATTACTTTATCTGCCAGAGAAAGAGCGGAGGCAAAATCCTTTAAAAAGGCGCGGGTACGTGTGTAGGTGTGCGGCTGGAAGGCACACCATAATGTTTTGTGCGGATAATTTTTCGCTGCTGTGAGTGTTGCTCGGATTTCCGTCGGGTGATGAGCATAGTCATCAATAATGGTAAATCCGTTTTTCTCACCCTTGTATTCAAAGCGGCGGTCTGCGCCGTGGAATGTAGTCAATGCTTTCTGGACGGTGCCGTCATCAATACCATAAAGAGAAGCTAACGCTAAGCAGGCAAGAGTATTGGAAACATTGTGTCTGCCGACTACGGACAGATGGAAATGCCCTTTTACTTCTCCCTGTACGACAGCGTCAAAGGTGCCGCATCCAAGGTCATTGTAAGTAATGTTTTCAGCTGTAAAATCAGCGTCCTTATTTTCTAATCCGTATGTGATGACACGGCAGGAAAGTCCTTCTGTAATTTCTTCATAATTTTCAATATCAGCATTGATAATTAACGTGCCATGCTCCGGAATCCGTTTCGCAAATAAATGGAAAGAGTGACGGATATCTGCCAGGTCATGGAAAAAGTCCATATGGTCTTCTTCTATATTAAGTATCATTCCCACAGTAGGGAAGAAGTGAAGAAAACTATTGGTGTATTCACAGGCCTCCGTAATGAAATGCTTGGAGTGGCCGATGCGGATATTGCCGCCGATTGCTTCTAAAATACCGCCGACGGAAATTGTCGGGTCAAGGTCTGCTGCCAAAAAGATGTGGGAAGCAATCGAAGTGGTCGTTGTTTTTCCGTGTGTTCCTGCAATTGCAATGGCGGAAGAATAATTTTTCATTACCTGCCCAACCATAACTGCGCGCTCCATCAGCGGAAGATTTAATTTCTCAGCCGCCTGATATTCCGGATTAGTCTTTTTAACTGCTGCGGTATAGACAACCAAATCGATATCTTTTGTAATATTCTCTTCTTTTTGTCCATATACTACTTGTATGCCGAGAGATTCCAAATGTTTTGTGATTTTGCTTTCATGCCAGTCGGAACCGGTAATGGTAAA
>ERZ808240.3803-NODE-3803-length-14190-cov-3.701946_pt1 | contig 14190 bp, 12 predicted proteins | sample MGYA00521084_ERZ808240 | MGnify/ENA primary metagenome ERZ808240 (study PRJEB31516, sample SAMN03275571) | gut metagenome | biome: mammalia-associated habitat; material: feces | host: Papio cynocephalus | place: Kenya | collected 2012-08-06 ... | reverse complement strand
ATCGCGTAGCAGGTGTGATGGCACATCGTTATACAGCAAAACGCCATGAACCACGAGGTGTCTTTTGTGCGATTGGACGCTGTACCGACTGCGTTATGGTAGTTGATGGAAAGCCGAATGTGAGAACCTGCATCACCCCGTTGAAAGAAGGAATGGTAGTGCAGACCCAGTATGGAGCAAGTGCAAAGGAGGAAGCGTAAATGAAAAGATATGATTTGATTGTAATTGGAGCAGGACCAGCCGGATTGTCCGCAGCAACCGAAGCAGCAAAACATGGATTGCATCCTCTGGTACTTGATGAAAATGAAAAACCGGGCGGACAGTTATTTAAGCAGATTCATAAGTTCTTTGGCTCAAAGGAGCACAAAGCAAAAATCCGCGGATTTAAAATAGGAGAGGAACTTCTCGCTGAGGCAGAAAAGTACGGCGTTGAAGTTATGTTAAATGCAACAGTAATCGGTTTGTATCCGGAGAAAGAAATCACGGTGCGAATCGGAGATGAAGTAAAACACATGAAAGGGGATGCCATCTTAGTGGCAACCGGAGCCAGTGAAAACATGGTAACGTTCCCTGGCTGGACACTTCCTGGTGTAATCGGAGCAGGTGCAGCGCAGACGATGATGAACCTTCACCACATCAAAGCCGGAGAAAAGATTCTGATGCTTGGAACCGGTAACGTAGGATTGGTTGTCAGCTTCCAGTTGATGCAGGCAGGATGCGAAGTGGTTGCCCTCGTTGATGCGGCACCGAGAGTTGGCGGATACGGGGTACACGCTGCGAAAGTAGCAAGACTCGGGGTGCCATTTTATCTGTCACACACCATCGTGAAAGCAGAAGGTGAAGACCGTGTAACGGGTGTTACAATTGCAGAGGTCGATAAAAACTTCCAGTTCATTGAAGGAACGGAAAAACATTTCGATGTGGACACCATTTGTATGGCAGTTGGTTTGTCACCGATGTCACAGTTACTCAAACAGGCGGGCTGTGAAATGAACGACACACCGGGTGGTTATGTACCGGTTTGTGACATCCTTGGCGCAACCAGTGTACCGGGTATTTACGCAGCAGGTGATGTATCCGGAATTGAGGAAGCAAGTTCGGCAATGATTGAAGGACGAATTTCCGGAGCTGTCATTTCTGAGTATCTGGGCTACATGACAAAAGAAGAAAGAGAAGCCCGCGTAAGCGAATTGGAATCCGCACTGGAAGCACTTCGTCAGGGAATGTTTGCTCCGAAAAACCGAGGCAAAAAAATCGAGAAAACTGAAGAGGGCATTGACATTTCCGAAAACCTTCTCGCAAAAGGTTATGTAGCGGACGATGAGATTGAGCGGTATCCGGGCGTTACCCATGCAGTCGGTGTTCATCCGGTTATGGAGTGTACGCAGAACATTCCGTGTAACCCATGTCAGGATGCCTGTGCAAAAGGATGCATTTCCATCGGCGACAACATTACATCGTTGCCGGTTGTTGTGCCGGGTTCCAAATGTATCGGATGTGGTATGTGCGTAGCTTCCTGTTCCGGTCAGGCAATCTTTTTAGTTGATGAGGAAACGGAGCCTGGATTTGGTACCGTCACTCTTCCTTACGAATTTCTTCCGCTGCCGGAGGCAGGCGAAAAAGGAATTGCGCTCGGACGAGACGGACAGAAAGTGTGCGACTGCGAAGTGGTATCCTGTAAAACTGCCAAAGCATTTGACCACACCAATCTGTTGACGATTAAGGTGCCAAGTGATATGACAATGAAGGCACGCTTCTATAAGAGAGCATAGAAAACGCGAAAATAACGCGCGAGACAGCGCAGAAAAGAGGAAAACGATATGATGGATATTCAGGAAAAATTAAAAGAAATCGGTCCCTTTGTACCTGGCGCAGATGATGATATGCTGATATGCCGATGCGAGGAAGTGACCAAAGGAGAAATTCGAAAAGCCATTCACGAGGGCATTGTGACAATGGAGGAAATGAGACGATATCTGAGAAATGGCATGGGACTCTGTCAGGGACAGACCTGTGGAAAATTAGTAAAAGGAATTATGGCAAGAGAGCTTCACGTAAGACCGACGGATATTGAACCGGCGGTATCAAGAGCTCCGATGAGACCAATTGAGATGAAAGTTTTAGCAAGGGATGGAGGTGACTGCAAATGAAAAAAACAGCAGACGTAATTATTATCGGTGGCGGTATTAACGGTTGTGCAACCGCATATTACCTTGCCAAAAGAGGAATTAAAGATGTTTTAGTATTAGAAGCAGATGACAGTATCGGACACGGTGGTTCATCAAGAAACGGTGGTGGTGTCCGTCAGTCCGGACGTGATGTCAGAGAACTTCCGTATGCGATGTATGCGGTCAACAATATGTGGCCGACACTTTCCGAAGAACTTGGTGTAGACGTTGAGTATTATCAGAGAGGAAACTTGCGTCTTGGTAAAACGGAAGCACATTTGAAAAAACTTGAAACCTTAGCTTCCAATGCCAGAAGCGTAGGACTGGATATGCATGTAATTGACGGCAAAGAAGTCAAAGAAATCTGTCCGCACCTTTCGGATGAAGTCATTGGTGCAAGCTGGTGTCCAACCGACGGTCACGCAAACCCAATGAAAACAACCCTTGCCTTTTATACCCGTTCACTGGAACTCGGTGCACGTTACATAACCGGAGCAAAGGTCAAAGAAATTGAGAAAGTAAAGGGAAAAGCGAGAAAAGTAATTCTTACAACCGGAGAAGTATTTGAGGGCGAAACCATTATTCTGGCTGCCGGCTACGAGAGCCGCTTTATCGCCCGCACAGTAGGAATTGATGTGCCGATGACAAAATTCTTTGAAGAATGTCTGGTAACGGAAATGCAGCCACATATGTTTGATATCATGTTAGGAACCGCAGATGCCGATTTCTATGGACATCAGGCACAGCATGGTTCGTTCGTATTCGGTTCCGATTCCGGTTTGGAAGAATCGATTGATAAACCATTTAGTGATTTGCGCACAACATCAATTACCGCTTCGGCAGGATGCCGCGCGATTATGGGCTACATTCCGAAACTGGCAGATGCAAAAATTGTCCGCACATGGGGCGGCTGGTGTGATTTGTGCTTTGATGGCGTACCGGTTATCGACCGTGTAGATGAAGTTCCGGGACTGATTCTTGCCTGTGGATTTACCGGTCATGGATTTGGTACCGCACCGGCAGTCGGACTGATGTTGTCCCAGATGGTAGCAGGAGAAGACACAATAGTTGATATTTCTTCTTTAAGCTATGACCGCTTTAAGAGTTTGAAATAAACTGAGAAAAGTCAAAGGAGATGAAAGGCATGAGTGAATTAGAGGCTGTAATTGCAGAAGAAAAAGCAAAATTAGTAGAATCGAAAAAACTCCGTATGCTTTATTTAGATGAAGAGGATATGATTGAGGCGGGAGTTATGGATGCTGCCAAATGTGTTGATGTGATGGAAGAGACAATGGGACTTTTGGAAGATGGAGATTTCATCATGGGCGGTCCGGAGCATAACTCTCACGGAATTATGCTGGAATTTCCGAAAAAATCCGATATTGACGGATTCCCGATTAATGACGGTGCTGACCGGCGGTTTATCGCCATGCCGGCGTACTTAGGAGGTAAATTCCATGTCGCAGGCTGTAAATGGTACGGCTCAAACGGAAATAACCGTCCGATGGGAATTCCGCGTTCCAATTTGATGTTTGCCTTAAATGATGTGGAGACCGGAGCACCGCTTGCTTATATGTCAGCGAACTTATTAAGTTCAATGCGTACCGGGGCAATGCCGGGACTGGCAACCAAACTTTTGGCAAGAGAGGATTCAAAAGTTCTTACGATGTTGGGGGCAGGACCGATTGCGAAAGCTTGTTTCCGTGCCATTATGACAAATGCAAAAAATATTGACACCGTAAAAATTAAGGCAGGTTCCTTAAAATCCAAAACGGCGGCTGCACTTAAGGAATTTATTGAAACCCATTATAAACAGGTGAAGGAAGTAATCATCTGTGAGACGTTAGAGGAAGCAGTCCGCGGCTCCGATATTATCAGCGAGTCCGTTTCGGTAAAACCGGGACAGTATCCGACCTACAAAAAAGAATGGTTAAAACCGGGTGTTACCCTGATTGCGACGAGCTTTTTCAACATGGATAAAAAAGAACTCGTTGGCATCCGCAAAGTTGTCGATAACTGGAAAATGTATGAGGAATACGGCATTGAGGATGAAGAGGGTTACGATGAAAATGGAATGCGTAAGGCGACCGGCTGTATGGGTGAGGAGTTTTATTACATGGTAGAGGACGGTCTGATTACGAGAGATTCGATTGACCATTTGGGAGAGATTATCCGCGGCAAAAAGCCGGGAAGAAAATCCGATGATGAAATTATTTTTGTTGCCATTGAAGGAATGCCGATTGAGGACGTTGCATGGGGCTCTGAAATTTACCGCAATGCCGTCGACCATGGTATTGGCACGCAGCTAAAAATCTGGGATCATTCATCCAGGTAGTAAGTTTTTTATGTGATTGGAGTGATTGATATGGACAGTAAAAACATTTTTAAACGAATTTTTTATTACATGAATCCGAAACATATTGAGCCAAAAATGATGAAACTCTGGGCATTTTGGATTGTGTTCTGGGTTGTCTTGTTTTTGGTGCCAACAAAAATGGTGACAGGAAGTTTCTGGATTCTTGTTCCAATGGCAGGGCTGTTTGTATATGCTCTGGTTACAAAAGATGTTATGCAATCGCTGGTTTTAGGTACATTTTCATGTTACATATTGTGGTATAAGGGTGCCTGTTTTGGCGGATTTATCAATGATTTATATACCGTGCTTGGTGACCCGGAAAATATCGAGATGTATATGTCGTTTTTCCTTTGCGGTGGTTTGATTATAGCCATGAAGCGAACCGGAAGCACAAAGGCGTTTACCGAGTTTGTGACAAGCAAGGAAAAGGGAAAAGCGGCTGCTGTTATGGTGACGGCGGGTGTGTACGCCGGTGCGACATCGGTGGATGACTATGTGTCGGCACTGACTGCCGGTGCGGCGTTTTCTCCGTTGATTGATGCACTGAAGAAACCGAGATTGGCGCTTGCCTATATCATCCGTACAATTAGTATCTGTGCTTCGGCGATGCTTCCGTTTGGTGCGTGGGGATATTTTATCATTTATCAGATTGTGGAGGCGGATAATGTCGCGGATAAGGCACAGGCAACGGATATTTTCATCCAGTCAATTCCGTTTATGTTTTATGCGATTGTAGCGATTGTTCTCGCACTCTTATTTGCGGCGGGTAAAATTCCGATTATCGGTCCGATGAAAAAAGCGTATCAGATGATGAAAGAAAAAGGAATCCAGATGGGTGACATTAAAGGGAGCGATGAAGAGGCGGATGCAGAGGAAGAAGAGGATTTCGATGAAAATAATGAGAGGACAAAACACGTCAGTGTGTTAAACCTCATTTTGCCGCTTGTCTGTATTGTAATTGCTTTGTTAGCAACGGGGCTTAACTGCTTTACGGCGTTTGCCATTGCGGTTATTTTTACCGGATTTTTATATGTCATGCAGGGCTTACAGACGATTTCCGAGTATGTGCAGTGTATCGTGGATGGCTTTGTCGACATGGTTGACATGGTAATTATTCTGATGCTTGGCTATGCGATGCAGGAATGTATGTATGCGATGGGAATGGAAGATTTTGTATCCGCAGTCTGTGGGGCAATTCCGGTTGCCAGTCTTCTGCCGTTTATCTTCTTCGTATTCTTTAGCTGCTCAGAATATTTGTTCAGCTTAAATTATACGTTGTATCAGATTGCGATTCCGGTTATGATGGTAGTATTACCGGGCGTTGGTGCAAATGTTCCGTTGTGCCTTGGTGCGATTATTTCTGCCGGATTATTCGGCGCAAATGCGTGTGTTGTTTCTGACTTAGGCGTTGTTTCGGCAAGGGCATGCCGGGTAACGATATATGACCAGTATCGGACGAGCCAGCCGTATGTGCTGATTGCCGGTGCGATTTCTGCGGCACTTTATTTGGCGGCAGGATTCATTTTCTAACGTTTTGAAAAGGAGTGGATACGATGCAGAATTTTTATTATGATATTCCAACGAAAGTATTTTTTGGTGAGGGACAGATTCAAAATCTGCCGGAGCTTGTCAGTGAATTTGGACAACGTGCCCTTTTGGTGTACGGTGGCGGCAGTGTAAAGCGCAGTGGTTTGTATGATACGATTGTGTCGCTGCTAAAAAAGGCAGGAATTACAACGTGGGACCTTGCGGGCGTGGAGCCAAATCCACGGCTTAGTACGGTGTGCCGTGGTGTGCAAATCTGTCGTGAAAATCAAATTGATGTGGTAATTCCGATTGGCGGCGGCAGTACGATTGACTGTGCAAAGGCGGTTGCAGCGGGATTTTACCATGAGGGAAGTCCGTGGGATTTGGTGCTGGATAACAGTTTGATAACAAAAGCACTCCCGATTATTACGGTGCTTACGCTGGCGGCAACCGGTTCTGAAATGGACGGATTTGCGGTAATTAACAACGAAGAAACTTCGGATAAGCAGGAGATGTGCAGTATTTTACTGTATCCGAAATATTCTATTATGGACCCGGTTAATACATTTACTGTGCCAAAATACCAGACGGCAGCAGGTACGGCAGATATTATGAGCCATATTTTTGAATTGTATTTTGATGGAACACCGGGAAAATATATGCAGGACCGTGTGATGGAAGGTCTTTTGAAAACGTGCATCCATTTTGGCCCGATTGCGTGCGAGAAGCCGGATGATTATGAGGCAAGAGCCAATTTGATGTGGACGTCAAGCTGGGCGATTAATGGATTTTTGGCGTGTGGTCTTACGTCTTTGTGGCCGGTGCATGCGATGGAACACCAGCTTTCAGCGGTGTATGATGTTACACATGGACACGGGCTTGCTGTGCTCACTCCGGTGTGGATGCGCTATATTTTAAATGACGATAATGTGGACCGTTTTGTGAATTACGGAGTGAATGTATTTGGTATTTCGCCGGACAAAAAGCCGTATGAAATTGCGGAACTTGCCATTCAAAAGACAGAAGAGGTCTTTGAAAAAATGGGATTGAAATTGTCGATGCAGGACCTTGGAATTACGGACGAAAGCCACTTTGAGAGCATGGCGGAGCGCGCAGCAGATGGACTCGATGAGTGCCAGGTTCCGCTCGATAAAGACAAAATTGTAGAAATTTACCGTAAATGTATGAAATGATGAAAATGAAATCGTTACATTTTCACAAAAAATAAAAATTAGCATTGACAGAAAAATAATTTGGTGCTAGTATCGCTTTAAAGTCAACGGAGACTCGTGGAGTTTCCGCTGGCTTTCTTTTTTTGTAACAGGGAAAACCCATCAATTAACGTAAGGAGGGCATGACTATGAAAAAGAAAATGAAACATTTAGTAGCAGTTATGATGTGTCTTGTACTGAGCATAAGCGTTCTTTCCGGATGCGGCAGCAGTTCAGAGAGCACTGGTTCAAAAGAAAAGGCAGACAGCTTAAACATTATGGTCTGGGAAGGAACATGGTCGGAGGAGATGTTTCAAGACTTTACCAAAGAGACCGGAATTAAAGTCAATATCAGTTACATCGACAATACGGATACTTTGTTAGCGAAGATGATTGAAGGAAGTGCCGATTACGATTTGATTGACTTAGAGGGTGCTTATGTAAAATCCTTTTTGGATGGTGAATTGTTAGCTCCAATTGATAAAAGCAAGGTTAAAAACTTGAAAAACATTCAGGAAAACTTTTTGAAAGAGGGACCGATTGGAGATACCGAAGAAAAATATACAATTCCAAACATGGGATGCAGTTATACAACGATTGTTTATAACAAAGAGACCTGTCCAATCAAAATTACCTCGTTTAAGGATTTGGCTAATCCAAAACTGAAAGGAAAAATTGCGATGGTCAATTCAACGATTTCCCTTTACGGTGAAGCGTTAGCAGCCTGTGGATATAAGCCGGATTCGACAAATGAAGAAGAGATGAAAAAAGCCAATGAACTTTTGACACAGATTAAGGCAAATGTAAAAGCGTTTGTTGGTGAGAGTGCCGTATCGCAGCTTGAAAATGGTGAGTGTCCGGTAGCGTTCTGCTGGGATTATACAACACTTTGTGTAGACTCCAAAGATAACTGGGATAAATTCGATGCGGTTGCCTTGAAAGAAGGATGCGAGCGGTTCCAGCAGTATTGGGCGATTCCGGCGGCATCGGAAAAACAGAGTGAAGCAACCGAATTAATTGATTTTCTGCTTCGTCCGGAAGAAAATGCAAAAAGCAATGCCGAGTATGGCGGTGTGCCAAACTTAAAACAGGACTTGTTGGCACCTCATCTTGACAAAGATTTTTATGACAGTCCGGCATTGAAAAAAGAGGAAGAGTTATTCCCGATTTCCTGGAGTATTGCCGTAAGTGATGAACAGATTAACTTAATGGATACTTACTACACGGAATTGATGGGAAATGCAGCAGAATAGGAGGATGATACCATGAAAAAGATTGAAGTAATTACAAGACCGGAAAAGCTGGTTGGTTTGAAAGAAATATTTGCCACTCACAATTGTCAGGGTATGACGTGTTTATCCGTTATGGGATGTGGACGTCAGAAGGGATATCTGCCGGAGATGAATTTCACCGGCGATGATATCAACCTGCTTCCGAAAATCATGGTTTTCGTCGTTGTGGAGGATGACCAGATTGAGGAAATTTTAGCGGATATTGCCACAGCGATTGGAACCGGTAAAAATGGTGATGGTAAAGTATTTGTTACGGAAGTTTTAGATGCGATGCGTATTCGTACCAATGAACGAGGCGACGACGCACTGATGTAGACCGTTCTTAGAAACAGTCGGAATGGAGGGAACTATGAGTAAACCTATTGTATCTCTTGTAAATGTAGAAAAATGGTATGGAACCAATCATGTCGTAAAGAACATGAATATCAATATTGCCGAAGGGGAATTTCTGACACTGTTAGGACCGTCCGGATGTGGAAAGACAACGACACTGCGTATGATTTCCGGTTTTGAACTGCCGACTTCCGGTGTGATTAAAGTTCAGGGGGAGAGCGTAGAGAAAAAAGAGCCGTATCAGCGTGATGTCAACACGGTATTTCAGAATTATGCGTTATTTCCGAATATGAATGTTTTTGACAATGTAGCGTATGGACTTAAGGTGAAAAAAGTTCCGAAAGCTGAAATTAAAGAGAGGGTAACGGAAATGCTTAAGCTTGTCCAGCTTGAAGGTTTTGGCAAGCGGCGCATCACCCAGATGTCCGGTGGACAGAAGCAGCGTGTGGCAATTGCAAGGGCGTTGATTAACCGCCCGAAAGTATTGCTTTTAGATGAGCCGCTTGGCGCACTTGATTTGAAACTGAGAAAGCAGATGCAGATTGAGCTAAAGCGTTTGCAGAGAAAGCTTGGTATTACCTTTGTTTATGTAACGCACGATCAGGAAGAGGCACTTACGATGAGTGACCGTATTGCGATTATCAATCAGGGTGTTTTGGAGCAGGTGGATACGGCGTTTGATATTTATGAACATCCAAAGACAAGATTTGTTGCCGGATTTATCGGCGAATCCAATATCTTTGATGCCGTTGTAATTAGTCAGGACGGCGATACCGTAACGGTTGGTACGGAAGTCGGAAATGCAAAGGCGTCCGGTTTTACCGGTGAACTGGCAGCAGGAAGTGCCGTTTCGGTATCGGTTCGTCCGGAAAATATGCTGTACTCGAGAGAGCGGGTAGAAGGATTTCATATTAAGGGTGTGGTGAAAGAACATATCTATGTCGGAAACCTGATTAAAACCATTGTTTTACTTAATGATGGAACGGAAGTAAAAATTAATCGATTTTCGATGGATGACCTTCCAAAAGAGGGTGAAATGATTTATCTGTACTGGCATCTGGAAAAGGGAATTGTACTGCCGGAGAAAAATCTGGTAGATACGGATGCTTCCCGTGATATTGAAGGAGGCGATGAGGATGAAGAAGAATAAAGAAGGAACTGTGGTGACAAAACATAAAGACAAAAAATCGTTTAAGGCGCGACTATCTTCTATTATAATGTGTGCTCCTGTTACGATTTGGTCGGTTCTGTTTGTGCTTGTGCCGGTCGGAATGCTTTTGTTCATGAGTTTTATGACGAAGGGACCACTTGGAAAAATCGTGTATAAATTCACACTGGATAACTACGCAGAGATTTTCAAACCGGTTTATGTAACGGTTGTGAAACAGTCACTTTTGATTGCCGTGTGGACAACAATTCTTACAATTTTACTAGGATATCCGTTAGCTACCGTGATTGCCCATGTGAAGAAAAAGACTTCCGGTGTTCTGACGGTGCTTCTGATGCTTCCTTTGTGGGTCAGCGGTCTGGTTATTTTGTATAGTTTTGTTGTTATGTTAAATAATTCCGGTATCATCAATACGGTACTTATGTCACTTGGTATTATCAAAAAGCCGATTGACCTTTTGTATAACAATTTTGCGGTTATCGTCGGTATGATTTATATGTTTCTGCCATTTGCGGTACTGCCTATGTATTCCTCAATTGAAAAACTTGATCCGGGTCTGATTGAGGCATCAAAGGACTTGGGAGCGGGACCGATTAAGACATTTTGCAAAGTGACTCTGCCGCTTACGGCACCGGGAATCTTTGCCGCAGTTATTCTTACATTTATCCCTTGTATCGGATATTATATGGTAACGGATATGCTCGGTGGCGGTACCTCGATGATGGTTGGTAACTTGATTTACCGTCAGTTTACCATCGCGAGAAACTGGCCGTTTGGCGCCGCTCTATCCATTATTCTGGCAGCGATAATTTTGTTAATGGTATTAATCTACACGAAACTTGGTGGAGATTTGGATGATTTGGGGGCTTAGTCTATGGAAAAGAGAAAGAAGAAAAAACGAGTGATGTCAATCCTCGGAAAAGTATATGTCGTCCTATTGTTTTTGTTTATCTACGCACCGGTTTTTGTCATGATTGCCTTTTCGTTTAATGATAGTCATGCCAATGTGGTGTGGTCGGGATTTACAACAAAATATTATGTAAAATTGTTTAGCGATTCCGGAATTTGGGAAGTGCTTGGCACGACACTTTTGGTTGCGGTAATTTCTACTTTGATTGGTCTGGTTGTCGGAACAACCGGAGCGGTCGGATTGCGCAATGCGAAATTTAAAGGAAAGAAATTGATTATGAATACTATTTATTTTCCAATTGTAATTCCGGAAATCGTGCTTGCGGTTGCACTGCTGCTTGTCTTTAACCTGTCAAATATCGGATTAAGTATCGGTACTATCATTATTGGTAATACAACATTAGTTCTTCCGTATGTTTACATTACGGTAAAGGCAAGACTTGTCGGCATGGACCCAAGTATTGAAGAGGCGTCCATGGACCTTGGTGCAGACCGTGTGTACACCTTCCTTCATGTGACATTGCCGGCGATTATGCCGGGTGTTATGTCCGGCGCGTTTATGGCATTTTCTCTGGTACTGGATGAACTGATTGTAACGAGTTTCCTTGCCAATGCCGAGACGACGACACTGCCGATGAAGGTGTACTCGATGATTAAGAAAGGTATTTCGCCGGAAATCAATGCACTGACAACGATTATTTTTGGTGTTTGCCTGCTTGGGCTTTTGGCTTATCTCATTCACTGGATGCTGCATGCACATAAAGTGAAAAAGGTTCGTGCTAATGCGATGATGTAAATGTTTTCTGGAAAAGGAGGGTGCTTATGTCAGATACAAGAATTGATTTTTTATATTTAAATGAAAAAGATATGATAGATGCTGGTGTTTTAGATGCCGGACATTGTGTGGAGACGATGGAAGAAGTGCTTTGTCTTTTGGCAAAAGGCGACGTTTTGATGGGCGGAAAAAATCGGAGAGAGCATGGCATCCAATTGATTTTTCCAAAGGAATCAGAAATCCCAGGCTTCCCTCTTGAGGATTCGCGTGACCGAAGATTTATGTCGATGCCGGCGTATCTCGGTGGACGGTTTCATTTAGCCGGTGAAAAATTTTATGGTTCAAACGGGCGAAATGTAAGAAAAGGACTGCCGCGTTCCATTTTGATGGCAACGCTAAATGATGTGGAAACCGGACAGCCGCTTGCTTATATGTCAGCCAATTTGCTGTCTGCCATGCGCACCGGTGCGGTGCCGGGGGTGGTTGCCAAACATTTGTCGGTAAAAAATCCGAAAGTGCTGACACTTTTGGGACCCGGCGTTGTAAACAAAACATGCCTGATGGCATATATGTCCCAGTTTGATTCTATTGATACCATTAAGATTAAAGGAAGTTCTGCGGCATCCGCAACAGCGAAAGAAATGGAGCGTTTTATTCAGGAGAAATATCCGCAGGTTTCCCATATTGTTTTGTGCGGTACGGATGAAGAAGCAGTAAAGGATGCGGATATTATCAGTGAGGCAACCTCGGTTGAAAAACGCCGTTGGCCGGTGCTGAAGCCCGAATGGATTAAGCCCGGCTGCTTGATTATTTCCTCCGGTACAATGGATTTTAGTGATTATGATTTTATGGTGAAAGATATCCGCAAAATTGTGGATAATTACCCGATGTATGAGGAGTACATAGAAATTTATGAGGAATGGGATGAAAATGGAAAGCGTCTCTCGTCAGGAATCCCCGGCATGTATTATGTCAACATGGTGGACGATGGAAAAATTGAGCGTTCGGAAGTGACTGAACTTGGTGAGATTTTGCTCGGTGAAAAAAAAGGGCGCAAATCGGATGATGAAATTATTATGGTCAGTGTCGGCGGTATGCCGATTTTAGATGTCGGCTGGGGGTATGAGTGTTACTGCAAGGCGAAAGAAAAGGGCATTGGAACGACATTGAATTTATGGGAAAAACCGTATCTTTATTAACAAAGGGGGCGGTTGGTATGAATCGAAGAATTACGGTGAAATACTGTTTTTTGCAGGGAGGATACTGGACGCTCGCAGCTGTAGCGATGGCGTTTACAACACCGCTTTTAGAGGCAAAAGGTTTTTCCGGAACAGAAATCGGAATTTTGAGCGCTGTCAAATATCTGGCAGTGCTCATTTTTCAAATGGTATTAGGAAGTTTTGCGGATAAACATGCCGAAAAAGTTCCGTTGCAGCGCATGCTGATTCTCATGACTTTTGTAAATATTATTTTTTCTTTTTTATTTTATTTAACCGGACATACGATGTGGATGGCAATGCTTACGCTGATTGTTTTTGGCATGACAATCCACTGCGCTTCGCCACTTGTGGATTCGCTGTCCATCCAGAACATGAACCACGGCGTGAAAATGAACAACGCCATATCGCGTGCCTGCGGTTCTTTGTGCTGGGCCGTTTTCTGCGTTGTGGTCGGTTTGATTGCCGATGCGTTTGGGGCAAATCGGATTTTAATTTTCCAGATTGTCGTAAGTTTTTTGTTTGCTTTTTTTGCGTTTAATATGGATGCTGTCGATTTTTCAAAGGGAAGAAAAAAGGAAGAAAAAACGGAATGCGAAATAGGAGAAGTTCATTCGTGTTTTTATCTGCTGAAACATTTCCCTAAATATTCATTATTTTTGCTTGGACTTGTGTTTGTTTTTGCCGCTTATAATATGAACAGTACATTTCTTATTGACTGGATTGAGGGCATGGGAGGAAATCACGCGGACTATGGGATGGCTCAGTTCGTGCTTGCGATGGCGGAAATTCCGGTGGCGCTTGTCTTTTACCGGATTCGTGGACGGGTTTCCATTGATAAACTGATGGTAGTCTGTGCATTCTTTTGCTTCCTCCGCGCCACGGCAACAACATTTTCCGGCAGTGTAACACTTGTGATTTTGTCGCAGGCATTGGAACTGTTAGGACTCAGTATTTATTATGTCGGCACGGTGTATTTTGTCATGGACTATCTGCCACAGGCGGATGCCGTAAAAGGTGCTTCCCTCATTAATCTCGCCGGGATGGGGCTTGGGGAGATGGCAGGAAGTATCTCATGTGGTTTGATTAAAGATGCGTTTGGTTTGAGAAATCTTATGCTTTTGAGTAGTGGTGTCGGGTTTGTGGGCGTTGTGGTTATGGTGTGGATGTGGCGGAGGGTGGAATGATGGGTTTGTGACAAATGTTCGCTGCCAGTTCCTTTGGATTCCAGTAA
>ERZ808240.3802-NODE-3802-length-14190-cov-5.676406_pt1 | contig 14190 bp, 19 predicted proteins | sample MGYA00521084_ERZ808240 | MGnify/ENA primary metagenome ERZ808240 (study PRJEB31516, sample SAMN03275571) | gut metagenome | biome: mammalia-associated habitat; material: feces | host: Papio cynocephalus | place: Kenya | collected 2012-08-06 ... | reverse complement strand
TTTCCACAAATCGTGCGGACTGAACAAACATACCGCCTGATCCACATGCAGGATCATAGACACGTCCTTTGAAAGGTTTCAGTACCTCAACCAGCGTCCTTACAACACAGGATGGAGTGAAGAATTCTCCACCACGTTTTCCTTCCTGCTCCGCAAACATAGAAAGACAATATTCATATGTACGTCCAAGGATATCCTTTTCATCTCCATGCTCAATCATCTGGATATTTGTAAAAAGGTCTACAACATCCCCTAATCTACGTTTATCCAGCTCTGGGCGTGCAAAATTCTTAGGTAATATATCTTTCAGACGTTTATTTTCTTTTTCTATTGCACGCATAGCATTATCAATCACTGTTCCAATTTCTGGTGTATGTGCCTGTCGCGCAATTTCACTCCATCTTGCATCGGCAGGAACGAAGAAGATACCTTCAGATGTATACTCATCAATATCCTCTTCAAATCCATCACCTTCTGCAAGCAACGCTTTATATTTTTCATCAAATCGATCGGAAATATATTTTAAGAAAATAAGACCTAATACTACACTTTTATATTCAGATGCGTCCAGATTTCCCCTTAATACACATGCCGCATTCCAAATCTGCTTTTCAAATCCAATATCCGCAGTGTTTTTATCTGCCATTTTATCTGCCTCCCCATACTTTTATTCACTCAAGAAATTATGTTAATTATACCCAATGAATTGTCGAAATACAATCTTTTTGTATTATTACAGATTTTTACGGGGAATTATTTGTATTTACTCATTTCCAATTGGAAAATGCACTCTCATAATTACTCAGATATGTATACGGAATCTGGATCTCATCATCCGTCCGTGTATAATCAGAGGAAGAAATCGGAATCGGATTGCAACCACCACCGCTTTCGCCGATCTGATCAATCGTAAACTGGTTTCCACAGTTCTGGCAGACAAGTTTATCCCCTTCCTGCTTGTAATATCCTCTGCCAGAAGAATAGCATACCTGACAGGTATTATATGCCAGCCGGATCGTTCCATTTGCGTCCTTCGCTGCCATCACTTCCATGGATACTCCATCTAATTCCACCGGATAAAACTGCACCGTTTCCGACAGATCCGTCGTTGGAATCACAAGCATATCCGAAGCAGAAGCTTCTTCCTGTGCCTCTGTATCCACACTCTGTGTATCTTCCGTCTGTTGTGTCGTTTCTACGGAAGCCGCCTGTGTATCACCTGCGTTATCAACTTTTTTCTCTGTACTTCCACATCCTGCCAATACCACCACGCTCATAACTATCATCCAAATTAAAAGTCTTTTTTTCATTGTCTCACATCTCCTATTCCACAATTATGTTTGCTTTGATCATGCCCATCCAGCATGTATATTCATAAACGCCTCGTTCCTCCGGTTCAAATGTAATAACATTTTTTCCCTCGGTAAATTCATGTTCAACCGGTAACGAACGACTGATAATCTTATAATTACAACCATTGATGCTGCCCTCCGGTGCATCAATTACCCACTCTACCGGCATACCTGCCTGCACCGTAATATCCGGGTATTTTCCGGAAGAAAGCTCGCTGTGTACATATTGCACACCATCCTTTATATATGCCTGATTATCTACCTGCTTTGTCCGCAATGATGTATTTCCTATGTAACAGGCAAGTAAAAACAGCACACTCATGCACACACCAACCCAGCTATGTGCTTTCCTTTGCATTGGCAGATTCCACCAGATTCCAAACAGGCATACCGCTCCTATAATTCCGATCATCCAGACTTCGGAGATGTAACCCGATAAAGCGGCGCCCTGTGACAGCATGGCAAATCCCATAACAGCGACAACCACTGCACCTGCATCTGTAAGCTGCTTTGCATATTTTCGTCCGATACCCGCAAGCAGCGTTCCAACTCCCAGCATCATCGGCACTGTACCGACCGCGAAAAAGAACATGGACAGTGCTCCCGTGAGTACATTTCCTGTTGCAAGTGCAACCATCCACATCGCCTGCAAAGGTCCGCATGGCATCAGACTGTTTATAATACCTACAAAAAATGGCGCGCGATTTCCTTTTGCAAATAAACGATATACCCCCTTCGGCAATGGTATCCGCAAGCTCCGAAGCGCAGGAAATAATCCGATCAGTTTTCCTGCACTGACGACCATGCAGATACCTACCACTGCCTTAAATCCCCCCTGCCATAGCGTATTCTGGTTCAAGGTATGTCCAATCACCGAAGTCAATCCACCAAGCACTGCACCTACAGCCATATATCCTAAAATCCGTCCCAGATTATATGCAAGACTCGCCCGAATCGCCGCATGTTTTTTATGTGTTTCGTCTGCAGTTCCAATGCATTGTGAAAGCTGTATTCCTCCGCACATCGCAATGCAATGAAAGGACGTAAGCACTCCAACTATAAACAGCATTCCATAGCCCATATGCTGATCTGCAAGCTTCGATGGTACAAGCAGATTCAATATTCCAAATCGTTCCAACAGCACATACAAAATAAACGTGATAAGAAAAACCATTGTGGTCTTCCACGCCAGCGTTTTCTTCCTTGCTTCTCGTGTCACCACCTGATATCCAAGTGAAGTCACACAAACCCGAATTTGATTGATACTGCAAATATCCTCATCATATTCAATGTCTGCCTGCCCCGTCTTATAATCTACCGATACACGCTGCACGCCATCTATATCTGCAAGTCCCGACCGGATTCGGCTCTGACAGTTGATACAGGTCATCCCAACGATTTCTATGCATTCCTGTTTCATCCCATAATGCCTCTCAAAATTCTTAAATTCAGAGACAAGTTGCGCTCTGCGCATCTTGCTCTGATTAGCGGTCGTCAAATGCACCGCATAAATGCGTGCATTTTCCTCGTCGCCATAACAAATAAAACGAGGTTTTTGTTGTCCCTCGTTTTATTTCCTACTATTTCAATCGGTTTAATTATATATAAGAAATCTGAAATGTCAAGATAGAAAGTGTGTAGATTCTGTTAATTATTTTCTGCGTGAAAATGCGCCTTTACGCAGGCTTTCAGATTCGCATACGCCTGTTTTTTCTCCATCGCAATCCGCTTTTCTTCCTCTGTACTGGCAGTGCTTGCCGCATAGCACCCGGCAAATACACCACTGTCGATACACGCTTGTACATCTACACCGAAGCACCCAGAAAATGCATAGACAGGCACTTCATACGACTTTGCAATCCGCGCTACGCCGATCGGTGTCTTCCCCATCAATGTCTGCGCATCTAATCTTCCTTCTCCGGTGATAACCGCGTCTGCGGTTCTGATTGCCTGTGCGATCTGTATCTCTTCTAATACGATGTCAATGCCCGGCTTTAAGGCTGCATGTAAGAACATCAGACACGCATACCCTAGACCTCCAGCCGCACCCGCACCGGGTGTCATGCGATTTTTGTCGTGGTTTTCCTGCTCGAAGCCTTCCGCCTTCTGATTTGCCATCACCGACTGTTTCTTTCTATACCAGTCTTCCACAATATCGGCATATCGGTTCATCGCCGCATCCATCGCCTGTACCATCTTCGCATCCGCACCCTTTTGCGGGGCAAAGACTGCACTGCACCCCTGTGCACCGACAAGCGGATTCGTCACATCGCACGCAATCTGAAATGTACACGAAGTAAGCTCCGGCAATACATCCTCTATCGTAATTGACCGCACCTGTGCAAGCCCTTCCGCGCCATAGCCAGCTTCTCTTCCTGTCGCATCTAAAAAATGAAATCCAAGTGCCTGCAGCATTCCGATTCCTGCATCATTTGTCGCACTTCCGCCGATTCCAAAGATAAACTTCCGGCAGCCATATGTAATGGCATCACGTATCATCTCGCCAACTCCATAAGTCGTTGTATGCATTGGATTTCTTTTTCCTTCCGGAACTAGCGGTAATCCGGCTGCCTGCGCCATCTCCAGAACCGCAGTCTTTTCTCCTACCTGTTCATAGATTGTGTACCCCGCCGAAACCCCCGTTCCGACTGGTCCGGTCACCGGGATTGTCCGTGTCTGCACATGCTCTTTTCCGAAAGTAAGTGCTTCCACCGTGCCTTCCCCACCGTCAGCAACCGGAAATATCTGCACATCGAAGTCCGGGTACTTCTCTAAGATTCCGTCTCTGACTGCATTTCCTGCTTCCAGCGAAGTAAGACTTCCCTTGAATGAATCCATCGCAACAACTATTTTGGTTTTATTTGAATTTTTATCCATATTTTTCCCTCTGTAATTTTCTTACTATGTCATATATATAATTTAATATCATATCCACAAGCAATTTCCATACACTGCCCTTGCCTGTCAACTGCAATTACATACTTCACATTTTATCACATATCTGCTATGATAAACTACAGATTTATTGGATGTATTTTTAAGATAGGATGGAACTCAAATGAACTGCAGAAAATCATATCGCAGATTGCTTAATTTCATCATTTCGATCGTAATTCTGCTATCCGGTCTGTGCTTTAACCAGACGGAAGCAGATGTTTTTTTTGATGCGGCAGAACCGGCCGCCCAGTCGACAGTCAGTGGCGTCGAGTTTCCGATCTCTGCAAATACACAGATCAATACAACGGAGCTTCTCCTTGCTTCGAGAACCTTCTATATAAAAGAGGCGAAACAGGGACCGGCACAGGCAGAAACATCTGTCCGTTTTATCGTAGCACTTACAGATACATGGGAGCTTTCTGTCTCCCGCTATGCTATTTTTTCAGAACCAGTTCTGTCGAAAACAATTATCAGTCAACAGAAGATCCTATGCTATATCCATGCACAGGATGGAAAAAAATCCAACTATTTTTCAGTTTAATCACGACTAAAAGCGGGACTATGGATGCACATAGTTTTCTTTGCGTACTTAAAAATTGAAAAATGGAGGACTGAATCTATGTTTATGAATATTCTTGTTGGTATTATGGCTGCAATTGCAATTCTTGCCGGAGTCTGGGGCTTCTGGGTGGATCACAGAAAGGATAAGAACTCTATGGACGAGACATCCGCTACAGGCAATGCAGATTCCAATCACCAAAATTAAATCCAAGCAACAGAGACAAAATGCCGGGACACATATCCCGGCATTTTCTTCTCTTCTTATATATGAACTTAAGCGTCTTTTCCCCAGACTTCCTCAGCCACTTCTTTTACAAGATTCAGCTTTGCCCACTGCTCCTCCTCTGTCAGTTTGTTGCCGATCTCGCAGGATGCGAATCCGCACTGTGGGCTTAAATACAGGCGATCCAACGGAATGCATTTTTCAGCCTCATGGATTCTGGCGATGACCTGCTCCTTATTCTCAAGCACTGGAGACTTTGTTGTGATCAGTCCAAGTACAACCTTCTTATTGCCGCTTACCTTTGCAAGTGGTGCAAAACCACCGGAACGCGCATCATCAAACTCCAGATAGTAAGCATTTACATTTTCTTCTCCAAACAGGATGTCTGCCACTGGATCATACGCGCCACTGTTCGCATAAGTTGAATGAAAATTACCGCGGCATACATGCGTATTGATTACCATATCCTTCGGTGCATTCGCTATAACCAGATTGTTGATATCCTTGTGGTTTTTCTGAATATCCTTCAGTCCCTCTGCGGTCGTTCCATATGCCAGATGTCCCATCTTATCTGCCATCATGCCCCATGTACAATCGTCAAACTGTACATTCCGGCAGCCTGCGTCATACAGATCCTGCAGCACCTTTCCGTATGCATTTGCAATATCTGTTACAAGGTCCTCTGTATTTGCATAATACTTCTCTGTCTCCACACGGTTAAACGGCATTGTAAACTGCGCCAGAAACTGCGCCGGTGATGGCATTGTCTGCTTTGCAACGGTATTTTCATCTTCAAACTGCTTTACAAATGCGAAATGCTCAACAAACGGATGCTTGCCGGATAATCCAACCTTGCCTACCAGATATGTATCATCGACCATAGCTGCCTCTCCGTGGAATGGGAGTCCTGTTTTGGTCAGTGTATGACCGATGCCATCAAAGCCCCACATAAAATCCAGATGCCAGGTTGCACGACGGAACTCTCCATCTGTAATTACATGATATCCAAGTGCCTTTACCTTCTGAACGAGTTCTGTGATCGCTGCATCCTCAACAACCTTTAACTCCTCATATACGATCTTACCTTCATCAAACTGGCGTCTTGCTTTCTTAAGCGCCTCCGGTCTCAAAAAGCTTCCTATATAATCATAACGAAATGGTGTCTTTCCTGTACTCATTTTATTTCCTCCGTGTTCTGTGATTTGCTCACATTATAATCGGACAAAATGAGTTTGTATAATATCTATTTTTTCGCGTTTGATATAGTTTGAAGCTATTTCAACCATTCTAGGATAAATATTTTTTTATTGCTGTCAGATATGTCTGAGCCAGATGACTCAGCATTTCCTTCTTGTGCGTGATATAGCCGATCCGCATATCACTTTCATCCGCAAGCGGCACAGAAATGATATCTTTGCCATTTAATTTCTTATCGATCACACCACTGCATACAGTATAACCATTTAAGCCAATCAGAAGATTGAACAGGGTTGCCCGGTCACGCACACGGATATTCTTTTTCCGTTCTGACTCCGAAAAGATCTCCTCGGAGAAATAAAATGAATTATGCTCTCCCTGCTCAAATGACAGATACGGATAGCTCTGCAGTTCTTCGTTCGTGATAACCTTATTTTCCGCAAGCGGATGCTTCCGGCTGATAAAGACATGCGGTTTTGCTACAAAGAGCTGATGAAATTCCAGATCATAGGATTTCAGGATCTTCGTGAGCACAACCTCATTGAAGTCATTGAGGAACAGGATTCCGATCTCACTCCGCATACGCGCCACATCCTCGATGATCTCATATGTCTGTGTCTCCCGGATGCTGAAATCATATTCATCCTGTCCATATTCCTTGATCAGATCAACAAATGCATTGACCGCAAAGGAATAATGCTGCGTGGAGATACAAAACTGCTTCTTTCCACCGGCGCCGTTCTTATATTTGTCCTCCAGAATATCTGCCTGCTCCAACACCTGTCTCGCATATCCAAGGAAATCCTCCCCCTCCCTGGATAAGGTAATGCCTTTGTTCGTACGGTTGAAGATCACAATATTCATTTCCTTTTCCAGGTCATGAATCGCATTTGTCAGGCTTGGCTGCGAGATGTACAGCTTCTTCGCTGCTTCTGTGATCGTTCCGGTCTGTGCAACCGTCGTTGCATATCTCAGCTGTTGTAATGTCATCGTCTCTCCTCTTCTTTTCTCTTTATGTGTACATCTTCACTCTTCTCTGATACTCCGCATACGTGAGTGGTTCTTTCTCACTCAGTATCTTTCCTTCCGTCACAGTTCCGATAAATAACGTATGGGAACCACAGGCAATCTGCTCTTTCACAGTCGCTCCAAGCATCGCCACGCTCTGCCATCCGAGATACGGAATTCCCTGTTCGCTGACTGGAAGCTCCAGCGCTTTCATTTTGTCAACATTTCTTCCAGACTGATATCCAAAGTGCTTGATTGTCTCAAAAGTGCATGTCTCATCTAAGATGCTGACCGCAAATATCCCACTCTTTTTGAGTAATTCACATGTATAACTCTGATTGGAGACCGCGATTGCGATCTGCACCGGCTCGTGGCTGATCTGCATACATGTATCAATGATACAGCCATTTGCTTTTTTCTCCCACACCGTCGATAACATGTATAACCCATAGGTGATACACTGCGTTGCTGTCCGTTCCATCCTCCACACCTCCTATCTGCTTTCATTTTCGATAGTATGTGCAAAATGAGGTTTTCTATCATTATTTTAGATAATCTCCCAGCATATCATGTACAATCTCTTCAATCTGCTCAGCAATTTCTTTGCATTTATTTTTCTTCATCCCTGCCTTTTCTCCAACGGCAACCAGATCCACAAGTCCGGGATTTCTTCCATTTCCATTCACAGTTGTTGTATGTTCGCCATAATAGGTGTTGCTATATGTCAGATCATACGCCGGAGCAAGCTCCCACCTTGCATGTTGATCATCATAAATATAGGAAAAATTCTTTGAATGATCATCCCTGTTATGTGCATATACATTAAAACACATACGTCGGTACATCTGCTCCACATCACGATCTTTCGTCAGAATCTTCGCAAGCTTCATCAATTCATTATAATCCAGACTCGGTATCTCATGCGACACCTCTAACAATGCCGATGCAGTGATAACATGATAACGATATAATTTTCTGTCTTTTCTTTTCCTGTCATAACGCTTTGTTCCAAAATATCCTTTACATTTATCAGATGGAAACAGCCTTGTCTCTGTCATTGTAATTCCACATTTTCCGGCACAACACGCATAATCATATTCCATCTTTCCGACATTGATCGGATCTACATGCGCCGGAAACTTGATAATCCAGTCTTCTCCATCTACCTGTGTAAAGATTTTAGGTATGGCGCCACCGCTCGTTCCGCCTAATGCATACAATTCATCCAGTTTCTCGGAATATTCCGTATTTAAGATTTTGCAGCACTGTTCTGCAAGTATATCCAGATTATCTGGTTCTATATCATACTTCATTTCCCTTTGTGGACGATAGGTCAACGCACCCATGCCTGAATCACCCACGATTGCCAACCGGTCTAAAACAGTCAGAGTATCTCTATCCTGTCCATTTTTCTGAAGTATATGATCTAACAGCAAACGTCCCCATGCATCCGGCAGACTATCCGCAAAAACACCAGACAATCCATCAAAATAATTTTTCGTCGGGACAAATACCTGTCTTTTTAATGGCAGATAAAATGGACTAATCGAAAAACCTTCCTCCAGCCATGTATCCGTATATTCAAATGCTACTTTATGATCTGCATTTAAAACCAGTGTTCCAACTTGTCTGTCATCATAAAATACCTGGAGTATATTATTTTGTCTCATTTATAACCTCCTGAATATTCCGGTACGGCACCTGTGTAAATATGCCTCGCAGTTCATCTGCTACATCGAGCGCCATTGCGATTTTTGTAAGAGCCAGCAACGATATCTGTCCGGTTGTCTCAAATCGTTTGACAGAACCATAACTGACACCACTTCTATCAGCAAGCTCCTGTTGCGAAATTGAGCGACGCTTACGGATATTTTTTATCCGTTTTGCCAGTGCCATATCCAATTCTTCTGCTGTCTCCCACACAAATTCTTCCACTTTTTTACCGCTCCTACTCATTATTACCAATGTTTATTATAGATAAAATATTATCCATTTAAACAAAAATGGTACAATATAGATAATATTTTATCTATATTGTACCATTCTGTATTTACTGTGTCAACCAACCACGTTACACTGTAATCTCAATCAGATTTCCTTCCACTGCCACAACACAGCTCTCATAATATCCGTCACCGGTTGTACGTGGACCGCTTGTCACCGTATATCCATCCTGCTTCAGTTCTTCTGTCAGCTTATCTACCTGTTCTTTGCTTCCGACACTGAACGCCATATGGATAAATCCTGTCCGCATCTGATTCTCGGTCTGTGCTTCCACACCCGGCTTCTGCATGATTTCCAGCCGTGCCCCATCGTCAAAGGACAGGAAATAGGATTTAAAATCTGTATTTGGATTGTGATACATGGCATTGGACTTTGCCGCAAAATATTTCACAAAAAATTCTCTTGCCTTTTCCAGATTCTGTACATACATCGCAATATGCTCAATTTTCACACTAATCACTCCTGTGTTTTTAAATATAGCATATCCAAAAGCCATTTTCCTGTGTTTGTATGGAATATTTTATCCTTCAGGATTGCAATATTTTTTTTCGGAAGGAAGTCCTCATACGCATTCACAAGGAAGTCTGCCTCAATCAAAATCTGATAATCGAGGTCATCAATATCTGTATACGTATGATGATGTGCTATCAGATATTTTACCCTGTCAATAAATGCATCATCCGCCCATGCATACTTTTTCAATAATATTTCTGCATATGCAGGGCCAAGTTCTTCCTGATGTTTTCCACTTGAATCACCATACTTTTCCTCACTTGCATGAATCCCAATGTCATGAAGAATTGCAGCAACAATCGTCCGATCATACACATCCGGTGTAACCCTTTCCTCATCTGCAATCAAAGCCGCAAATTCATACACCTTCATGAAATGCTGAATTCTTCTGGCATCTCCACAGTCAAATGCAATCATATCCATCATCAAATTATTGATATCTTCTTTTGTAAGCATCATCTTCTAGCTCCACATTGCCTCGATATCAGCCTTGGACACCACGCCGACACTCTTCTTTACGATCTCGCCATCCTTGAACAAAATCAATGTCGGGATACTTGCCACACCATAAGACATTGCAATATCCATCGCCTGATCGACATCGAGCTTGCAGACCTTGACCTTTCCTTCGTTTTCCTCGGCCACCTGTGCAACTGTCGATGCCAGCATGCGACATGGACCACACCATGTCGCCCAGAAATCAACAAGCACGAGTCCCTTTGCATCGAGCACCTCTGTCCTAAAATTATCTTTATTCAAAATTACCTCTGCCATTTTCATTCACTCCTTATCATTTTGTTTTATATTACCCTTTGTTGTTTTCTTTTAATCATTCATAGGATTACATACCTTTGGTGATTCCGACAACACCACCGGTCACAGATGCCCACATCCGATAATGATAACCTTCTTTTCTAAAATCCTTCTTTTTTCCGTTGCTTCCGAAGCTCGCTTCGTTTCTTTCCGGCCACCCACTCTGCCTCTTCCACTACCGTTTCCAAATGCAGTCTCGGTACGCGGCGCGGTTTGTTTTCCTTGTCCAATGCAACCAGCGTCAGATACGCACGGTTCACCGGATATCGCATACCATCTGTTTTTTCCACATAGGAATCCACGCGTATCTCCATTGAAGAATTCCCAACATAAGTTACACGGCCGATCAGCACAACGATATCATGCTGATAGATACTCCGAAGAAATGTCAGATTATCTACAGATGCGGTCAGCACATGCCCCTGTGAATGCCGGATAGCCGTAAGCCCTGCGACCTCATCAATCCAGCCCATCAGCACACCACCAAACATCACACCCGCACCATTCAAGTGTTCGGGGCGGATCTCATGAAACTGCTCTGTCAGAGAATCCGCAACCCGTTTTTCTTTCATTTGTCCTTCCATGCTGTCATTCCTTTCCTGTAAATCATAAATTCATTAGTTCATGTCTTCTGACGATTCCATGTGTGTTTTCGCAACATGACGGCTTGTGCAGGCACAGCAGTCACATTGCTCATTATTCATGCACATCATTTTGTCAGATCAACTCATACTGTAGAAATTCATACTTTAATTTCGAACCCTCGCTGATATTCTCCGGCAGCAACGCTCTTGCAACCTGCTTCAGATCATCGAATTCAATATCTGTCCGTTTGAGATTTGCATAATCTCCATCTATACTTACCACTTTATAATACCATGTTTCCATGCGATTGCTCCTTACCTCATTCTTAATTTGCAATGCTCATTGTACCGTATGTCACCTCGCGGCAGCGTGATGACCTTTGCACTCGTCAGTATGCTTCATTATATCATGCCGCCATACTTTTTTCATCTAATATTTCTCCGTTTTCGACGATTTTCCCCTCTTGCACATCCGCTCACAGTTGCCTTTTTTTCAAAATGCCCACATTATCTGTCACAAAAGGAAGAATGGATACATTTCTTCCACTGATCAGCTCCTCAAGATCTTTCATCTTCTCCTGAAACCAAAAGGATATCTTCAATTATAATTCCTAATCTGGAATAATTTCGATATATACCTGATCGTACTTATGTTTTAACTCCTGTTTTATCTCATCCCGTACCCGGTGCAGAATGCTGATATGTATCACATCCGTTTGGTTGCTGATATAGACTTCCACCCAAATCTTCCGTCCCGTCTGGATTACATCCATGAATGTCACCTCGTATGGGTAATCCTTCATATGCTTATCTACGATGGAACGGATCTGGTTCAACACCTCTTCCTCCGGTGCAAACAAAACCAGATTCTTGATACTCTGGAAGATCACAACGACCGGCTCCTTTATAAGCAAGATTGCCATCACTGCTGCAACCGCCGGATCGATATATGGTGTCAGGAAATGAAGCTTCGTGTGAAGCAGCAGCACCTGTACAACGAACGCAACCGATACGCCCAGACTGCTCACGACATCCAGCTTCCACATATACAGCTCTGCTTTAATCGTCTCCGACTCATATTTCTTACTGTAATGGTTCAGTATGAGATACATCGCCGCACATCCTATGCAGACAAGGAACTCAAACACCGCAATCTTCCCCGCGTTTACCTCATGTCCGCCATGCACGAGCAACTTTACATTCTCTACCAGCAGATTGCATGTCAGTGCCAGAAGGACGCTGTACTTTACAAGCAGGAACAATGATTCCACCTGCGAATAGCCATATGGGTGTTTCTCTGTGACCGGCTTATACAGAAGCGGCACCAGTACAAGAAACGGTCCGATCATTACCAGATCTGCCGCATCAAACAGGCAGTCTGTAAGCAGCGAATGGGAATGTGTGATCCACGCCATAACTCCTTCCGCTATAATAAATAAAAGGCTCCCCAGAAAAGATAACCGTAATATCTTCTTCTCAATCTTCAACTTATCTTTCTTCATATATCCAAATCAAATTCTCTTTCTGTAAATTCATGTTATGCCGACTTCTACATATCAAGCCAACGCAATGCCCATTGTAACACAACTGGTAAACGAATGCAAAAATCCCCTACACTTCATCCTGAAGTATAGGGGATTCCGTTCTTTGATTACCTATGTAAGATATCGTTCCTCGCCATTCACAACGACTGACTATGACTATCTACACTTTCTCACTTTATACGATTGCACCTGCTATCAGGATTGCAACGATCGTCCGTGCTGTATAATTTACTAATCTCCTATCACCAGCAGTATTCGTATAACGATATATATAATCACCGGTTCTTACACTGTTTGTATCAATGTGAACCGTCTTCGTCACCGCATTTCCATCCGCACCGCAGGCACTTACGTCTGCCAGCGAATACTGTGCATGGATTTCATTTACTTTCACCAATTTCCTTCTTCGATTTCTTCTTATCCTTATTCTGTTCTTCCTCACCTGGCTCAGATGCTACGCCCTTTGCGGTTTCCCTTGCGCAACTTCTGGCAGCATCGCGCATTTTTACTAAAAAATCCCTGCAGCCACCACAAGGTAGCTACAGGGATCTCTCTTCATTCTTTAACTATAAAACTCAAGATCTACATTCTCATAATCATGTGCATGTAAATTTCTCATTCCTTTTATTGCGTGCCATGGTATTTCATTATGATTACCAATAATATCTTCTGATAACCGACCAGCCAATTCACCTATTTGAATAATACACATATTACATGAATATTGAAACGAAATATCACTCTCATATTTTTCAAAACTACAATTATATTTTTCTTTCAACAATTCTATATCATCGCAATATCCAATAATCTTTTTAAGTACTTCTATATCATTATTCTTCATAAAGAACCACTCCTTCACTTTGGATATTGTCTAAAAAATCTTTATCCTTTATTCCAGTCGTAACAACATCAACATGACAATTAAGCACATTCTCCAAATCATACACAAATGCCATATATTTTATCAAGCTTGTCATTTTTCCCTTGTCTACATATAAATCAACATCACTATCATCATTTGCTTCTCCTCTTGCATAAGAACCAAATAAACACATGCGAGATATGCCATGTTTCTTAGCAGCTGGTATCGTTTTTACTTTTATTTCTTCAATTGTATAACACATGTTGCACACCTCCTATATTCACATAATTATATCATAACAAACAAATCTCTCTTATATTATACACAATTCCTAAAAAATAAAGAAGCCCCTGCTACTGTTATGGAACAGTAACAGAAGCTTCTTTTCTATAAAACTAATTAAGTTCTATTCACCAACGTGTACGGTGTATTACTTATTAGCGATTGCAGCCTGAGCAGCAGCAAGTCTAGCGATAGGTACACGGAATGGTGAACATGATACATAATCAAGACCAATCTTGTGGCAGAACTCAACGGATGAAGGATCTCCACCGTGCTCACCACAGATACCGATATGAAGCTTTGGATC
>ERZ808240.3801-NODE-3801-length-14192-cov-4.792177_pt1 | contig 14192 bp, 8 predicted proteins | sample MGYA00521084_ERZ808240 | MGnify/ENA primary metagenome ERZ808240 (study PRJEB31516, sample SAMN03275571) | gut metagenome | biome: mammalia-associated habitat; material: feces | host: Papio cynocephalus | place: Kenya | collected 2012-08-06 ... | reverse complement strand
AAACTACGCTATGCTCCTGAAGGTTGTGACCTTCACCTGGAATATAACTTGTAACTTCGATACCGTTTGATAAACGAACTCTGGCGATCTTTCTCAGAGCTGAGTTAGGCTTCTTAGGAGTAGCTGTCTTAACTGCAGTACAAACTCCTCTCTTCTGTGGAGAGCTTGTCTCAGTTGGCTTCTTCTTTAATGAGTTGAAACTTCTCTGAAGAGCTGGTGCAGTTGACTTCTTCTCTACTGTCTGTCTTCCCTTTCTAACTAACTGGTTAAATGTTGGCATGTTTTCACCTCCTACTTTCAAAATAAAAAATAATATAAGGCATACGTTCTCACGCATGCCTTACCATTATATATATTGAAATTATTCGTGTCAAGCACTTTTCAAATTTATTTATTCGTTATCAGATGTCTCAACCTCTGCAGTTTCCAGATCTGAAGCATTTTCTTCTGCCTCATCCTCTGCATCTGCATCGGTATCAACTGCGTCCTCTGACTCTGTGCTTTCCAGATCATCTCCGAAGTCGATCTCGTCATCATCATCAAAGAAGTTGATCTCATCCATCTCTGTATCAAGCTTTACAGAACGATAACGCTTCATACCTGTACCTGCCGGGATCAGCTTACCGATAATAACGTTCTCTTTTAGACCATTAAGCGGATCTACTTTACTCTTAATAGCTGCATCTGTAAGAACCTTTGTAGTCTCCTGGAAGGATGCTGCTGACATGAAAGAATCTGTAGCAAGTGATGCCTTTGTAATACCAAGCATTACCTGTGAACCTTCTGCCGGCTGTTTGCCTTCTGCGATAAGCTGCTCATTTGTATCTTCAAAATCAAGAACATCAACCAATGTTCCCGGAAGGTAGGATGAATCTCCGTTATCCTCGATTCTGATTTTCTTTAACATCTGACGAACAATGATCTCGATATGCTTATCATTGATATCAACGCCCTGAAGTCTGTATACTCGCTGTACTTCACGAAGCATGTAATCCTGAACAGCACGGATGCCCTTGATCTTCAAGATATCATGTGGATTAACAGAACCTTCTGTTAATTCATCACCGGCTTCCAGAACCTGATCGTCCAGAACCTTGATACGGGAACCATAAGGAATTAAGTATGCCTTTGATTCTCCTGTCTCATCATTTGTGATAACAACTTCTCTCTTCTTCTTATTATCACGAAGCTGAACCTTACCGCCAAACTCTGCAATGATCGCAAGTCCCTTAGGCTTTCTTGCTTCGAATAACTCCTCTACTCTAGGAAGACCCTGTGTAATATCATCACCGGCAACACCACCAGTATGGAATGTTCTCATGGTAAGCTGTGTACCAGGTTCACCGATTGACTGAGCTGCGATGATTCCGGCAGCTTCACCAACCTGTACCGGCTGTCCGGTTGCCATGTTAGCGCCGTAACATTTTGCACATACACCAAGGTGTGACTTACATGTCAGGATCGTTCTGATCTTAAGCTTTGCATCCTGTCTTGTAGTACCTGTTTCCGGATCAAGGAATGGAACACCATTTGCACCTACACCCTGATTTACGATCAGAGCAGCTCTCTTTGGTGATACCATATGGTTTGCCTTAACTAAAAGGTTACCGTCTTTATCGTATACAGATTCTGCAAGGTAACGACCTGTAATTCTCTCCTGGAAAGATTCGATTACTTCTTTGCCCTCCATGAAAGCTTCTACTTCCATACCAGGAATTGCTTTTCCTGCACAACAATCTGTCTCACGAATGATCAGATCCTGTGATACATCAACCAGACGTCTGGTCAGGTATCCTGAATCAGCTGTACGAAGTGCTGTATCGGACAGACCCTTACGGGCACCATGTGCTGAAATGAAGTACTCCAGAACATCAAGGCCTTCACGGAAGTTTGACTTGATTGGAAGTTCGATCGTACGACCGGTTGTATCTGCCATCAGACCACGCATACCTGCCAGCTGTTTGATCTGCTGGTTAGATCCACGGGCACCGGAATCTGCCATCATGAAGATGTTGTTATATTTGTCAAGTCCGTCCAGAAGGGCTTTTGTCAGAACCTTATCGGCTTCTTCCCAAACCTTAACAACAGCGAGGTATCTCTCCTCCTCTGTCATAAGACCACGTCTGAACATCTTTGTGATCTTGTCAACCTGTGACTGAGCGTCTGCAAGGATCTGCTTCTTCTCATCCGGCACCTTCATATCTGAAATAGATACTGAGATAGCACCTCTGGTCGAATACTTATAACCAATTGCCTTTACATCATCCAGAACTTCTGCAGTCTTGGTTGCACCATGTGTATTGATACACTTATCAAGGATTGGCTTTAACTGTTTTTTACCAACATGGAAATCAATCTCAAGCTTTAATGCATTGTCTGGATTTGTTCTGTCAACATATCCAAGATCCTGAGGAATGATCTCGTTGAACAGCAGACGACCGAGTGTAGTATCAATGATACCTGTAACCTCTGTTCCATCTTCTGTTGTAACAGTTCTTCTTACCTTTATCTTAGAATGGAGAGTAATCTCCTTGTTCTCGTATGCAAGCAGTGCTTCATTCTTTGACTTGAAGAACTTGCCTTCTCCGATATCGCCATCCTTCTCCATTGTCAGATAATAGATACCAAGAACCATATCCTGTGAAGGAACGGCAACCGGTGCACCATCTGAAGGTTTCAGAAGGTTGTTAGGGGACAGGAGCAGGAATCGACATTCTGCCTGTGCCTCAACTGTAAGTGGAAGGTGAACAGCCATCTGGTCACCATCGAAATCGGCATTGAACGCTGTACATACCAGTGGGTGAAGCTTGATCGCCTTACCTTCTACAAGGATAGGCTCAAATGCTTGGATACCCAGTCTATGAAGTGTAGGAGCACGGTTTAACATAACCGGATGCTCTTTGATCACATCTTCAAGTACATCCCAAACTTCCGGCTCAAGCTTTTCGACCATCTTCTTAGCAGCTTTAATGTTATTTGCTCTGCCGCTGGCTGTCAGTTCTTTCATAACAAATGGCTTGAATAATTCGATTGCCATTTCCTTTGGAAGACCACACTGATAAATCTTAAGTTCTGGTCCTACTACGATAACGGAACGTCCTGAATAGTCAACACGCTTACCAAGAAGGTTCTGACGGAAACGTCCCTGCTTACCCTTTAACATATCGGACAGAGACTTTAATGCTCTGTTACCAGGACCTGTTACAGGACGGCCTCTTCTACCATTATCGATCAGTGCATCAACAGCTTCCTGAAGCATTCTCTTCTCGTTTCTGACAATGATGTCAGGAGCGTTCAGATCAAGAAGTCTTCTTAAACGGTTATTTCTGTTGATAATTCTTCTATATAAGTCATTCAGATCAGATGTAGCAAATCTGCCACCATCCAGCTGAACCATAGGTCTGATATCCGGTGGGATAACCGGAATAGCATCCATGATCATCCACTCCGGCTTATTCTCAGAATTACGGAACGCTTCGACAACTTCCAGTCTCTTGATGATTCTGGCTCTCTTCTGTCCGCTTGAATTCTTAAGCTCAGCTTTTAATTCTTCGCTCTCTTTATCCAGATCAATCGCTCTTAAGAGCTCCTGAATGGATTCAGCTCCCATTCCTGCACGGAAGGAACCGTATCCGAAGTCTTCTTCAGCTTTTCTGTATTCCTGCTCTGTTAGAACCTGCTTATAAGTAAGCGGTGTGTCCTTTGGATCAAGAACGATATAAGATGCAAAGTATAATACCTTTTCAAGTACTCTTGGAGAGATATCAAGGATCAGTCCCATACGGCTAGGAATACCTTTGAAATACCAGATATGGGATACCGGTGCTGCAAGCTCGATATGACCCATACGCTCTCTACGAACGCTGGCCTTTGTAACCTCTACACCGCACCGATCACAGATAATACCTTTATATCTGATCTTCTTGTATTTACCACAGTGACATTCCCAGTCCTTGCTAGGTCCAAATATTCTCTCGCAGAATAAACCGTCTTTTTCCGGTTTTAATGTTCTGTAGTTGATGGTCTCTGGTTTCTTAACCTCACCATGTGACCATTCTCTGATTTTTTCAGGAGATGCAAGTCCGATTCTAATTGCGTCAAAGCTTAAAGCCTGTTCCTGTTCTGGAGTTTCCATGTTAAATTCTGGCATCTTACAAAATCTCCTTTCTAAAATTCATCATCTGAGTTGCCATCATAGTCGTCATTGTAATCATCCAGATATTCTCCTTCTGATAATGATGTCAGCTCATCATTTTCATCTGTTCCGCTGAAGCCCGCTTCTTCAAACTCACGGCCATTAGCTTCCCGTTTATCATCATCGATCATGCTCTTAACATTCTCGTCATACGCTTCGATCGTCTCACCGAGATCAACCTCTGTCATATCGTCTTTTACAACTCTGACATCAAGACCCAGTGACTGGAATTCCTTCAGCAGTACCTTGAATGACTCAGGGATACCAGGTGTAGGAATGTTCTCACCCTTAATGATCGCTTCATATGTCTTAACACGTCCGATTACATCATCCGACTTCACAGTCAGGATTTCCTGTAATGTATATGATGCACCGTATGCTTCCAGTGCCCAAACTTCCATCTCACCGAAACGCTGTCCACCGAACTGAGCTTTACCACCCAGAGGCTGCTGTGTAACTAATGAGTACGGACCGGTTGAACGTGCATGGATCTTATCATCAACCAGATGATGGAGCTTAAGGTAATGCATGTAACCGATTGTTACAGGGCTGTCAAATTCTTCACCGGTTCTGCCATCACGAAGCTGTACTTTACCGGTTCTGTCAATCGGAACGCCCTTCCATTCTTCTCTGTGATCTCTGTTTTCATAGAGATAATTCATTACTTCTTCTGAAACAGAATCTTTATATTTCTCGTAGAAATCTTCCCACTCAGTATTTGCATAATCATTTGCCATTTCAAGAGTATCCATGATATCAAACTCATCTGCACCATCAAATACAGGAGTTGAAACCTTGAATCCGAGAACCTGTGAAGCAAGACCAAGATGAATTTCAAGAACCTGTCCGATATTCATACGTGAAGGAACGCCCAATGGGTTCAACACGATATCAAGTGGACGGCCATTTGGAAGGAATGGCATATCTTCTACCGGAAGTACACGGGAAATTACACCCTTGTTACCATGACGACCAGCCATCTTATCTCCCACCTGGATCTTTCTCTTCTGAGCAATGTATACTCTGACTGATTTATTAACACCTGGTGAAAGTTCATCACCATTTTCTCTTGTGAAGATCTTGGTATCCATAATGACACCAAATGCTCCATGAGGAACCTTAAGGGAAGTATCTCTTACTTCTCTTGCCTTCTCACCAAAGATGGCACGAAGGAGTCTTTCCTCTGCTGTCAGTTCTGTCTCTCCCTTAGGAGTAACCTTACCAACAAGGATATCTCCGGCACGAACCTCAGCACCGATACGGATGATACCATTCTCATCCAGATCCTTTAATGCATCATTGGACAGACCCGCAAGATCTCTTGTGATCTCTTCCGGTCCGAGCTTGGTATCTCTTGCTTCGCATTCGTACTCTTCAATATGAATAGATGTATATACATCATCTTTTACAAGTCTTTCACTTAAAAGAACAGCATCCTCGTAGTTATAACCTTCCCAGGTCATGAAACCGATCAGAGGATTCTTTCCAAGTGCGATCTCTCCACCGGATGTAGATGGTCCGTCTGCGATAACCTCTCCAGCTTTAACATGCTCGCCCTTGAACACGATAGGTCTCTGGTTCATACAGTTACCCTGATTGCTTCGTGCGAACTTGATAACGTGGTAGATATCCTTTGTTCCGTCTTCATCTGCCTTAATGCAGATTTCCTTACTTGTGGAATATTCAACTACACCGTCTCTCTTTGCAACGATACATACACCTGAGTCAACGGCTGCCTTTGCTTCCATACCAGTACCTACAACGGCTGATTCGGTAAGCATAAGAGGAACTGCCTGACGCTGCATGTTTGATCCCATCAGGGCACGGTTTGCATCATCGTTCTCAAGGAAAGGAATCATGGATGTAGCAACTGAGAATACCATCTTAGGAGAAACGTCCATCAGATCAACTTTTGATTTCGGGAACTCTGTTGTATCCTCTCTGTATCTTCCTGATACGTTGTTATTTACGAAATGACCATCTGCGTCCAGAGGTTCATTCGCCTGTGCAACTCTGTAGTTATCTTCTTCATCTGCTGTCAGATAAATAACTTCATCTGTAACTACAGGGTTTGCAGGATCTGATTTATCCAGTTTTCTGTATGGTGCTTCTACAAAACCATACTCATTGATTCTTGCATAAGTAGCCAGAGAGTTGATCAGACCGATGTTAGGACCTTCAGGGGTCTCGATAGGACACATTCTGCCATAATGGGTATAATGTACATCTCGAACCTCAAATCCGGCTCTGTCTCGTGACAGACCACCAGGACCAAGGGCTGATAATCTTCTCTTATGAGTCAACTCAGACAATGGGTTGTTCTGATCCATGAACTGTGACAGCTGGGAACTTCCGAAGAATTCCTTAACTGCAGCTGTTACAGGCTTAATGTTGATCAGAGACTGTGGAGTGATCGTCTCTACATCCTGAGTTGTCATTCTCTCTCTTACAACTCTTTCCAGTCTGGAAAGACCGATTCTATACTGATTCTGAAGAAGTTCGCCGACTGCACGGATACGTCTGTTTCCAAGGTGATCGATATCATCCTTTGTTCCAATACCATACTCAAGGTGAATGTTATAGTTGATCGAAGCGATAATATCTTCTTTTGTTATATGCTTTGGAACAAGGTCAGATGCATCTCTTGCGATAGCTGCCTTTAATTCTTCTTCGTCTGAATATTCATTTAAAAGGGTTTCAAGAACAGGATAGTATACACCCTCATGGATACCAACTTCAGCAGGATCAAATCCAACATACTTGGACAGATCTACTACCATATTTGAAAGTACCTTTACGTTACGCTCTTCTGTCTGGATCATAACATATGGTACAGCAGCATCCTGGATATCCTTTGCCTGTGCTCTTGTAAGTGTCGTGCCTGCTTCTGCGATCACTTCACCGGTTGCCGGATCGATCGCATCTTCTGCCAGTATCTGACCTGTGATTCTGTTCTGGAATGCCAGTTTCTTGTTGAACTTATAACGACCAACCTTTGCAAGATCGTAACGTCTTGGATCAAAGAACATAGCATTGATCAGGTTCTCAGCACTCTCTACTGCAAGAGGCTCGCCCGGTCTTATTTTTTTGTACAGCTCAAGAAGACCATCCTGATATGTCTCAGAAGGATCTTTTTCAATACTTGCCAGAATCTTTGGTTCTTCACCAAACAGATCGATAATCTCTGCATTTGTTCCGATTCCCAGTGAACGGATAAGTACAGTGATAGGTACCTTTCTGGTTCTATCTACTCGAACATAAAAAACATCATTCGAATCTGTTTCGTACTCTAACCATGCACCACGGTTTGGAATAACTGTACAGGAATACAGCTTCTTACCAATCTTATCGTGCGCAATATCATAGTAGATACCAGGCGAACGCACCAACTGGCTTACGATAACTCGCTCTGCACCGTTGATCACAAATGTACCGGTTTCGGTCATAAGAGGAAGATCACCCATGAAAATTTCATGTTCCGACATTTCCTTTGCGTCATTTGCATGGAGTCTTACTTTCACTTTAAGTGGTGCAGCATATGTTGCATCTCTTTCCTTGCACTCTTCGATTGAGTACTTCACATCATCTCTACATAACTGGAAATCTACAAACTCAAGACTAAGCTGTCCTGTATAGTCAGTAATAGGAGAAATATCTTTAAATGCCTCCTTCAGACCATCGGTAAGGAACCACTGGTATGAGTTTTTCTGAACTTCGATAAAGTTAGGCATCTCCAGTACATCTTTCTGTCTGGAATAACTCATTCGGATACCTTTACCAGATTGAACAGGACTAATTCTGTTTTTTTCCATCGACACATTCACCCCTTGGAATTTATTTTTAAGCGTATATTCTGTTGAAATGCATACATTTAACTGAAATATATTAGCCGTGTCATTATATGTCTGGTTCGAACGCAAACCAACCCATAGTATAGACATCCTACACTGTATCATATTTTCAAGGTTCATGTCAAGAAATATTTGGATTTTTTTATAAAAGAAATGTATATGAACTTTTATTCATATTTATATGCCTCTCTGCATTCTTTCGAAACAGCCTGCAGTGATATTTTTAATAGAATATATATAACTGACTGTATCTCATCGATACTTATATCTGTGATTAAAATCTTAAAATCGTATCTTCGGGCGAACCCGTTCTTATCGATAAAAAATGATCAGTCCGCCAGAACTTTGACAAAAACGACCTGGCAGGCATTCTCCCACCAGGTCGAAAGATATTGATAAATACAAGGAATAAAATTACTTTAATGTAACCTTAGCGCCTTCAGCCTCTAACTTAGTCTTAGCTTCCTCAGCCTCTTCCTTTGTAGCTCCCTCTTTGATAACCTTTGGAGCGCCATCAACAGCATCCTTAGCTTCCTTTAAGCCAAGACCTGTGATCTCACGAACAACCTTGATAACCTTAACCTTGTTAGGACCAACTTCTGTAAGTTCGATGTCGAATGAATCCTTCTCTTCTGCTGCTGGAGCGTCTCCGCCTGCTGCTGCTACAACAACACCTGCTGCTGCTGATACACCGAATTCTTCCTCACATGCTTTAACTAAGTCATTTAATTCTAATACTGATAAACCTTTGATTACTTCAATAATTTCCTGAGTTGTCATTATTATTTCCTCCATTAATATAATATAGTTTAATAATTGTTGCTTCTATTAATAAATAGAAGCTGATGTGCCCGTATGCACAAATAATTAAGCTTCCTTCTGTTCTGCAATCTGCTTGATAACACGAGCGAAGTTTGCAATAGGTGACTGGATACTTCCAAGGAATTTGGAAATAAGTACTTCTCTTGAAGGAATGTTTGCAATAACTGCGATACCTGCTGCATCGTAGAATGTACCTTCTACCACACCACCCTTAAGTTCAAGTGCTGGAGCAGTCTTTGCGAAGTTAGCCAGAATTCTGGCTGCTGCTGTAGCATCTGTCTTACAGATAGCTAATCCGGTAGGTCCCTCGAGACATGGCTTCAGTCCCTCGAACTCTGTGCCTTCAATAGCGAAGTTGATCATGGTGTTCTTATATACCTTGTAAACAACTCCAGCTTCTCTTAACTGCTTACGAAGCTGTGTGTCCTGCTCAACAGTAAGTCCACGGTAGTCAACTACAACTGCTGTCTGAGCACCATCTAAGTTAGCTTTGATTTCTTCAACTACTGGCTTCTTAATCTCTACCTTTGCCATAATGCGCCTCCTTGTTTTACTAATGACTGCACATAGTTAACAGAAAGCATCTTCTGCTAAAATAAGAAAAGCTCTCTGTCGAAAAGACAGAGAGCATATAGTTAAAATAATATTAACGATATATTCCTCGGTAGGCGTTTTAAAACTTATGCCATCCGGCACCTACTGTCTTCGGCAGTTCATCGAGAGACACTTTACCACAACACAGGGAATATGTCAATATGTTTTTTCAGTTTTCTGACAAATCTTATTCTTCCCATTTCTTTACAAGGATGCTGGCATTGTGTCCGCCAAATCCAAGGGAATTGCTCAATGCATATGTAATATCTTTATGAACACCTTCACCCTTTGTATAGTTCAGGTCGATCTCGCCTTCTGTCTCGCGAAGACCAACCGTTGGATGAATGTATCCGTCTTCGATAGATTTTACACATGTAATAAATTCAACTGCACCGGCCGCACCAAATAAATGACCGATCATGGATTTTGTAGAATTGATATTTACATTATATGCATCCTTGCCAAATGCTTTCTTGATGGCTCTCGTCTCATAGAGATCGTTGTGGTGGGTACTTGTTCCGTGTGCATTGATATAATCAATATCTGCCGGTGTAATGCCTGCCTCGTTGATCGCAAGTGTCATGGCTCTTGCTGCACCCTCTCCATCCTCTGCAGGAGATGTAATATGGAATGCATCACAGGTTGAACCATAACCAACAACTTCCGCAAGGATTTTAGCTCCTCTTGCCTGTGCATGCTCGAGAGATTCCAGAACTACGACTCCGGCACCTTCACCGATAACAAATCCGCATCTGTCTTTGTCAAATGGGATAGAAGCACGATCTGCTTCTGTTGCACTTGAAAGTGCTGTCATGGAGATAAATCCTGAAACATTTGTCTCACAGATTGGTGATTCCGCACCTCCGGCTACCATCACATCTGCATCTCCGACCTGAATATAACGATATGCCTCGCCGATGCTGTTTGTTCCTGTCGCACAGGCTGTTACCACATCTGTACATTTACCCTTTAAACCATATGCAATTGCTACATTTCCGGCTGCCATATTCGAGATCATCATAGGAACCATCATTACGCTGACACGGTTTGCCTTGCCATTCATAACCTTAGCATGTTCCTTTTCGATCGTAGCTACACCGCCAAGTCCGTTACCGATACAGGTTCCGAATCTTGTCAGGTCTTCTTTCTCAAGATCAATACCTGCATTTCTGATTGCCTCGCCTGTAGCTGCAACTGCATACTGGCAGAACGGTTCCATTCTTCTGGCTGATTTTGGATCCATATACTGCTTTGGATCAAAGTTTTTTACTTCTGCACCCATTTTGCATTTATATTCTGATACATCAAATTTTGTGATCTCGCCAATACCTACTTTATTCTTCTTAATGCCATCCCAGAATTCTTCTACGTTATTTCCAATCGGGGTTACAGCACCCATTCCTGTTACAACTACTCTCTTCATCTCGTTTTCCTTTCAAAAGACAATCTATTCATTTGGTACATGTAAACATGTATCATCGCAATGCTCATTGTACCATTTCACCTGTCGGTTCAATGTTTGTTTCGCATTATGTCGGTACATATAAATATGTCCCGTCGCAATGCTCATTGTACCATCTAGTTTTTAAAACCGCAAGTGTTAGTCTGTTTCTCTTTCAAGATGTCCATCATCTCCGCGATCATCTCCTCATCCTGAAGCCGGAACAGGATCTCCACTCGTCTGGATGCTTCCATATCGACAGACCCATCCTCTTTATAGATCGGATTGCTGTAAGATTTACCATTTGCAGTCAGTACATTTCGAAGCTGTTCCATATCTTCTGAACTGATGATCCCATTGCTCTCTGTAAGACAATATGTTGCAACAGAAAAAGCTCTCTGCCGGGAAAGCTCCAGATTATAGATATAAGAACCATTCGTATCTGTATGTCCTTCTATAATGATCTCTGATACATAATCGCGATATTTTTCATCCAGCAGCACATTACAGTATTTGGGAAGAAATTCTTTTAAAAATGTCTTTCCTTCTTCTTTCAGGTCGCTGTCCGCCACATCAAACAAAACGCTTGCGTCAAATGTGATCGCACCCGTTTTCTCATCTACCTTGACATTCAACGAGCTGTCTGCAAACTCATCCCGAAGTGCAGCTACCAGATCACTTCGGATTCCTGCGATACGATCCAGTTCCTCCTGCTGGTCTTTTAATAGCTGTTCCTGCTCTTTGATGATCTCCTGCTGCTTGTCAAGCTCTGCCTGCCTGCTCTCATACTGGCTCTTCGACTGCATCAACGTAAAGGAAATGATCAGAATAAAGATCAGAAGGAGTGCAGCCATCATAGAATTCATCCAGCTTGTGATATGCCTGTTCCAGAACTGTCTTAAAGATCAGGTTAAATGTCAGGGAAAAGATCATACCATAGATAGATGTATGGAACGCCACCTTGATACCATCCATCAGAGGTCCTATACTGTTCGTGATCTCCTCGGCCGAACCGGTGTTAAATGCCTGAAGTCCGATCGACAGACCGATAAAGGTACCAAGGATACCAAGTCCTGTCATGGCTCCAGGAACCAGACTCAGACGGCCTTTTTCAACCGCATCATCAATCAGTTGGTAATTGATAAAATCTTCGATATCGCAGGCATATTTTCCTTCTTCATCCTGCTCCAGACGTTTCATTTCTTCAACATAATCTACATAGGCATTTCTCAGATGTTCCTCATTAAAGATACCATACCGGGTCTCGGTACGATACAGATCCCAAAGAAGCTTCTTTTCTTTTGCGTAGTCGCCCTTGATATAGCTGATAGCTATATGAAAATCTTCCCCCATCCGGTCGATATGCTTCAGATGCTTATATGCATAGACAAATATTGCTCCCACGATTCCAAACATACAGACACTGATCAGCACATTTGCCAGATCCAGACTGTCATTTGTCACATTCAGTAGAATACAGATGCCGAGCATCACCACATAGACAACAGGCAGCCACTTCTTGTTCAGCTCCACCTTCATGTTCTGCTTCTTGCGAAATGCTCTTGCCGCACGTTCATTCTGCGGCCGGACGGTCTTCAACCGGTTTCGTTTGTTCATTTTCTCGTTTCCTCTCGTATAATCTCATTCAGCCTTTTCATGTGTATCTGTCAAAGCTTTCCCCATTGCGTCTATTGTAGCATTGATCTGTATTTTTTGCCATCACAATGCGTAAAAAAACGGCACCAGATACAAATAAATCCTATTATCTGTACCTGATGCCTTATTCTAAATATAACATCATTCATCTGATGCCTTATGCTCTAACTGTCCATCTGACGCTATAAATTCTGACCGCCATCTGGCACCGACGGGCTGTAACGCCTGTATTTTCATTTTTACCAGCCGCTTACAGAAGGTGCCGAATATATAACCTTTGCGCCTTTTCCGTTCTTTTTCACAAGAACCAGTTTGCTATAACCCTTTTTATCATATTTCTTATACACGATGTAGTCGCCCTGTAACGTATAGTATGAAACCGTTGAAGTGCCGGTCGCATTCTTATCTTTCAGCACATTATAAATCTCGGTTTTCCTGCCTTTTGAGGTCGTGTAATCTATCGCCTGTGGAAAATATAAACTACCTACTATCTTGCCCCTGGAGGTCAGAGAACCCTTGGAGGTCTTGATCGGAGTTCTTCCATCACGCTCTGTATTCAATACAACAGATTTTGCTTTCTTTTTATTCTTTCCGGTAAGTGACATGGAATATGTACCGACCGTCTTATCATACTCTATATCGCTGGTCTTAACATGCTGTGTCTTTGTATAGTAGATCTTTTTGCCGGCAAATACAAAATTACGTCCTCTTGCAAGCTTTGTTTTTTTGCCGGTCTTAATGGACACACGTACGATATACTCATCCGATCCATCAGAACCGCCATAATTGTCATAAACTGCATACAGATAATTTCCCTTTTTCCTTAAACTGCCAAATCCTTTTCCACTTGCCTTGGCAATGGTTTTTGTCTTCTTCGTTTTGATATCGTAGCAGAAAATCCTTCCGGTCTCTGTGATCGAATAGTAAACCTTATTACCGCTGATCACAACGGAACAACCGCCACCACCAATATAGTTATCCTGCGTCTGATATGTCTTTGCATCTGCCTGATTCGGGTAAATTAAGCATCCGATCAGGACTGCAAGCATACTGAATAAAATTGCATGTGATTTTAAAAATTGTTTCATAGTTCATTCATCTCCTTAATTATTTGATTAAATATCTGCCTCTATATTCTTCGCTTCTTCACGTCCGGCACGGATCTAGTCTCTGATGACCTTATCCAGGCAGCCATGTTCTTCACATGAATTTCTTGCTTTTCTTCCCTGCGCATCGATATATACGGTATTGCCATCGGCATCTTTGTATGCCAGAGACTCATGCGCTCCTGCGCTTGGATTGGTACTGGCATCTCCGATCGTAAGCCATACACCCTCACCTTCTGCAACAGTATCTGTCGCTTTATCATACAGGTAATTCAGTCCCAGATCCTCCTCTGCCGCAGCACAGACAATATCTATAGCCACACAGGTTATGATACCGCCACGCAATGCCATCGCGCGGTTTAAAACCGGCATATTGAACATATTATAATAAAGCGCAATACCATCGACTGAGAATCCATCCCACAGAGTCGGATTTACATCTTTTTGAGTACATTGATATCCCGGATAATGTGCTGTCGTTGAAATATAATCTGCAAGAGTTTTCAGCTTATCATAATTCGACATAC
>ERZ808240.3799-NODE-3799-length-14207-cov-7.398530_pt1 | contig 14207 bp, 4 predicted proteins | sample MGYA00521084_ERZ808240 | MGnify/ENA primary metagenome ERZ808240 (study PRJEB31516, sample SAMN03275571) | gut metagenome | biome: mammalia-associated habitat; material: feces | host: Papio cynocephalus | place: Kenya | collected 2012-08-06 ... | reverse complement strand
CGTATCATGGGCGTGATACGAGCGTATCACGGGCGTGATACGCCAACTACTTACGCTATTTGTAACAGGAGCAACGCTTGATAGTGGTGCTATCATGCTCATTTTCAATACATTACACACCTTTAATTCCTAACGAACATGTTGCACTACGTAGCATCGACGTTGCAGCTATTGCACTACGTAGCAATTAATAGTTGGTGTTTTCGGGGTCGAAGTTTGTCCAACCACTTAACCAATTGTCGGTGGCAGAGAAGGCACCTATATAGTTCACCTTGTCAAACCATGTGCTATTCACACCATCGAACGATGCTGCATTGAGCAATGGACTTACGGCATTTGGCATAAAGTCTACTTTAAGTCCTGCAAATAGACCTTTGCCCGTAAGCATCATTTCTTGCAGAGTAGATACTTTGTTGCCACTCTGTTGCTCAAAGAAGAGCGACGAGAAAGAACGTTGCGTTTCGTCTACTTGTGCCACCTTGTTCACATAGTTCACTCTAACATCGCGATACTCCTTGTTGGCATCAGAGCCTACCACATCCATGTTGGCAAACCAGATGTTTTGCAAACGTAAGTTGCCCTGTTGTGCCTGCTCACGCGTGTCGCCCTTTTCGCTGTCGATAATTAAGCCGATAGGCCAACCAAGCGCTATTGAGTTAATGCAGTTGAGACGCGAACCACGGCGAATTTGCATGGCTGCTTGAAACTTGCCTAAGCCCGAACCATTGTTAGGATTTAGGCTGCCACCCGTAATGTAATCGGCATTGTTTGCAAAGTCGGTTGCTCCTTGTTTGGGACCGATAAAGGTGATGTTGCTAAAAGTGGCAGAGGTTGTAGGTGTGGCTGTTGATCCGCTGGCATCGTTGTCGCTCTCAAAGCCGTTGCTTTGGCTCTTGTCGGCAAGGCGCGGATTGCGCACAGATAGTCCGTACTGCACATGTCCCGAAAAGCCGTTGTCGGTATCGAAATCATCGTCCCATCCGTTGTAAGCAATAAGGTTTTTGCAGTTTACGGTTCCGCCAAACCATTCAAAAGAGTCGTCGTTAGAGTAGCTCACCTGTACGTGGTCTATCTTAGTGGCATCGCCCACTGAGCCAAGAGTAAGTCCGTTGATTTCTTGGTCGGTGGCAAAGGGATAGCCAGCAAATTCAATGCGCACATAGCTCAACACGCCCGAATTGTCGTGAGCATCGTTGCCGCCATGCTTGGTGCGTGGTCCGCCCTCAATTTGTGCCTCGCCCGCATTGTGGGGAGCCTTGCCACAAAGAATTACGCCTCCCCAATCGCCCGGACGACGTTGGCCTGCAGCCTCTTCAGAGGTAAATACAATAGGTTCGGAGGCTGTACCTTGAGCTATAATTTTACCACCACGCTCGGCAATGAGAGCAGCCATAGTTTGCTTGTCGCCCTTGATAATAGTGCCTGGTTCAATGGTGAGTTCAGCACCTTCGGCTATATAAACCCATCCCTTAAGCAAGTAAGTGCCTTTTTTGAGGGTTTGCTTTCCGGTAAATACAAACTCCTTGTCGCCATTGCCAATTTGGTTGCCATCGAACAGTAGGTTGTCGGCAGCCTTAAGTCCACCATTAGTGGTCCAGTGGCGTTGTTCGGTGTTCTCGGGAGTGTTGTTGTCGCTGCACGAAGTGAGTGTGGCAACTGAGGTCATGCCCATGAATGCTACTAAGGCAATCACTTTGAATGAAATTTTTTTCATAATTATATTTATAAAAAAAGAATTGTCGTGTATGTTGTGTTCTTACACTTGCAAAGTTCGCTCTTAGACATTACAGAAGTGTTTCAACACGATGAAGAAATGTTATAGATTTTCTAATTCATTTTTTAAAGCAAGGCCGTTTACTTTAGTAGGTGTTCAATCTTAATTGATATGAATTAATTTTGAATACCTACTTAATTTTTAATGCCTACTTTAAAACTTATAGGTGAGCGATGCATTGAAGTCGCGCCCTGGCTTGTAGCTACGAGTGGTCTCTTCAACTGTTTTGTGTGTGCCGTTGGGCAAGGTTACGTTGTTGAACTGTTTAAACGCTACCTTCTCTGCTAAAAGGTCGCGTACACCAAGTTTTAGCTCAAAATGATGGCCTATGCTGAGCGAGGCTGAGAGGTCGAGCGAGTTGCGCGGCATCTCGTAAGAGTCGGGGATATTAACCATTTGGTCGCCCGTTGAGCCAAGGTTGCGTCCCACCCCCACCAAGCGTTTGCCAATGCGATTGTACTGCACAGAAGCATTCCATTGGTTGTGATTATAGAATAGTCCAAGATTGATGAGATAAGGCGACTGCCCCTGCATAGGGCGGTTGCTTTGACGCGAGCCCGCAGGAAAGTTTACGCGACTCTTGATGACAGAACCATTGAATACAAGCGTAAAATCGCGCAAACCCATAAAGCCCAAGCCTTTGCGCACATCGAGTTCAAGGCCGTAGCTATGAGCCTTTTGCGCATTGACGTAAGAGTAAACCACATCGGTTCCGCCCGTTACCGTATAACTCCACTCAATAGGTGAGTCGAAGTGCTTGTAAAAGGCTGCAAGCGAGATTTGGTCGCCCTTGGCGGGATACCATTCGTAGCGAAGGTCGAGGTTGTCTACATGGCAAGCTTTAAGTTCGGTGTTGCCTTGCACATTGCTGGCAAGGTCGAAGTCGTAGAAAACCGATGTGCTAATTTCGCGAAACTCAGGACGATTGATTGAACGGCCATACGACAAACGAAGCTGCTGCTGGGCATCTATCTTATAAGTTGTGTTGAGGGATGGAAAGATGTCGTTGCCATCGTAGTGGCGTGTTGAGGTACGGTGTTCATAGTCGCTCACATTGCTCACCAACGTCATGCGCGAATGTTCAAAACGAGCACCTGCATAAACGTTGAACGCCCCTAAAGGTAAATTTACCGCGGCATAAGCCGAGGCTATGAGGTGGTGGCCGCTATAGTTATTGGTGAGTTTAGTGTCGTCAATAAGATATAGTCCTTGGTCGCCATAATTGGCAGGTTGGAGCAACTGCGTGGGGAGGTCGAGGTAACGGAAGCCTTTAGGCAAATGGTTGTCGGAGGGGTCCCAGGCATAGATAAAGCTACGTGTGTTGTAGCTACGTGTGCGATATTCGGCATAAGCCCCCGTGTAGAGTTGCGGCGTAAGATGCTTGGCTTCGAAGTCATTGCGATAGTTTACACCCCCCGACACGATGTGCTCGTCAAGACGTGTAAACTCGCGCGATAATTCATTGCCCGTGGTGAGTCCGATTTGTCCCTTCTCTAATTGGTCGTCAAGACTGTAGCGTCGGCGGTCGGGCAAGTTGCGGTTGGCATAGGCATAGCCTGCGTTCCAATCCATGCGACTATGGTCCCATACATACTTGCCGGTAAATTGGGTGTTGTAGGTGGTGCGGCTTGAGTAGTAGTATTCGGCCTCTCGTAGCTCGTTGCTCTGCGCATCGTAGCCTTGACGCGAGGTGTAACGATCGACAGATAGTTGGTTAAATATGTTTTTCCATTCATAATGTCCTACCCCTTTAGCTGGCACAAACGTTAGGTTGAACATGGCACCCAAACGGGTGTTGTGGTTATATTGGTTGTCAATGTTATGATGTAGGTAGACACTCTCGTCGTGTGTGAGGTCGTATGCACCGAAAAAGGAATTTTCCATGGGCGAATAGGTGCGATAGCTATTGCTATAATTCATTGATGCTAAGAGCGCAAGTACGGCTCCATTATCGTAGTCCTTAGAGCGATTGAAGTCGGCCGAAAGGTTGAGGTCTGCCCATGGTTTGTACTTACGCACAGTCCAATCGTTGTTGAGCGAGTTGGCAAGGAGGTCAATGCCTTTGCCACCTGTTGTGGGTTGTAGCGCAGCGTTTAACCCACCCTTGAGCGAACGAAAACCATTGTCGAACCCTAAAAAATCGGTACCGCTCCCTTTTGAAGCGTGAAAAGAGCGGAAGTGTGTCTGCTGGTTGATGTTGCCCCCAAGCGTGATGCGGGCACTATTGGTGTTGGGCACATCTTTGGTGTTAATAAGGATAAAACCGCCCGAAAAGTCGGCTGGATACTGCGGAGCGGGCGACTTGATAATCTGCATATTATCAACCTGTGACGAAGGAATAATGTCGAACGAAAAGGCACGTGAGTCGGGCTCGCTCGATGGTACTGCGGCTCCGTTAATCCACACATTATTATAACGCTGCGAAAGACCACGCACCATTACATACTTTTGATTGATGATAGATATGCCCGGCACACGGCGTATCACCTCTGATGCATCTTTGTCTTGTGTGCGACTTATCTGCTGCGCCGATACACCATTTTGCACCACAAGGCTCTGGCGTTGCACGGTGACAATGGCATTCTCTGTATTACGACGTGCCTTGGCTGTGACGGTGGCTTGTCCCAACATATTTTCGCGCTCGCTCATTTCAACTACTAACAAGGAGTCGATGCGTGAGGGGTTGATGGTGAGCGATACTTTTTCGTAGCCTAAATATTGTGCAACAAGGGTGTAGTTGCGCTGGCCCAGGCCTGAAATAGTAAAAAGTCCTTCGGCATTGCTGATTGTGGTACGGTTGGCTTGCAACACTTGTATGGTAGCACCAACAAGGGCTTCACCCGTTTTTTTGTCAATTACGCGTCCACGCAATGTGGCTGTTACACCAGCCCACATTACACTGCACGAACATAGCAGACAGATGATGATGAGCTGAATGCGTTTACTAAATTGTTTCATATATAACTATACTTGTGAATTTACTTTTTGGAGTTAGCCCTTAGCTGATAAGTAGGTGTTCAAAATTAAATGAATGCAGAACATAGTCATATAAATTCATTTTGAATATCTACTTAATATTGCCCCATGCAACCTTTAATCACTGCAAAAGTCGGAACTCTTCGTTACAAGAAAGTTACCTACGCATTACATTTTAGTAAAGCATTTTATAGACTATTTTACATGAGCTAAAACAGACTTTTACAATCAACTTTTATGCTCTATTAAATATGTTTTCTGCCTACTGCGTAGCGCAAGTGCAAATTGGTATTTAATAATGTGTAACATTTTATGTTTCAATATTTAATATTGTTTTAAATATCTGCATTAAAAACAAAATAATAACGTAATTTTGCGGTGTTTAGATATGAAAAACAATATCATATAATATTTAACCATTTAACTAATAAAAAGCAATGAGAAGATTTTCATTTTTTCTGCTCTCTCTGCTAATATGCTTCGTAGCATATGCACAGAGCGAGTTGCCTACATTCTCATCGGCTGATAGTCCAAGCTACTATCATGTACGATTTAAGACGGGCAATGCTTACTTGGCAGACAAGGGTGCTGGCAATAACATGCAAACCGTGGCAAGCCAAAGCGACAACACAAGTTTTCAGTTTATAGGCTCACAATCGGAGTTTGTAATGAAAAGCAAAGCAGGCAACTTCGTGGCACTGAAAAACGACAAGTTTATCACCACTGCTACCGAAAGCGATGCTGCTAAGTTTGGCATTGTGAGTGGCACAGCTACTAACTATTGGGAGATACAACGCACTGGACAAAGCAAGTGTATGAACCAATGGGGCGGAACTGGTGCTGGCAAGGAACTTGGCGAATGGAACAAGGGAGACAACAACAACCAACTCTTCTTTGAAAACGCAAGCCTTAATGCTCAGTACAACTCGCTCGTAGCTCAAATTAATGCACTATCGGGGTATAAGTACTTCTATCACGACCCTGCTGATGCTAAAGCTGCAGTGCCAACCACTACGCCTACTACTGACGCCGATATGCAAACGGCTATCAGCAATATGCAGACTGCGCTGAACAACCTTAGCACAAAGCCTTTGTTGGGCACCGACCTTGATGGTAAAAAACTCTTTATGGGCAATAAGCTCCACACTACACTCTTTGCTTATGCTAAGGGTACGGCCATGGGGTCGAACGTGAAAATGTACACGCTTGACCATGTATGGACATTTGAAAAAACATCGACCAGTGGCGAATACTACATCAAAAACGTAGGACAAAACCTCTACATTGGCGCTATTCCCGGCACTAACGACACACGTATTCCGCTCGTTGCAGACAAAAACTCGGCTGCTGTGTATACGGTTGAAGCTTCTACTACTTACAACGGCTATTGCATTATTTATGCAAAGAATGGTACAGCCAATCGCGAAACACTTCACATGGTTAATTGGGACGGCGTTGTGCGTTGGGACAAAACGGCTGAGGCTTCGCAATTCTTGCTCATCGATGCCGACAATGCGGTAGAGGCTCTTGGCAAATACTACTCTATGCAGAATGGTAACGGCGGTTACGCAAGTGCTGCAAGCGGATATACTGATAACAACGGATTGTTGCTAACAAATAGCAAGCGCCCCACTTCGACCGATGGCCTATGGCATGTATTGAACAACGGCGACGGCACTTACCGCTTTATCGTGGCTGGTGGCGACAACGAGGGCAAGGTGCTTGGCATGAAAGGTAGCGAAGAAAACGCCCGCGCAACTATCGTTAATCCTTCTATCAAGGCTGACGATACTGAATATACCACTTATTTTAATGGTACATTCAACATCAACAGCGACTCGCCAAGCTATATCAAATTGGCTGCTTCGGCTCACAACTATTTTAACAAACGTGGCAACTATCTTGCTCTTTGGGACAACGCTTCGGCTTCGAACAACGATACGGGCTCTAAGTTCTTTATCAAAGAGGTGGTGTTGAGCGACGACTTCTTGTATGATGAATATAATGCTTATACCGCTGGCAAACGACCAGAAGATATTAGCGACTTTGCTCTATGGTACGACCAACCTGTTGCTGCCACTACTTCGTCTGACACATGGATGGAATATGCGCTGCCATTAGGCAACGGACAGATTGGTGCTACTATACGTGGTGGTATCTTTAAAGATGAAATTCAATTTAACGAAAAGACGCTTTGGAGCGGCTATACTACCAATGGTAGCAGCCTCGGACAGGGATACTACCAAAACTTTGGCTCAATACTTGTTACTGACAAGAGCAAGGCTTTCTCGTTGAGTGATAACTCTAAGCCTGTTAAGGAGTATGCACGCTATCTTGACATCATCAATGGTGTGGCTGGTGTGAACTATAAGAGCACTGATGAGAACACTACATACAAGCGCCGCTACTTTGTATCGTCTACCGACAAAGTGCTTGTGGCACACTATGAGGCTACGGGCAACGACAAACTGAAACTTAACTTTGCTTACGTACCCGATACTAAGATTGAGGCAAGCAACGTTACTTACAACGAGGCTGGTGCTACCTTTAAGGGTCAGCTGCAGGTTATTAAGTACAACACTGCCTTTAAGGTAACAGCAAGCGAAGGTGCTACAATTACTACTTCTGACGCTGGTATCTTGGTTGAAAATGCTACTTGGGCTAACGTTACAATGGCTGCTGCAACCGACTACGATGCTGCTAAGAGCGGCTGTGTAACCGGCGAAACGGCTGAACAATTGGCATCAAAGGTGCAAGATAGAATTACTTCGGCTATCAATAAGGGATACGATACATTGCTCGATAGCCACAAAGAGGCCTTTGCTGCATACATGAACCGCGTAGACCTTAAACTTGGCGAACGTAGCAACAAAACTACTGAGGAACTTATTAAATACTACGCTACTGCCGCTAACCAAACTACTCCTGAGGGATTGTATCTTGAAAGTCTTTACTTCCAATACGGACGCTATATGACAGTGGCTGCCAATCTCGACACCACTATCCATGCACCAAGCAACTTGCAAGGTATTTGGAACGACCGTAGCAACACCAACTTCTGGCACTGCGATGTTCATGCCGACATTAACGTGCAAATGAACTACTGGCCTGCAGATCCTACTAACTTGAGCGAAATGCACTTGCCTTTCGTTAATCACATCATCGACCTTGCTTCGGCTACTAACTCGCCTTGGAAACAACTTGCTAATAAGATACACAATGGCGCTCACGGCTGGGCTGTTGCTGTAGAGAATAACATCTTTGGAGGTACTTCTACTTGGGAGAACGGACGCATCAAGACACTTGCTGCATGGTATTGCTCTCACTTGTGGCGCTACTATAAATATACACTCGACCGCACATTCTTGAAGAAGGCTCTGCCTGTAATGTACGACGCTGCACTCTTTATCAAGGATATTGCTACCGTTGATAAGAATGGTAAGTATGAGATTACTAACGAATGGAGTCCTGAACATGGTACTACAGACGTTACGGCATTTGGCCAACAAACAAGCTACGAACTACTTGACGAAGTGTTTAAAGCTCACAAGGAATTGGGTACTGAATCTCCTATCACAGAAGAACAAATCAATGCTATCAAAGACCTTTATGAGAAGTATGATAAAGGTATTTGGACAGAAACCTACAATGGCAAGACTTGTATCTCTGAGTGGAAGAACAATGCTCTCTCTGACCACGGACACCGTCACCTCTCACACTTGCTCTGCCTCTATCCTTTCTCACAAGTTAGTGCTTTCGATACTACCGAAAGTGGTAAGGAACTCTTCCAAGCTGCTTACAACGGTATGATTGCCCGCAATGGCGACGTAACGGGTTGGAGCATGGGTTGGCAAACTAACACTTACTCTCGTTGTCTTGACGGCGACAATGCTCACCGCAACCTTTCTTTGGCATTGCGTCACTCTGGTTCTTACGGCGTGATGATGAGCAATTATGGTGGTTGCTACTACAACTTGTTTGATGCTCACTCACCCTTCCAAATTGATGGTAACTATGGTTGCACAAGCGGTGTGGCTGAGATGTTGCTACAAAGCTACGACGACGTGGTAACTATCTTGCCTGCCCTACCCTCTGTATGGAAAAATGGTAGCGTGAAAGGCTTGAAAGCGCAAGGTAACTACACCGTAGAAATTGTTTGGGCTAATGGTAAAGCTACTTCTGTAAAAATTACTAATGGACTAAACGAAAAGCGTAAGGTGAAGGTTCGCATTGGTAAGAATGTTAGCGAATATGATATTGAAGCTAATGCTACTATCGATGTTGATTGCACTAAGGCATACGCTATTGCCGAGGCTGAAAAGATTATTGCTTACGAAAAGGCTCTACCTGAAAACGCCGTAGGTTGTTTCGATGCTTCTAAACTTGCTGCACTCGAGGCTGCTGTTGCAGCTGGTGACTACGCTATTTGCCAATCAATCATTGAGGAATACGAAACAAAAGAGGCACCTGTAATGACCGCTGGCTACTACCGCCTTATCAATGCTAATGACAAGAAATATCTTACTCCTTACGTAAATGGCAATAATGTGCTAATGCACGCTGGCACCGAGGCTAAAGGCGTAAGCAACGTATTTGAAATTGTGCCTGCTACAACCGAAGGACAATTTGTTTTGAAGGTTAATGGCAAAAAGGTTTCAAAATGCTATTCGGCTGCATCTGGTGGAAGTGGTGCAAACTTTACTTTGCTTGATGAGAACAATAGCAACGAAGGACATTTTACCTTTGAAAACGCTGAAGCAAATGGTTTGTTCTACATAGCAGAACAGGTTACTACTACTTCTGGACAACGCAACTATCTGCACGAGAACAATGGTAATGCTGTGGGTTGGGAAAAGCCTACTACAAATGGTGAAGGACATCCTTCGGCATGGTACATCGTTCCTGCTACAGACGCTGAAGTGACTCTTGCCACAGTTAATGACGCATCGTATGCATCGGTATATCTGCCATTTAGCGCAAGCAAGGTGGAAGGTGCAAAAGCATACTATGGCACATTAAACGATGATAACACTGTTCTGAACATGACTGCTACCGCAGGCATTGCCAAAGGTAAAGGTGTTGTGCTTATCGGACAGGCCAATGCTGACAAGGCTACACTAACTTTGGGCGATGCATCAGACTTTGAGTCATCACTTGTTGGTACTTACAACGCTTTGACGCTTACAAGCGATACTCACGGCAATTACCTCGTGTTTGGTGTGAGCGGTGGCAACGTTGGTTTCTACAAACCAAGTGCTAAGGTTCAGAGCATCGGTGCTAACAAGGCTTACCTTTACAACTCGTTTGGTACACAGGCTGTAGCTTTGAGCTTTGGTAGCATCACAGGTATCAATGGTGTTACAAACCAAGGTGACACTCATACCGAACCTGTTTACTACGATTTGAGCGGACGCCGTGTTGTAAATCCTACAAAGGGCATTTACATCATGAACGGACACAAAGTAATGAAATAACCCTTTATAAATACACATTCCGAAACGAAATGAAAAAAGAATATATTTCACCATCGGCTAACGTGGTAAACCTCCAGTCTGAGAGCCACATCATGCAAGCCTCAGGCAATCCTTCGTTTGGCGTAGACAATTCGCAAGAAACAGACGTAGTACTGTCTAACAAAAGCGAAGGCGGCTACTGGAACGAAAGCGCATGGAGCGAAACTGATTGTGACGAATAAGCTCTAACAAGCTTTGAATAAAAAGAAAAACAGCAGGCGAAAGCTTTACAACTTTCACTTGCTGTTTTTCTTTTTTCTGTCCGCAAAACGCCAAAATCCCAACTCCCAGTACAATGAATTTCAAGAGTTGTAAGTGGGGATTTTGAGTTTTAACAGACAGCAATAAATTCGTTTAACCTTCTCCTATAAGTTTCCATATACATTACTATCCTCGGCAGCCATCTGCAATCCGCTTTCATTACGTTCCTGATATTTGGTGTTTTCATACCATTTGGCAACAGGAATGGTATTTGTCCCTGCCGCATACAGATACATGTCTATCACAATGCCAATGGCGGCTTCCACTTCCTGTTCCGTAGCAATTGAACTGCCATGAGCCTCATCATTGCGCAATTGCCTAAGAATGTCAAGTCGGTCGCTGAAAGTCTTTACATCTGGGTCTTCGTTATATTTCAAATTTCTCAACGATGGTATGCCAAATATGGCAGACGATAGTGTTGCATCCATGCTTGGCTCTTTGCCTTCAAGTTCCTTATGGTTGATAATGTAATAGAGTTTTTTGAGGAAAGCCTCATATTTCATCAGCAGTTGGCTCAAGTGCATACGCTTCTCGTTGGAAGACAATCCTTCAGCCATACACAACATGTTGAGCGACTCCTTGACAACGCTGTCTACACCATCAAGGGTGTCAAGCGTCTCTGTGTCAAGCACCCTAAAGAGATTGTCTACCGTCTTCTTCATAGGACGTATCTTTCCAGCTATCTTCTCAAAATGTGGCGCATAAGTGCGACACAAACATTCCTTCAATGCCGCCTCATTGTAGTCGGGATGAAATTTCTTGCGAACCATCTCCATTAAGTCGTCCATCGACATAGTGTCTGAAGAACTTGGTTCGCTTTCAGATGTTGTTGTGTCATAGTCAAAATCGGAATCTCCGTTGTCCACATCTTTAAACTGCTCCATGAAGATGGAATAGAACTGCTCCACATTGTCGTCAAGCATTTTATTAAACTTATCCACCTTGGCAAAGTCGGGACGTTTCTTCAAGTCCACCAGTTTGTAGATGTCCTGATGTTTTCTGTACTTCCTCAACTTTTCCTCATCTTGGGTCTTGTCGTCACGCAGAACGGCACACAACTCGTCTTTTTGCATGAAACTTTCAAACATCACACCTATCTCCGCAAGCCACCTTCGTGCCTCACGTGCGCTGATAAGTTCCTGCTCATTTAGGTGTTTTAGCAGTTCTAGTATTTTCTCCAACGACACCTCTTTCGGCTTCTGTTCCGTTGGTCCATTCGGTCTTCCCCCTCCACCACCGCCAGGTTCGTCATCTCCGTCTTCCACATCGGTAATACCGGGAATCTCGTCGCTGTCAACGACATCGAAGCTGTGGCTGCCACCATCGGTATTCTTCGTCACATCGTGATATATCTTGCAGAACACCTGCCAGAAATCAAGGAAAGTCTTGTCTGTGTATTTGGCGGCAATGTAGTACACATTCTTTAGCGACATAAGTGCCGAGGCATACCGGCCTACTATGTAGCGCAACCTCTTTGCCTCATTCTCTGGCAGCATATAGCCTTCATCACTGGGTTTCAGCCCGAGTTCTTCGTTTTGCTTGCGTATAGCGGCTTCTCTTGCCATGCATACATTTATCCAACCGCATATGTTGCTCTCCATGTCAAGAATGAAGTGGGCATCGTCCTTCTTCTGCACATAGTCATCAAACCACCGGATATTTGGCTTGCTGGCAGTCATGTCCTTGTAGTAGCCGGCAATGAGCTTTGCCTCTTCCTCAGGGTTGAACTGCGAGACGACCATGTCGCAATACTTCTTGAACGCCTGGTTGATGTTCTTGGTGTTGACATTCCGCCAAGAGCAGTCTATCACATGGCATTCGGTCTTGTACTTGCACGTACGGTTCACACGGCTGATTGTCTGTATGGCATTGATGTCCTTTATCTCCTTGTCAAGGAAGAGCGTGTGCAGCTTTGGCTCGTCAAAGCCCGTCTGCAGCTTGTCCACCACAATAATAATACCATTCTTGGCTTTCTTAAAGTTCTCGATGACTTGCGCCTCGGGCACGTTTCCATTGAGCGACGAGCACGACTCATACCTTTGGCTGTCGCTATACACCACTACAATGGGCGCATTGGCATATTTATCATACCGTTGCTCTTTGCATTTCTCGGCATACAGTTTGCGAATGATTCTCGTATACTGTATGGCTATAGGAATGGAGGTGACAGCCAGCATAGCCTTGCCTGTTCCGCGTATTTTTCCATACACCAGCGACACGAGGCGGTCTACCACAAACGCGGCTATCTTGCTCATTCGTGGCTCAAACTCATACACTTTCTGTTTCTGCTGCCTCACGTCGGGAATGTTCTTCTCATCGCTGAGGTCAATGTCCTCGGGTATCTCAAAGCCCACAGGCACATTGTAGGGGATAATGTGCTTCGTGGGGTCGAGAATGTAGCCGTCGGCTATGGCTTCTTTCATGGAGTAGGTGTCGAACGGCACCCACAGGGGCACGGTGGTGGCACTGCGAAACTCGCCGAAGCGGCTCAGTGTCTCGTCGCTTGGCGTGGCGGTAAAACCGATGAGCAGATTTTTCTTGTATATCCTCTGTCCGCCGTGGTTGAACGAGTCTTGCAGGCGTTCAAAGAGGTTAATCATCTCCTTGTTGTTCTCGCCAGAGTTGGAGCGGTGTATCTCGTCAATGAGGAAGGCCACACGCATGTTCTTCAGTTTCTTGCCAGCATCGTCAATAGCCTGCTGCAAGTCAAGAAACTTCTGTATGTTCACTACGATGATGCGCCGATGGTCATCGAGGGCATCCACAAAAGTCTGCCTGTCGACAGCCTCCACAAACATCGTCTTGTCAATGTTCATGTTACACATGCGCTCGTCCAGTTGGTCGCGCAGCTGCAGACGGTCTACCACCAGCATTATTTTGTCGTAGGCATACGCCCCTTGGTAGCGGTAGTCCTTGAGTTGCAGGGCCGTCCAGCCGATAATGTTGCTTTTGCCAAAGCCAGCGGCATATTGCATGAGCAGGGAGTAGACAAACTTGTTGTTGCAGAACCGCTCGCGCTTGTCTATTATCTCCTCTGTCTTCTGTTGCGGAATGCCGAGGGCATATAGCTCGCGGCGCAGTTTGTCGGTGTAGTAGTCGGGATTGCTCTCGTTGTCGAGCATCTCCTTGATGCGGTTCATTATCTTGTCACAACCAAACTTTTGTTTGGGGCGTGGCGAGATGAGGCGTCCGCTGTTTGAATTGCGCTCGCGCTTGCCATCTACTTTCTCATAATTATACTCTATGAAATTGTAGTAAAGTATCTCGTTCTTGATGGCGTTCTTAGAGTACAGGGCGCGTGCCACCTCTTCAAACTTCTGTTTCTCTGTGAGCAGAGGCGAGCTTACAGGATATGCCTTAAACACCTTGCACACATTTGGCACAAGGCGGTCAATGGTTGCGGTGGAGGGGCTGGCCGTAAACTCACCATGCGCCATGTCGTACATCTGCGCCATGTTGCGCATCACGTATGTCTCATTGATGTCCGATGCAGTGATGTGTATCGCCTTCTCGTAGATGGCAAGCAATGTTTTTTTTTCTTTCGCCACTCGGCTATCTATCTGCTCCGCATCAACAATGGCACGCACGGCAGCGAGATAGTCCTTCGCCACCTTGCCGCGACCTTGCACCCGGGCGTTCTGCCCCATGCTTACGCTCTTCAGCTCCATGTAGCCCAAGAAGAT
>ERZ808240.3798-NODE-3798-length-14217-cov-27.355317_pt1 | contig 14217 bp, 10 predicted proteins | sample MGYA00521084_ERZ808240 | MGnify/ENA primary metagenome ERZ808240 (study PRJEB31516, sample SAMN03275571) | gut metagenome | biome: mammalia-associated habitat; material: feces | host: Papio cynocephalus | place: Kenya | collected 2012-08-06 ... | reverse complement strand
CATTTAGTTTACAAGCTATCTTCATTCCCTCCCTTCGGGAGGGTTAGGGTGGGTGCCCAAAAAAAAGAGAATGACAAAAATCATTCTCTTCTTAGTCGGGGTGACAGGACTCGAACCTGCGACAGCCTGGTCCCAAACCAGGAACGCTACCAACTGCGCTACACCCCGTTGCAACAAGTTTGTTTCTTAATTGCGGGTGCAAAGGTACGGAGTTTTTTCTTAACCACCAAATTTTACGGCAATTATTTTCAAAAAACTTTTTATTTTTATTGTTTTGCCTATATAATCCATGGATAATCCTGTTTAATTCACAGGTTATATGATATTTCTTTCCACCGTCTTACCTTCCATGGGCAGAATAATTTCCATATAACGGAATATTGTCAGCTAAACCTCTAACTCAGGATATTCTTCTTTCAGTTTCATTATTTTCTCGTGAGTACGCTGCATAAAGAGTTTATATTCCTCGCCGTCGGGATTGAATGGCTTATGTCCAAGTGCTTCTTTTATCGGGCGCCACTTTTCGAGGAAATCAAACGTGGACTTGCCGAAGAAGGTTTCGGAGAAGCGTTCCCAGATATAGCTAACAGTCTGGTCGGACGGATGGAGCATGTCTTCTTTATAGAAGCGATAGTCGCGGAGTTCATCGTTCACTATCTCGTATGCCGGGAAATATGTGCAGTTTTCTCTTTCACGACACAGTTTGTCGGCTGCAAGAAGGAGGGTTGCCTTCGACAGCTGACTGCCATGGTAACCATATTTTGCATAACGGATAGGACTGACGGTTATGATAACCTGTAGGTCTGTGGTTACAGTTTGTAATTTATCAACGGCTTCAGAGAGTGCTTCACAACATTGATCGATTGTTAGTTCTTCTTCCTGAAACAACCGCTGCGGACGCTTGCGACAGTTGTCTACTATTTCGCCTGTCTCCTTCAAGCGATAAACATGATTGGTGCCGAGGGTGAAGACGGCTATAGCCTCCGAAGCCCCCCTATTATTCCCCCAAGGGGGGAGGACAGGGACGGAATTTGCTAAAGAGGGGGGAATAGACTGTGAGTGTTTTATTTCTTCAGTAAAACGACACACGGTGTGGAGAATGCTTACAGGATTGTACATAACACCATAGGGGTTTACTACGGCACGAAACTTCTCCTCCTGAAAGCGCTTACCGATATTGTCGGCAAAACAAGAACCGACAAACAGCATACGTGCCAACGGACGTATGCTGAATGCCGGTTTATCTATACTTACTTCTGTTCTAAATTTCATTATGGGAGACTATAATACCTTATATATTATTGAACTTTATAATTTAAATTCTTCCCCTCCCCCGCCTCCCCTTCCAGGGGCGGAGCAGTTACCTTTGGCAGCAAAGAAGATTGATTACTATTAATCTCTAATCCACAATCACTAATACAAAGGATAATTTCTTATACAAATGATAAATCCTTATCCAAATTATAATTCCTTTACAAATGATAATTCCTTATACAAATGATAATTCCTTATACAAATGATAATTCCTTATACAAATGATAATTTCTTATACAAATGATAATCCATAATCCTGAACAAATCAGCTTCTACTAACCTGCAGACCTGTTTTGCTTAACGTCATATCTACGAAGCGAGCATTGCCGTTCGGACGGTTTGCCTCGAGAATCTGTCGGATGCGTGCTGCAGCTTCTGGATCCTTTGCCACCATATACAAATAGCCGCCACCACCGGCTCCCGGCAGTTTGTAACCAAGACACAAATCATCTACAAGATCGGTCAGACGGCGCACGCTATCGGGATTTGTTCCACTGTCCATAGCCTGGTTCTGTGCCCACGTCTTGCGAATGAGATGTCCCATGCGCTGGAAGTCGGCCCTAAGAATAGCATCATACATATCCTCGACATGACATTTCATATCACGCAACATGGAGAGTTCGCCGCTATGGTTCAAGAACATGCGTCGCACGATTTCGGCAAGTATGGTCTTTGCCGTACGTGTGATGCCTGTATAATATAATAGGTGGCAAGCCTTGTATTCGTTTCTCGTAAAGAGGTCGTCGGGCAACCATCTAACTGTAGGGTTCTGACAGAATCCACGCTCCGTCTGCAAGAGTTTTACTCCTTCGAGAACTCCGCCGAACTGGTCTTGCCATCCGCCGCCAGTGGTAAGCATCTGTTCGAGTGCCGACGTGCGGCAGCCTATTTCACTCTTGTCCCACGACAATCCACAGAAGTCATTTAGAGCTCCCAGCACTGTAGCAGCCAACACACTGCTCGTTCCGAGTCCACTACCTGCCGGTATTGCCGAAAGGAGGGTGAGCTCTATTCCGCAGCCGAAGGCTTGCAGTTGCTCCTTTAGCGAATTATACTGTTCTACGGCATGTGCAGGTAAGAATCCGGCAAGGGCGAGAGCTGCCTTTGGTATTGAGAACGGACTGCCCACATGGTTGAAATCGGCAAGCTGTTCGTATGTTTCTATCACTTCGGATGCGCCGAGGTCGATGCTCCTCAATATGATATGCGGCTCACGACACGGACGCACATAAGTCTGCAAAGGCGGTTGCCCGTTAAGCTCTATGGCGAGATTTATCACCTTTCCGCCCTCCATCAGACAATATGGCGGAGTGTCAGTCCATCCACCGGCAATATCGATGCGCACCGGACTGCGTGCCCATACTATCTGGTCGGAATAAACCGACATCCGTGGATGCTGCTTTGTGGCAGCCTGAGAAGAAATCAATCCTTGGCGAAGCAAAGCAAACGACTTTTCTTCTGCTTTTGTTGCCTCCACATCATCTGAGCGCAAGCGTGCAAGTTCCGAACGGAACATATTGTCGTGGATGCGTGTGAGCAATGGGGCATTATCGTCAATAGGTTGCGGAGCAGGAACGTCATAAAGAAAGAATTCCTTTGCAGCATCATGAAGGTCAACCTGATAGAACACGCTATGACGCCAGTTCTTGGCGATAGCCGACCAGTTTTTTGCCCTGAAATCGCTGCGCTGCTGAGTAAGACGCACAAGGTCGGCTTCTGCCGATATGTCGTCGGCACTCAGCTTGCGACACTCAAGCCATAGCTCTCTTGCCCTGTTATACTCCTCGTCAGATAATACCTGTTCACTACAAAGCATCCACCTTAACAGCAGTCCGGCATCGTCGAGACTCCGGCAAACGGGGAAGATACGAGCCGACTGCAAGTCTTCTTTACCTTCTACTTCATTTATGTCGATTCCACAAGAAGATGCCCAGTCGCGGAACGGACGCCCCATATATAATAAGGTATTGTCGGTCAACTCACCACGGAACTTATCATTATATCCATAAGGGCGCACTGCATATTCCTCCTCGCCTACAGGCACAATGTCGACACATTGTCCCGGCATCAGAGAAATCTGCCAATCATTCTCCGGCACACCGGTAATGATATTCTCATGAGAAACATTCCATCTCTCCCCTATCCAACTGTTCTCTATCCAGATATTCTTATTATTGTCTGTAAGAGAGATTTTAATTTCTGCATTCTGCACGAACATCGACGGATGGGGTTTCAGCGAATGGTGCATAATCTCGCGCTGATCGTTTACGAGGTTCTGAATGGCGAGTGTAGAGGATATAATCTCATGGCTCGTGCCAAAGTGATAGAATTCTCCACCAGGCAACGGCAATACGGCAACTGTAAGTTCTGCCAGTTCTTCATCCTTAATAGTAGGATTAGTGCCAAGCGCACATCCGAACTCCGAATACATATCATAGTTTTTCAGTGAGCCGTCGGCATTCTTCGATTTTTTCATCAACAGCTGCACGGCTCTGTCGGACAGCAGCCAGATACCTATATCCGTAAGATAGAGATGAGAGTTGAGTAGCTCGCCGAGTTTCTTAACCGATGGTTTCTGGAGCATACATTCCATTACACCCGGTGTGTCGCGTCGCGAAACAAATACTCCATGGTCTTTTGCTATTTCTGCACCGAGCCATAGTCCGTAGCACACCACATCAGCATCCGGTACCTCGCCAAGCGGTTCGGTGGCACGGATATACACATCGCCGCTGACAATCATCGTATGCAGCCGTTCCGGTGCCGCATCCATAATCTGCCTGTATAGCGGAACCTGCAACGAGAGGAGATCCTGCGAGAGGCGTTGTCCCCTCTCCCATCTGAATACAGGTATCGGAGTCAGTATCTTTCCCGACGGAGCATAAGCCGGCAAGCGTCGGCTCTGTCCTCCGGCATGAAGAATCAGGCGTTTGTCGGCTGCGAGCCATGAAGAGAAGTCACTGTTTGTCTCGTCAGCGTCAAAAGCCTGTTCGAGTAGCCAGGTTGTACCTCCACCCGAACCGAGTTTCTTGCCAATAGGGTCGTTTGAGCAAAACCACTCCTTGCGGTCGAGACCGGTAATATCATGAAAGCAGTCCACCAGATTAGGCGGAAGCGACAATAATTTCTTCATCTTTTCCTGTTTTATATATTTCAGTCAATCTTATTTTCGTTCTTTTTCCTTCTATACTCGCGCCATACTAGCAACAGGAGAGTTGCCACGAGGAGGGCATAGCCGATATATGCTATAGTCTCAGTAACCTTCACCGTTGTCGGACGGAATGTGAGTACTACCTTATGATTGCCCGGTTTTACGTTGATAGCACGCAGGATATAGTTTACCCGCCCCACCTCAACAGGTTTGCCATCGACAGTAGCAGTCCATCCGGGATAATAAACCTCGGAGAAGACCACCACTCCACCTTTATCCGACTTCACGTCGTATTTCAGTTCATTAGGCTGACAGGAAGTGATAGTAACGAGAGAGTTTCCGTCTTGTGCAGTAGCCTTGCCGAGCTGAGCCTCAAACTTTTTGTCGGCTACCGCCTCATGGCGCAAGTTAATCTTGCCCACTCCGGCAATCTCCTCATTGGCATTGTTTACATAAGATATCTTGTCAACGAACCAGGCGTTGCCAAGGGCATACGGATTCATCAGCGGCACGGTCTGTCCGCCCTGCAGCGGCACGATGAAATACTTCGCGTTGAGCATGTTTATCACCGGAAACTGTTTGTTTCCGTCAACCTTTGTCATATCGCCTCTTGCATTTGCCACAGCCGTCATTGCCTTCTGCATCTCTGGCTGAATATACTGCTCAATCATTTCCTGATAACGGCGCAGCTTTGCCGGATGGTATCCGCCAAGACTCTTGTGATAATAAGAAGTCTCGTTTGCAGAGAAAGCTCCCGGCGAGAAGTTGAGCACGCGGTAATCGCCACACTCGCTCTTGTCGCGAAGTATTAGTCGGTCGGTCTCCGTCATCTGTATTGGAGCCTCGCGCTCGCTCTTCTCCACAAACATGTCGTTGTTGAGATAGCGTTTGTCAATCTGCCACATGTCGATAAAGCAGAGTGCGCATACGAGTCCAACCATTGCCTTGGCATTTAGTTTCTTCTTCAGGAAGAGTACGAGGAACAGTGTTCCAAGAACGATGATGAAGAACGAACGCCAGCAGTCTGCCGTAAATACCGCCTCGCGCATTTGTTTCAGATTGGCAAGCAGTGGAGTGAGATATTCCTGAGGAATCTGTCCGAGGGCCTGCATCTCGCTCTGCGACACGAAGTCGCTGAAGAACAATGTAGGCATAAGTGCAAAGAGCAGAGCAGCACCTGCCGTCATAAGGAAGCTGACGAGGATATAGTCGCGCTTTTTCCTTACGAAAGCCGACAGCACCGAGATAAAGAAGAAATTGCATATCTTAGATGTTTTTTCTTCAGCCTCATCAAGAATTTTCGGATTGTCGATAATTTCCTTCAGTCCGAGCATAGCAAGAAGCGGTATTGTGAATTCAGCGATAACGAGTATCGACGCCACAGTACGGAACTTGGCATACATCGGCACATAATCGATGAAGAAGTCGGTAAGCGGCATGAAGTTATGTCCCCATGCCAGCATTATCGATAGATAAGTGGATGCGAGCAATGCCCATTTCACCGGACCTTTCACGATGAAGGCTCCGAGGAAGAAGAGCATCAGGACGAAGGCGCCGACATATACCGGACCGCTCGTCATCGGCTGATCTCCCCAGTATTGTCCGAGCTGCTGATATACCTCCAGGAATTGGTTGTCGGCTTTTTTCATTGCCGTCTCGCTCTGCGTCAGCGGCACCGAAGCTCCACCCTTTGCATTAGGCACAAGCAGAGTCCATGTTTCGTCGATACCATAGCTCCACTGTGTGATATAGTCGCGCTCCAGTCCGCTGTCGGTCTGGTTGGCAGAATTCTTTTTCACGAGTTCGCTCTTGCCGCGCATCGACTCCTTGCTATACTCCCATGTATGATAGAGGTTACTGATGTTCAGACACAGTCCGATTACAGCACCCGCCACACAGATGCCTGTTGCCTTAAAGAAGTTAGCAATCTGCTTCTTTCGAATAGCATCAACGAGATATGCAATAACCAGGAAGAAGATGATGAAAAGATAATAATACGTCATCTGCACATGGTTGGCATATATCTCGAATGCCGAGAAAAGTGCCGTAACGAAGAGTCCCCAAAGATATTTTCCCTTGTATGCCAGCACGATACCGCCAATCATAGGCGGCAGATAGGCGAGTGCCATTACTTTCCACAGGTGGCCTGCGGCGATTATTATCAGGAAATAGCTTGAGAACGCCCATATCACGGAACCGAGAGCTGCGAGATAGGTCTTAAAGTTGAAAGCCCGCAACATGATATAGAATCCGAGCAGATAGACAAAGAGGAACCACACATTCTCAGGCAGTCCGAGATGATAGATGCTTACTACATCCGTCAGTGCATCAAGACTTTTGTAGCCCGGCGTTATCTGGTAAGTCGGCATTCCGCAGAACACGGAATTCGTCCAGCGGGTAACCTCGCCGGTCTTCTCAAAATACTCCGATGCTTCGCGTCCCATACCTCGTCCTGCCGAAGAGTCATGACGGTAAAGCACCTTCCCGTCGATGTCGGCAGGAAAGAAATAAGCGAAAGAAATTACTGCAAAGAGCAGCACTACCAGCACGTCTGGCAGAATTCGTCTCCAATTTTTCATTATAGCTATAATTGTTTTTATTTTCCGTTTATGTTCATTTGCGTGCAAAATTAGGCAAAAGTAATGAGATAGAAAAGAAGAGATACGAAAAAGACTCTCTATTAATGTATTGTTATCTCATAGTTTGCCTTGAACACGGCCTTTGGTTCCAGACGGTTCATATATGGTTTTTCCTCGAAATCGCCTTTATAATTCATGTCATCGGCACGCCCGTACCATGGTTCGATACATACAAACGGAGCATTTTTCTTTGGCGGCGACCATAGTCCTACAAGTGGTGTATTGCTCCTCAGCGTCAGGTATTCCTTTTCTTCCATGTCGCAGAGTGTAACAGCCTTAATCTTCGGTTTGTCTATAATAAAGGCGTCCTGGTCGAAGAACTCTGTTGTTACCCCCAGCATGTTGTCGCATATCTGCTGGTATCTCCCACACGAATCATCTATACATCCTTTCTTGCCAATCATGTCAGAACTTATGAACTCGAAATTTTCGGGGAAGAACGACAGCAATTTTAATGGCTTATCCACCTCAAACTTGAAGTATCCTCGCTTTTTATCCTTTGCCAACTCTTCTTTCATAGCATCCAGTCCGCTTTTAATAGCCTCCGTGCTGAGCACAGGCCAATAAAATGCGGGATGGGCTCCTATTTGGAAATACATCTCCTCGTCTGACGGATTTTCCACCTCCCAACACACCTCCAGTGTGTTCTCTTTTAGTCTGTAGCCTATCCGCAAGACAAAAGGATACGGATATTTCAAGAGTGTATCTTCAGTAGAGTGCAGCTCAAACCAGGCTTCACTGCCTGACGATGACACTGGTGTGAAGTCCATATCACGCGCCAATCCGTGTTGTCCCATCTCATAAGTCTTGCCTTTGAAACGATATTCGCCGTTCCACACACTTCCCACAATAGGGAACAATACAGGCGAATGCCTTTTCCAGAACTCCGGATATGCACCCCACAAATACTCCCTGTCACCACGCTTTAAGCTGCAAAGTTCAGCACCATGATTGTCTATACCGACTGTCAATATACCATTATTGAGTGTTGTCATAGATATTCTGCTTTATCAATTTATAAAAATAATATCCGCAAATTTAATATTTATTCCCGAATAAAAAGAAAAAAATAGCATATAAGTTTTAGTCAAAGTGCTCATGGTCATGCTAAAATAAATGCTCACGGTCATGCCAAGAAGCACTTACGGGTCATGCCAACATACTGTTTTTGGGGCATACACTTCTATATATCGACATTTTTATATAAATTTGCAGCCAAAACAAATATTGCATTTATGAAGATTGGAATCATTGTTGCCATGGACAAAGAGTTCGTGCAACTGAAGTCGCTACTCTCCGACGCTACCGTTGAACGCTATCACCACAAAGACTTCGTTATCGGAAACATCGGAGAAAAGGAAATCGTGATACAGAAATGTGGCATAGGAAAGGTTAACTCTACAATTGGAACGGTGGAAATGATTGACCGTTTCTGTCCGGACCTGATAATATCCACTGGCGTTGCCGGTGGTGCTGATACAGAGATGAACGTAACGGATGTCGTGGTAGGCACAGACTACTGCTATCATGACGCTTATTGTGGAGACGAGTGTGAATTCGGACAAATTCTCGGAATGCCTGCCAAATTTGAGGCTCCCAAAGAGCTGATAGAAAAGGCTGTTAACTTAGGGACAGACATACCTGTACATGCCGGACTTATCGTAAGCGGCGAATGGTTTGTAAACACGAAGGAGAAAATGCAGACGATTCTCGACAATTTCCCTGCTGCAAAGGCTGTGGATATGGAGAGCTGCTCTATTGCACAAACTTGCCACACTTACCACGTGCCGTTTGTAAGCTTCCGTATCATCAGCGACATTCCTCTGAAGGACAACAAGGCGGCTCAATATTTCGACTTCTGGGCAAGGCTTGCCAACGGGTCGTTTAATGTAACTAAAAAATTCCTGGAATCGATATAAAAAGAGTCATAAGCTTATAGTTCTCATAGCCCCCAGAGTTCACAGTTCTCCCAGAGTACACAGTTCTCCCCAGAGTTCACAGTTCTCCCAGAACTCCAAAAACTTACAGAAAAAAACAATAATAACAATGAAAAAAATACCAAGCTTTACAATCAACCACGAAAAGCTGCTGCCCGGCATCTACGTATCACGCAAGGATGAAGTTGGCGGCGAGGTGGTTACAACTTTCGACATCCGCATGAAGGCTCCCAACCGCGAACCTGTTGTTCACCCTGGAGCACTGCACACTATTGAACATCTTGCCGCAACTTATCTGCGCAACGATGAGGAATGGAAAGAGCGTATAGTATATTGGGGACCAATGGGATGTCTGACCGGGAACTATCTTCTCGTCAAAGGCGACTATGAATCGAAGGACATCGTGGAACTGATGAAACGTACATTCCAGTTTGTTGCCGACTTCACCGGCGATATTCCTGGAGCAGCACCAAAAGACTGTGGTAACTGGTTGCTCCACGACTTGCCGATGGCACGTTGGGAAGCTAAGAAATATCTTGCAACCCTCTGCAATATCAAAGAGGAGAATCTCGTTTATCCGGAATAAAGCGATATCTAAGTCATTTCATATCAACGCCCGAAGTAAAGTTATGCTTTACCTCGGGTGTTTTTCCATATCAGGGTTTGCATAAATCCCCTCATCGCCATATACATTATAAAAGCCAACCATAAGCCATGGTTGCCCATCGACTGGCGAAGGGAATAATATACAGCAAAAAACGTAATGGCTGAAAAGAACATGGAAATGAGCATTCCGCGGGTCTTCGTGCAGCCTATGTATATGCCGTCCCATATAAATGCAGCCACACCCGCAAGCGGTATCAATGCAGCCCAATAGAAATAGCTACCTGCAGCAGCTATTACTATTTTATCGTCCGTTAGTAATGAGAGGAAGGCATTGCCGCCTATTATATATAATAAGGTAAAGGCAACTGTCATTACAGCTCCCCAACCAAAGAGATGCCTTACGGCAGCACTTAGTCCCACCTTGTTTCCGGCACCATAATACTTGCCGCTTATTGCTTCGCCGGCATAAGCGAAACCATCCATAATATAGGAGAATATCATATAAAACTGCATAAGCAGGGTATTGACAGCAAGTATCGTTTCTCCCTGCCACGAACCGGCCGACGTAAAAAACAACATGACGCTTATCAAACAGAGAGTACGCAAGAATATGTCGCGGTTTACACTCAGAAATCCTTTCATCTGACTCCAACTGAACAAATCAATTCTGCAGAAATACTTCCGCAGTCTGCCGTATACCGAAAACCACGCACCGAAGGCTATAAACAAACCGGCATACTGAGCCACGAGCGTGCCGAGCGCAACGCCCTCAACCTTTAGTCCCAAGCAAAAAACAAGAACGAGGCTCGCCACTATATTTACCACATTCTGCGTAATGGCAATTGCCATCGGCAACCTTGAATTCTGCATTCCAATAAACCAGCCCGTAAAACTGTAAAGTCCGAGCGTTGCCGGGGCTCCCCAAATCAGAATATTAAAATAAAGTTCGGCATAATGCCTTACGCTTTCCGTAGGTTCCATTATGAATAGTGCAAAGTCGCGCAATGGAACCTGCAGGAGTATCATCAAGAACGCTACCGCCCACCCCACACCAAGTGAACGCACAAGGAGGCGCACCACTTCCGGGAGGTCGCGTCTGCCATACGACTGTGATGTAATACCGCTCGTGCCCATACGCAAGAAGCCGAAGAGCCAATACATCACATTGAATATCATTCCTCCTACGGCAATCGCACCGATATATGCCGTATCTCCGAGATGTCCCACGATGGAAACATCCACAAGTCCCAGCAACGGCACCGTAATGTTGCTCACGATTGCGGGCAGCGCAATATGCAGTATCTTTCTGTTTATCTGCGTCATCCTTTATATCATTATTATATCATTCGTATTTAGCATCCTCTCCCTATGGTCCAAAATGCTAACATAAAGAAAAAAAGGTGTGATTGGAGCACTTGGCTCCCATCAACACCTTTTATAGCAACATACAGTCTCTGTATATCTGTATATATTTGATTAATCCTTGTTGGAACGCTTACGCTCCAAGTGGTCGAGCACGAGCTTACGCATACGCATGCTCTTCGGAGTAACCTCTACACACTCATCCTCCTTGATATACTCAAGAGCCTCTTCAAGAGAGAGAACAGTACGCGGAACGATACGTGCCTTGTCGTCGGAACCGCTGGCACGTGTATTGGTAAGCTGCTTTGCCTTTGTTACGTTTACCACGAGGTCGTTGTCGTGAACGTGCTCGCCCACTACTTCACCACCATAAACTTCTTCGCCCGGATCGATGAAGAACTTACCACGGTCTTGCAGCTTATCGATAGAATAAGCGTATGCCGTACCGGTTTCCATAGCAATCATACTACCGTTCATACGACGTGTAATCTCGCCCTTGTATGGCTGATACTCCTTATAGCGGTGTGCCATGATAGCCTCACCCTGAGAAGCAGTAAGCACATTGGTACGCAAGCCGATAATACCGCGTGAAGGGATGTCGAACTCGATATCCACACGGTCGCCAAGGTTCTGCATTGATGTCATCTCTCCCTTGCGGCGCGTTACCATATCAATCATCTTACTTGCGAACTCCTCCGGAACGTTGATGGTCAGTTCCTCAATAGGCTCACACTTCACTCCGTCAATCTCCTTGTAGATAACCTGTGGCTGACCGACCTGAAGCTCATAGCCCTCGCGGCGCATAGTCTCGATGAGCACCGAGAGATGCAGCACACCACGTCCACTGACAATCCATTTATCTGTAGAATTTTCAAAAGGCTCAACACGCAGTGCAAGGTTCTTCTCCAGTTCCTTCTTCAATCGGTCGCTGATATGGCGGCTGGTAACGAATTTTCCCTCACGTCCGAAGAACGGCGAGTCGTTGATCATGAAGAGCATACTCATCGTAGGCTCGTCGATGGCAATAGGAGGCAGTGGCTCCGGATTCTCGAAGTCGCAGATAGTATCACCGATTTCGAAGTTCTCAAGACCGACAACGGCACAGATGTCACCACTCTTTACCTCATCCGTCTTGTTGTGGCCCATTCCCTCAAACGTGTCGAGTTCCTTGATTTTAGTCTTCTCCATCGTTCCGTCGCGGTGGGCGATGGTAACGTTCATTCCATCCTTCAAAGTTCCGCGGTGAACGCGTCCCACAGCGATACGTCCCGTATAGCTTGAATAGTCTAAGCTGGTGATAAGCATCTGAGGAGTTCCCTCGAGCACCTTCGGCGCCGGGATAACCTCAACAATCTTGTCGAGCAGATAGTCGATATTGTCTGTCGGCTTGTTAAAGTCCTCGCTCATCCAGCCGTTCTTTGCACTTCCGTAAACAACCGGGAAGTCGAGCTGATCTTCTGTTGCATTAAGAGAGAACATCAGGTCGAACACCATTTCGTAAACTTCCTCCGGACGACAGTTCGGTTTATCAACCTTGTTTACCACAACGATTGGCTTCAGTCCAATCTGCAGAGCCTTCTGCAATACGAAACGTGTCTGCGGCATCGGTCCTTCAAAGGCATCGACAAGCAGCAGGCATCCGTCTGCCATATTGAGCACGCGCTCCACCTCACCACCGAAATCGGAGTGTCCCGGAGTGTCTATAATATTGATTTTAGTACCTTTCCAGTTAATTGAAACGTTCTTTGAGAGGATGGTGATTCCTCGCTCGCGCTCCAAGTCATTGTTATCCAACACCTGACCGCTCAAATCCTTTCCGTCACGGAAGAGGTTTCCGGCCAACATCATCTTGTCCACCAATGTAGTCTTACCATGGTCTACGTGGGCAATAATCGCAATGTTTCTAATATCTTGCATAATTTACCTTAAAAAATATGGGTGCAAAGTTAGTGTTTTTAATTTACATAACAAGTGTAACCTGCCGATTTATTTACTTTCACCTTATAATATTAACATATATCCATACAATATTTCTGCCGATTCCACGTTTTTTGACAAAAACATATATTACAATAAAATATTTTCAATAGATATGAAAAGGATAATACTTACAATTATTGCCGTACTTACCATCACAGTAAGCACCCTCGCACAACCTGAAGCCGGAACTTTTTCCATAATCCCAAGACTCGGAGTAACTCTCGCTAAACTGAGCGGCGATGACCTGATGGTTGCCGATGGCTTCTCGCTGTCGCCTAAATACCTGCCGGGAATGATGGCTGGGGTCGACCTGGAATACCAACTTACAAACGCTCTCGCCGTGTCTGCCGGAGCTTTCTACTCGCAGCAGGGCGACAAATACGACGACTACACTGAAGCACACGACATTACGACAAAGAAATGGAGCGAGACACGCGACATAAAGAACAAGATTGACTATGTTAACGTGCCGGTTATGCTCAGCATATATGGTGCAAGAAACCTCGCCTTCAAGATTGGGGCTCAGTTCGGCTTCAATATAAAGGCAAAGACGGAAATGACTTCTATCTCATTCGTAAGAGGCGAGGACGGGAATGCCTCAACCGAAAACGTAACGAAACTGAAAGGCGACATAAACGTAAAGAAGTTTGATTTCTCTATCCCTATCGGCATTTCCTACGAATATATGAACGTTATTCTCGACGCCAGATACAATATCGGACTGACAAAAGTATACAGTAAAATTGACACCGGCAAGAACTGCGTCTTCTCGTTCAGTGCCGGATACAGGTTCAAACTATAGTCTGAACAGTGAAAGAATATTAAAATATGCAGATGTTGGCAACATAAATCATTGTAAATAAAATAATATTCGTACCTTTGCAGCCGCTTTAAGCATTTAATAACAATTAAACAAAACAAAACAATGTATTTAGATCAAGCTAAAAAACAAGAGATCTTTGGACAGTACGGAAAGTCTAACTCTGATACTGGTTCAGCAGAGAGCCAGATAGCATTGTTCTCATACCGTATTTCCCACTTGACGGAGCACTTGAAGAAGAACCGTAAAGATCATACTACCGCAAGGTCTCTGACCAAATTGGTAGGTAAGCGCCGTGCATTGCTCGACTATCTCTACGATCGCGACATCAACCGCTATCGTGCTATAGTAAAGGCTCTCGGTCTGCGTCGATAATCATCACGCTGCTGAATGCACAAAAAGAATTAA
>ERZ808240.3797-NODE-3797-length-14217-cov-41.929530_pt1 | contig 14217 bp, 12 predicted proteins | sample MGYA00521084_ERZ808240 | MGnify/ENA primary metagenome ERZ808240 (study PRJEB31516, sample SAMN03275571) | gut metagenome | biome: mammalia-associated habitat; material: feces | host: Papio cynocephalus | place: Kenya | collected 2012-08-06 ... | reverse complement strand
CTAGGTGCTTTTGCCCTTTCAGGGCGCATTCTTGAGTACTTGCGAAAGTTCAGTTCTGTTATTTCAGAAATACGAAGTATACGGCGGCTATCAGACAGAGGAAGGCCGCAAAATGGTTCCAGTGCAAGCCCTGCCCCTGGAAGAGCACGTTGGCCACGACGGCGAAGACGATGAGCGACACGCACTCCTGAATCACCTTCAGCTGAACCAGCGAGAATGGACCACCGTTGCCCTCGAACCCGATGCGGTTGGCTGGCACTTGGCAGCAATACTCGAAGAAGGCTATCGCCCAGCTGAAGGCGATCACGCCGATGAGCGGCCAGTTGCTGCTCACGCCCGACTGCTGTAGTTTCAGATGACCGTACCATGCGAAGGTCATGAAAATGTTGCTCAATATCAAGAGCCCTATGGTATAAATTGCGTTCATTGTAATATGTTTTTTTTCTTCTTAAAACAAGCGCATAGTTTTTCTAAACTATTTCAAGCTGTACGGTTGACACGGGCTGAAAGCCCAGAAGCACCTAGCCCAGGGCATCGCCCTGGGTTAATGTCGGGGAATCAATGCGCCCTGTAAGGGCAAAAGCATAAAATATACTATCAATATAACGCTTTTGCCCCTTCAGGGCGACAGTCTAGCTTGCCTATTACCTAGGGCGTTGCCCTAGGCTAGGTGCTTCTGCCCCTTCGGGGCGTGTTGGACAATTCCAACCGTACAGCTTGAACTATTTCTAAACTTTTCTATACAAGCTTGTATATTTCGCTCGGCGTTTTCCTCCGCAGCACCTCCAGCTCGAAGTCCTTGCCCGGCACGATGCCCTTGCTGCACAGAATCTGCTCCACCGTCTTGCGCGCCAGCTCGGGATGGTTGTTCTCCTCGCTCAGATGGCAGAGCCACACGTGGCGGAGGCTCGGCGTGGCAAACTCGGCTAGGGCCCGCGCACAATCATCGTTGCTCAGATGGCCGTTGGCACCCAGTATGCGGTCTTTCAAGTACTGCGGATAAGGCCCCTGCTGGAGCATCTCCACGCTGTGGTTGGCCTCCAGCACGAGATAGTTGGCACGGCCGATGAAGCCGTGCATCTCGTCGGTGATGTGGCCCACGTCGGTGATGAGGCAGAAGTTCACCCCCTCGCACTCCACGAAGTAGCCCACGTTGTCGGTGCTGTCGTGGGGCACCCCGAAGGGCGTCACCTTGAACTCGCCCACCCTGAAGGGCGTTCCCTTCTCGATGACATGCGCCAGATTGGGCGCAATCTTCTTGCGGACGCAATAGTTGCGCTCGATGCCCTGGTGCACCTTGCGGGTGGTGTATACGGGTAGATGATAGTCAGTACTCAGGCTCCCCACCGACTTCACATGGTCGGCGTGGTCATGGGTGATGAGGATGTGGTGCACGTCCTCGAAGCGCAATCCATAGTTGTGGAAGTGCTTCTTCAATGTTCTTATTCCTACTCCTACGTCTATCAAAATCGAATCCGTATCAGTGTAAAGATAGTAGCAGTTGCCACTGCTTCCACTGCCAAAGGATATAAATCTTAGCATTTTAATTTGTTCTTTTTCCATGCAAAGTTAGCAAAAAAGATTCTTATATCCAAAATTTTATTGTACCTTTGCGGCAAATTTAAGATAATTAATGGATATTTTAAACATTTGGAAAATCGAAAACATGCAAGAATCATGATAGAGAAATCGACGAAAAGAATGTTTGTCACCTGCTGCGCGATGGTCGCAGGCTTGGCGACAAGCCTGGTGGCGATGACCGGATGCCAGCCCCACGAGGGAAGCGAGGACCAGCTCAAGGCCGATGCCGACTCGTTTGCCACCTTATATTATAACTGGCACTTCCCCAAGGCGGTGAAGTATTGCACGCCCGCCTCCGAACGCTGGCTGCGCTATGCGGCGAGCAACGTGCACCCAGCCGACATCGAGCAGCTGCGCCAAAAGCCCGAGGACGCAACCATCGAAATCACCGACGTAAACTTTGGCGACGACGAGGTTTCCGCCGTCGTCACCCTCACGGTGAGCAACTTCCTGCAGATGGACACCATCGGGCAGGAAGCCCACCTCATCCCCCTATCGGAAGTGCAATTGCCCATGCAGCTGCACGGCGACAAGTGGAAGGTGAAGCTCGACAAGCTGCCGTAACCCTAGAACGGCAAGCCCACGGCGAAGTGGAAGGCGAAGTCGCGGCTCAACTTAGGGTGGATGATCGCCCAGTGCTCGTCGCTGGTCTCGTAGGCAGGATTCACCGCCTTCATACCCATGTCGAAACGCAGGATGAAATAGTCGAAGTTCAGACGGAGGCCAAGACCATAGGAGGCGGCTATCTGCTTGTAAAACTCATTGAGCTTGAACTGACCGCCCGGCTGGTCTTCATAGTTGCGGAGCGTCCAGATGTTGCCCGCGTCGATGAAGACGGCACCCTCGAATTTCCAGAAGAGCGCCGTGCGATACTCGGCGTTGAGGTCGAGCTTCAGGTCGCCCGTCTGGTTGATGAAGTCGATGCGGCCGTCGGTTCCCCTGAACTTGCCCGGTCCCAGCTCTCTCACGCCCCAGCCTCTCATCGAGTTGGCGCCGCCCGAGAAATATCGCTTCTCGAAAGGCAGCACCGTGCTGTTGCCGTAAGGATAAGCCACGCCCAACCCCGCATGGAGAGCCAGGGCGTTGCGCTTGTCGAGCTGCATCAGGTGGGTGTAATCCACGTCTAGCTTCGCATACTGGGCGTAGGCGATGTTGAACAAAGTATGCTGCCCATCGCTGTTGGTCTTGAACCCGAACACCTTCGACACGGCGTTCAACACATTGCCCGACGACTCGGCGTTGATGCGCACCGCATCCACACCATCATTATAGCTCAATCCGAATCCCATCTTCATGATGAAAAGGTCCTCGTAATTATAGCGCAGGATGGCGTTGCGGCTGTCCACATTGTCAAGATAATCTCTCTTGAATGTTTCCGAAATCCAAGGCATGTACACGTAGTTGAGGTCTAGCAGGTCGAATCGCCAGGAGAGATGGTGGCGAGGCTCCGACCAGCGATAACGCCAAGCCGTGGAGAAGACTCGGCGATGGAACTCCGGACGGTTCTGAAGGTCCCAGCTCACCGACAGCTCGCTGTTGGCGGTCTGTCGGCGGCGAAAACTCTTGGAGAGGAAAGGAGCCACGAACCGTGGGAACACCAGCTTGCTCTCCACCGAATATTCCGTATAGTTTTGGTCTTGGTAGCCCTCAAGCCCCGTAATCGCCTCGTAGGCTCCACGCAGCTCGATGCTCAGCTGCTCGCTGCCTCGGAAGAGGTTCCGGTTGGTGTAGATGAGCGAGGCAGCCGCACCCAAGTCGCCCGCCGTATTGGTGCCCTCGGGCTGGAAGGCGATGGTGGAAGGCTTGTTGGTGCTAATCTGGATGTTGCAATCCAGCAGCCTTTCGGGGGCGAGGCCGCCATGAGCCACGCTGTCGGCAACAGCCACGCTATCAGATACTTCCGAGAATTGGATGTTCGTATACTTCACCGCTTGCAAGCGGGCAAAGTTGTTGTAGGTGCGCTGCAAGGCAGAGGCACTGTAGGGTGCTCCCTCCTTCAGGGCGGTGGCGTTGAGCAGCACCTGATGGCGCAGGTGGATGCGGTCGCTGTCGTTGCTCAAGAACTGGATGTGGCGCATCTCGTAGCGAGGGTGCTCCGTCTCGGGCGCATTGCCGTTGGCCTTGTATTTCATGAGGTGCAAGGTGACGGCGACATCCTTCCTGCCCGCAATCGTATCGGCAGAAAACTGGATGAAGTCTTTATGGAAACGATAGTAGCCATCGTCGGCCAGGAGGTTGGTGATGCGCTTGCGCTCGTTGTCGAGCGTTTCCACGGTGAATCTCATGCCCGGCTTGAGGCGTTGGTTGTCGGGGTCGTCGAGGTGCAGGATGCTCTGAATCTTCTCGTCCTCCACATCATACTCCACCCTTCCGATGAGGAAAGGCTCGCCCGGATGTAAAAGATATTCAGCATCAATCTTCTGCGCTTTCTTGTGCTTTCGCTTGCCGTATCCAACCTCGGAAGCGTTTCCCCCGTGCACGGTGGTGTAGAGCGACACGCCAGCGTGCATGTAGCCCTGGTTTTGCATCGCCGTGAGGAGGTCTTGGCAAGAGAGGCGTGCCTGCAAGGAATCGTAGATGACAGGCTTCTTGGAGAAAGGGTTCTTGAAGAGGGAGAAGAGCTTCGGCTTCTCCTTCTGGCGCACATACTGCTTGAGCGCCCCAGCATCGTAACCCGCCGAGTCGCTCTTCACCTCCACCTTATTTAATATATATTCCCCATCCTTCACATACTTGCTCTCCGAACAAGCCACGAGAGCGAAAGGGAGGGAGAAAAAGAGAATCTTCTGTTTTGTATTTTTTAGCATATGTAAGCTCAACGCTCATTAAAAATAAAATCAAGCTGTAGACTGACACGGGCTGAAAGCCCAAAAGCACCTAGCCCAGAGCAACGCCCTGGGTTGTATACGCAAATAGAATACGCCCTGTAAGGGCAAAAGCTTTATTCTTAAGCTTGCAGATATAATGCTTTTGCCCTTACAGGGCGCACTTCATTTCCTCCAAGCAACCCTAGGTGCTTTTGCCCTTTCAGGGCGTTTTACCCAGTCTTTTTTCAGCTTCTTTAGTATCCATATTTATAACCTTTATTTGTTAAATATGATGCAAAAATACAGAGATTTTTGCGTATCTCCAAAATTTTTCTGCCATATTTTTCAATTTTAAATAAAAAACTATTTATTTTATTTTGTTTTGTCTGCTATTTGCCGTATCTTTGCAGTATTTAATTATATCAAACAGAAATGATAAGCAAGAATAAGATAAAATACATCCGATCGCTCGAACTGAAGAAGAACCGCACGAAGGAGGGCAAGTTTGTGGCTGAGGGCCACAAGGTGGTGGACGACCTGCTCGCCCTGCAACCCGCCGACCTCATCGTGGGCACCCAAGAGTGGCTCCAAGGCAAGCACTTCGGGGCTGGCACAGAGGTGATAGAGGTAAGCGAGGAGGAACTCAAGAAGGTGAGCTTCCTACAACATCCACAGCAGGTGCTCGCCGTGTTCAAGCAAGCAGCCGCCCAGCAATACGCCCTCGACACCAGCGAGCTGAGCCTCGCCCTCGACGGCGTGCAAGACCCCGGCAACCTGGGCACCATCATCCGCATAGCCGACTGGTTTGGAATCACCCACATCTTTTGCAGCGAAGACACCGCCGACGTGTACAACCCCAAGGTGGTGCAAGCCACCATGGGCAGCATCGCCCGCGTGAAGGTGGAATATGGCGACCTGCTGGGCTTGGTGGAATCCCTGCCAGCCGATTTCCCCGTTTACGGCACCCTGCTCGACGGCGACAACATCTACCAGCAGCAGTTGGAGAGCCGAGGGCTCATCGTGATGGGCAACGAGGGCAAGGGCATTTCGCCAGCCCTGGCAAAGAAGGTGAACCACCGGCTGCTCATCCCCAACTTCCCCGAGGGAAGACCTACCGCCGACAGCCTCAACGTGGCCATCGCCACAGCCATCACCTGCTCGGAATTCAGAAGACATTAGCCATGCAAATCTAAGAGAATTCAGAAGACATTAACCATATAACCATAGAGAATTATGAAGATAAACGAATTATTCAAGCACCGCAGCGTAACTTCCTGCATGAACGATGCTTACAATTTGATGACAGACAATCTGAAAGACCTCGTCAAGAACACCTGGGTGGCTGTGTTGCCCGAGGCTATCCTGACAGCCCTTTTTGTTTATCTGCGCACGCCCAACAAGCTGCTGCACGACTGGGGCGAGGGCAATCCCATCACGTCCTTCTTCCTCCAATCGGTCGTCTACGTCTGCCTCATCGTGGCAACCATCGTGGCAGGAGCCATCCTTTGGCGATGGGTCACCGACAAGCCTTTCGCCCATAGCTTGAAGCGTTACACCCTGGCGGCCATCTGCAGCTACGCCTTTGCCTTCGTCGTCGCCTTTGTGGTGCTATTCGGGCTCATCATCCTGGGCGCAGTGATGGGCTTAAGCTTTGGCGAGCCAGCCGCAGGCAGTGGCTCTGCCTCACCTGCCAACATCGCCATCATGGCACTCCTCGTCTTGCTGACCTGCATCATCTTCTTCCTCCTCTTCATGCCGCTGGCCTACATCGTGCCTCGCTACATGCTGCTGGATAAGGGCAAGGGCTTGCACCTGTGGAAATCATACAAGACGGGATTCCGCCACTCGGGAGCCATCTTCAAGATGGGATTCCTAGGAGGATTGCTGCTCATCGTCTGCAACGTAGTGCTCTCCATCCCGATGAGCATCATCACGGGAGCGCAAATCTTCTCACAGCTGGGCGTGCTCGACGGCGACGCTGCGGGAGTGCCGGGCTATTTCACCCCACTCTATCTCATCGTCTCAACCATCGTATTCTTCGTATATTTCTACATGACCGCTTGGTTGCTCATCTCCTACATCTACCTCTACGGCAGCATCGAGAGCGACGAGAAGGAAAAGGCCGAGCTGACGGCTGGCAACAACTGGCTGCCTGAGGCTTCCGAGAAAATAGAGAAATAAATCATTCAACATAAAAACTTTAAAAAAGAGAATCAACATGAAACAGACAAGATTGCTCTTCATCGACCGCGATGGAACTCTCATCAAGGAGCCTGAGGACGAACAGATAGACAGCTTCGAGAAGCTCGTCTTCACCAAGGGCGTGTTTCGCAACCTGGCGTTCATCGCCCAGCACACCGACTACAAGCTCATCATGGTGAGCAACCAGGACGGCCTGGGCACCCCATCCTTCCCGGAAGACACCTTCTGGCCAGTGCACAACTTCATCATCCAGACCCTGGAGAGCGAGGGAATCCACTTCGACAAGCAGTTTATCGACCGCCACTTCCCCGAGGACAACTCGCCGATGCGCAAGCCGGGCACGGGAATGCTCACCGAATACATCGACAACCCCGAGTACGACCTCGCCCACAGCTACGTGATTGGCGACCGTGAGAGCGACGCCGAGCTCGCCGAGAACCTGGGCTGCAAGAGCCTCATCCTGGGCAAGGACGGAACTGACTGGGACAAGATAGCCGAAATACTCTTCGCCGGCGACCGCATCGCCGAGGTGAAGCGCACCACCAAGGAAACCGACATCTACATCAAGGTGAACCTAGACGGAAGCGGCAAGTGCGACATCTCGACAGGTCTCGGATTCTTCGACCACATGCTGGAGCAGATAGGCAAGCACGGCATGATGGACCTCACCATCCACACCAAGGGCGACCTCTACGTAGACGAGCACCACACCATCGAGGACACGGGCATTGCCCTAGGCGAATGCCTCCTGCAGGCGTTGGGCGACAAGCGAGGCATCGAACGCTACGGCTACTGTCTGCCGATGGACGATTGCCTCTGCCAAGTGGCACTGGATTTCGGAGGCCGTCCATGGCTCATCTGGGACGCCGAGTTCCACCGCGAGAAGGTGGGCGAAATGCCTACCGAGATGTTCAAGCACTTCTTCAAGAGCCTGAGCGATGCAGCAAAGATGAACCTCAACATCAAGGCGGAGGGAGAAAACGAGCACCACAAGATAGAAGGCATTTTCAAGGCGTTGGCTCGCTCGCTGAAAATGGCGGTGAAGAGAGACATCTACCACTTCGAGCTGCCTAGCTCAAAGGGAATGCTGTAAGAATTGATTAGATTCTTAGTCAAGAATAGAACTTTTTATTAAGTCAAGAATTAGGACTTTTTATTAAGTCAAGAATAGAACTTTTTATTAAGTCAAGAATAGAACTTTTTATTAAGTCAAGAATTAGAGAATTAGAGAATTTTTCTTTCTTGCTGCGATGTTTTGAGTAGAATTTTATGAGAATTACAAGAGAAGGCTCTGCCTTCATCAATCTTGCTTTAGGCTTGCTACTGGTTAATCTGTGTGGCTTACCCTTGTATCCGCTAGGCTTATTCGGCTTGCCGAATATCTCTAATTCTCATGCTTTCAACTAAACTTCTAGCTGAAATGAAAATTCTCTAATTCTCATGCTTTCAACTAAACTTCTAGCTGAAATGAAAATTCTCTAATTCTCTAATTCTTGACTAAAAAATATCAATCGTACAACTTATTTTTTTTCTAGAACTTCGTCATGAATTCGATAACGAACTTATCCTTTTCCGAGGTCTTGGCGATTCCACCATTGCGATAGAAATATTTCTCGTAGTTGATACGGATGTCGGAGATGAAAGGCTTGGCGAGGCTCAGGGTCACACCGCCCGTAACACGATGGCGCTTGTAATCATTGATTATTAATTCGCCAAGGTTATCGTCAGTGGCATTGTAGCGGGTTCCGTCGCTATGATCGCTCATGAAATCGTAACGCACCAATGGCGAAACCTTCTTGATGAAGCTCTTCTGGTTGACCACCGGAATGTCGTAGCATGCGAAGCCGTCGAAGGCATGTACGTCGTGGAAGGCATTCTTGGAATAATGCTTGTAGAGATACTCAGCCTCGGCGATGAATCCACCCTTGTGGAAGGTAATGCCGCCGTCGTACATCGTTACGGTAACATCGGAAGGCTTGATTTTCTGCGTACTCAATACCAAGTTCAAGTTAGGAAAGAGAAACTGCAACTTGGCCGAATAGTTCACGCCCTTGGTCCAGTAGTCCTTCTGATTGGTCAATCCCGAGCCGTTGAACACACCGGCGTTCAAGACGATAGGAAACCCCACGTTCCAGGTGTAACCCACCTCGGCACCCACGTCGCGCACATTGCCCACCTGCTTGGCGATAAACGAGCGGTTGGCGAAGTACTGCTGATGAGGAGAGCGGTGAGCGTCGATGGTGAAAGGCACACGTTCCTGACCGATGGTAAACTGGAGCGTCTTCCAAGGTGTGAGACGCGTGTAAGCATCGAGCATCTTAATCTTGCCCTCGTCGCAGAGGTCGATTTCCGCCTTGTAGCTCACGGATGGAGCCACCTTTCCAGCCACGTTGATTCGGGCGGTGCGCACCTCGAATCTTCCCTCCCCTTCCTCGGTTTGGTACTCATACTTCGAGCGGATGGTTCCGCCAATCTTTGGGGTCTTGTCGAAATCCTCGCCCTCGCTACCCTGGGCAAAGGCAGCCGCCGTCATCATCGAGAGCAGCACCACTGTCATTGTTTTCTTTCTCATATTTTATATTACTTAACTTAACTTTCGCAAGTAATCAAGAATGCGCCCTGAAAGGGCAACAGCACCTAGCCCAGGGCATCGCCCTGGGTAGAATACGCAAATAGAATGCGCCCTGTAAGGGCAAAAGCATTACATCAGCAAGCTTGAGAATAAAGCTTTTGCCCTTACAGGGCGCACTTTATCCCCATTAAACTACCTAGGGCGTTGCCCTAGGCTAGGTGCTTTTGGGCCTTCAGCCCGTATCTTTATCTACTTGCTAAACTTGTATTACTTAATATTATTACATCTTTATATTATAACATCTTTGATTTCGCCTGCAAAGGTACGAATGAGATGTTAAGAGAAGACGACACTCGTGTTACAAATCGGTGACAGCCAGCCAAAAACACCCCATTGTAACACCATCGCAACATCAGAAACACGATTGTAACATCTGCAACACACTTGTAACATAATCGTCATAAACACGTAACGCACTTTGCACCCTCAATCTCAAAATATCGCCGTACCTTTGCACCTGAAAATGAGAACAAGATTTTAATATTATTATATATGAAGGAAAATAAGAAAGCAATCTTGGAGATTCTCAAGAAGAAATCCAAGAAAGATGGAAAGTTCGACAACTTAGTGCTCAACCTCGCCTTGCAGAAAATTGACAGCGACAGTTTCGAGTTCGACGGCGAGGCCGTTTACACTTACGACAAGAAACGCTTGGTTTACTGCATGAGCCACGAGGCCAGCTTCACCATCCCAGAAGGTGTGGAGGTTATCGGCGAGATGGCTTTCCGTGGCAAGAAAGCCCTGAAGAACGTCATCATCGCCAACAGCGTGAAGGAAATCGAGCACGATGCTTTCTATGATTGCGACGAGCTGGACAACGTCTATGTTCCAGCGAGCGTGAAGGCCGTGAAGGCTTATGCCTTCGCCGAGTGCGACAAGCTGAAGAAGGTCACCTTCGCCGGCACCCCTACCAAGTTGAGCCGCCACACCTTCGACGACTGCGACCAGCTGCACGACATCATCGTGCCACAGGGAAGCAGCAAGTTCTTCCGCAAGGAACTTCACTACATCGACGGCGACACCGACTACATCGTGATGGAGGCTCCTGCCAAGAAAGAAAACACGGAGAAAAACGTAAAGGCTGAAAACAAGGTTGAGCCTAAAACGGAAAAGAAGATTGAGAAGGTTGAACCTAAGGCCAAGAAGGCAGAGGCTAAAAAAGAAGAGAAAAAGAAATAATAAATCAACATCATGACCAAAGAAGAAATATTGAAGAAAGCATACGTAGAAAGAGACGTGAGTTGGATGTACTTCAACCACCGCATTCTACAAGAAGCCGAAAAGGAATACGTGCCACTGCTGGAGCGCCTCTCCTTCCTCGGCATTTACTCCAACAACCTCGATGAGTTTTTCCGTGTGCGCGTGGCTTCGCTCAACCGAATGCTCGACCGCAAGCTAGAAAAAGACACCGAGAACCAAATCAAGAAGACGCTCAAAACCATCAATAAGCTCAATGAATCTTATTCGAAGGAATACACTGAGGCGGTGGATACAGTTTTCCACGAGCTTGAGCTCCACAAAGTACGCCTCGTCACTGAGGAAAATCTCAACGATGAGCAGAAGGAATTCCTCACACAATTTTTCTACGACAAGCTCAACGGCTCTGTCAACCCTATCTGGCTCAACGAGATAGACGACCTTTCCACCCTGGAAGACAACCGCATCTACCTCATCGTGGAGAAAACCGAGTTGCCAGATGGTGCAGAAATTTCAGAAGAAGGAAAGTTGACCGACAAGGACGGCAAGAAACTGAAGGACAAGGACGTCAAGAAGAAATACGCCGTGGTGAAGGTGCCCGACCGTGTGTATGGTCGATGGGTGAAGATTCCATCAAGCGACGGCTTCGACAACATCATGTACCTCGACGACGTGTGCCGCTTCTGCCTGCCATTGGTATTCCTCGGCTTCAAGGAAAGCACCTACCGTGCCTACAGCTTCAAGTTTACCAAGGACGCTGAGATGGAGCTGGAGAACGACGCCGACTTCGGAACGATGGAAAAGATAGCCCTCGGCGTGAACAGCCGTAAGAAGGGCGAGGCAGTGCGCGTGATCTACGACAGCGCAATGCCTAAGGAGATGCAAAAGAAACTACGTGAACGACTGAACACCAAGGAATTGGACGCATCGCTCGCCGGTGGCCGCTACCAGAACCACAAGGACCTGATGTCGTTCCCCGACTGCGGTCACAAGGAATTGAAATACGAGAAATGGGCTCCTATCATGAAGCCAGAGTTCCTCTCCAACGAAAGCATTCTCGACCAGATACGACAGAAAGACCGTTTCATCCACGTGCCTTACCACAGCTTCAACGGCTACATCCGTGTGCTGCGCGAGGCAGCCACTAAGCCCGAGGTGAAGGCCATCAAGACCACCCTCTACCGCTTGGCGAAAGACTCAAAGGTAGTAAAGGCACTCATCACCGCCGCCCGCAACGGCAAGAAGGTAACCGCCGTGGTGGAGCTCTTGGCTCGCTTCGACGAGGAGAGCAACATTAAGTGGAGCAAGCGCATGCAGGAAGAGGGCGTGAACGTCATCTTCGGCGTGGAAGGCTTGAAGATTCACAGCAAACTGCTCTACATCGAGTCGAAGAAGGGCAACATCGCCTGCGTGGGAACAGGAAACTTCCACGAGGGCAACGCCAAGATCTACACCGACTATCTGATGATGACCGCCCGTTCTAAGCTGGTGAACGAGGTAGCAAAGGTGTTCGACTTCATCGACCGCCCATTCTCCCCATTCCGCTTCAACGAGCTCCTCGTCTCCCCTAACTCGATGAAGAGCCGCATTCTGCGCATGCTCGACACCGAGATCAAAAATGCCAACGAGGGCAAGGAGGCTTGGGTGAAGATGAAAATCAACCACATCACCGACACCGACATGGTGGCGAAGCTCTACCAGGCTTCGAAGGCAGGCGTGAAGATAGACATCGTGATTCGTGGCAACTGCTCGCTCGTGCCGGGCATTCCGAAGCTGAGCGACAACATCCGTTGCGTGGGCATCATCGACCGATACTTGGAGCACAGCCGCATCCTCGTATTCGCCAACGGCGGCAAACCACGCTACTTCATCGGCTCTGCCGACTGGATGCCTCGCAACCTCATCAACCGCATCGAGGTGCTCACTCCTGTTTACGACGAGGAGATGCAAGCAGACCTGTTGCGCACCATCGCCTACGGCATGAGAGACACGATGAACGGACGTGTGGTAGATGGCAAGGGAAGCAACGACTTCGTGCCTGGCGACCCATTCCGCAGCCAAGAAGAATTGTATAAAACTTATCAAGAACAATAAGACTATGAACTTAGCAGCAATAGATATTGGCTCCAACGGAGCACGCCTCCTCATCAAGCGATTCGACCCAGAGGCGATTCGCGAGGAAGACCGCATCAAGAAGGTGATGTTCATCCGCATCCCCCTGCGCCTAGGCAAGGACGTTTTTACCCTGGGCAAGGTGTCGAAGGAGCGAGAGAAGATGATGCTCCACATGATGAAAGGCTTCAAGCAATTCATGAAACTCAATGCCGTAGAGGCTTTTCGTGCTTGCGCTACCTCTGCCATGCGCGACGCCGAGAACGGCAAGAAAGTTTTGAAGAAGATAGAAAAGCAGACGGGCATCAAGCTCGAAATCATCAAGGGACAGGAGGAGGCTCAGCTCCTCTACAACAACCTGGTGGAGAAGACCGACAGCAACGAGGGCAGCTTCGCCTACATCGACGTGGGCGGTGGAAGCACCGAGGTGAGCATCATCCACGACGGCGTACTCGCCGAGAGCTACTCCTACAACATGGGAACCCTGCGCATGCTGAGCGGTAAGGTGACCGCCGACACCGAGAAGCTCTTCAAGGAGAACCTCACAAGATACGCCGAGGAATACGGCAGCATCAAGATTATCGGTTCGGGCGGCAACATCAACAAGCTCAACAAGCTGGCTCGCCACAGCAAGGGCAACACCAAGGAACTCTCGCTCGCCGAGCTGAAACGCCTCTACCAGATGATGCAGCCGCTGAGCATCGAGGAGCGTGAAATCTCCTTCTCGCTGAAGGAAGACCGTGCCGACGTCATCATCCCAGCCGCCGAGATTTTCCTCAAGGCGTGCGAGTACCTGAAGTGCGAGAGCATCATGGTGCCCAACATCTCTCTCGCCGACTCCATCGTGGATGGACTCTACGAAAAGCTCATGGCGAAAGCCGAAGCCCAAATCGAAGCGCAAAAGTAGCATTTTTTACTTGCCTATCCCACGCCCAGCAGCTCGACTTCGAAAATCAGAGTCGAGCCGCCCGGGATGCCAGGTTGCGAGAACTTGCCGTAACCCATCTCGGCTGGGATGTAAAGTTCCCACTGGTCGCCCACATGCATCTGCTGCATCGCCACGATCCATCCGTCTATCAGGTCGCTCAGTCGCATGGCGAAAGGAGTGCCGCCACGGCTGGAGTCAAACTTCTTGCCGTTGATGGTCCATCCCGTGTAATGGGCGGTCACGATGCTGCGCTTCGATGGCTGAGCTCCCTTCGGGTCACCACTCTTCAGCACCTTGTAGTAAATACCGCGAGGCAGAGCCATCACGCCCTCTTCCTTCGCCTTCTCTTTCAGCCAACGCTTGTTGGCCTCCACGTATTCTCTTTTAGCCATAAATTTTAAATTCTTATTGTGTTAATACTTGTTTATATAATCACCTATAATTATAACGCTTTTGCCCTTACAGGGCGACATTCTTGCATGCATTTTACCTAGGGCGTTGCCCTAGGCTAGGTGCTTCTGCCCCTTCGGGGCGTATAGACTGTTTCAACCTTACAGGTGGAAGTTATTCCTCGCCCAAACTCCTCGTCACGAACTCTCTTACGATTCGGGTGTATTCTTCATGATGGTCTCGATAAGCCATCGCATGAACTGAACCTTTAGCGATAAAAATGCCTTTCCTGCCCTTTGTCTTTGCCTCGTAAAGCGGACGGAGCATGCTGTAAGGCACGAAGTCATCCTTGTCGCCATGGATGAAGA
>ERZ808240.3794-NODE-3794-length-14228-cov-15.047555_pt1 | contig 14228 bp, 17 predicted proteins | sample MGYA00521084_ERZ808240 | MGnify/ENA primary metagenome ERZ808240 (study PRJEB31516, sample SAMN03275571) | gut metagenome | biome: mammalia-associated habitat; material: feces | host: Papio cynocephalus | place: Kenya | collected 2012-08-06 ... | reverse complement strand
GCAATTATATCATTAAAAAAGATGTAGGAAAACCGACATTTAAATTTACCGATTTTCTACATTTTATTTTACCATTTACAAGTTACCTGATACAAAAAAGAAAAATAAAGAGTTTAAAGGCTATATTTATGCATTAAATGATTTCTTTTGTATAAATAATGTTCATATTTATAATGAGGACATAGCAGAAGTAGATTCTAAAAACCATGTTATATTGCAATGTATGGATATTATTTTAGGTGCTATGAATTTTAAACTAAATAATATGGACAAAGAAAAAATGCCAAATAGTAATAGGAGAGGGAAAAGAACTATTGCAAAAGAAAAATTATATAAAAATATCTTGAAAAATATTAAGGCCATTCATCCAAATTTTAATATTGGAGTATCAACTAGCAATCGCGGTAACTATATTAATAATTGGAAAGTTCCATATAGGCATTGGTGTTTTAAATCTAAGAATAGCGTATTTGATTCATCATTAACTAAAAAATCAAAATAAAAAAACTCCATTTTTCCTACATAAATCTTTCACGTACTAAACGTAAAGCTTCGGAATAAACAGAGTTCTTATATGACAATATTATCATTTTTAATGGTAATTGTCAATAATATCATATTCAATAATTTTAAATTTATTCATATCTATTAAATGAAACACTAGAATTTATTGCTTGTTAAATAAAAAAAATAATGCTATACTAAATATACAAAGAAAGAAGTGATATAATGAAGACGATATTAACTGGAATAAGACCAACTGGTAATTTGCACTTAGGACATTACTTTGGAGCAGTAAAGAATTGGACTTTATTACAAGATAAATATGAGACATTCATAGAAATAGCGGATGTTCAAGCTCTAACAGATAACTTTGATAATCCAAATAAAGTTAAAGAAAATGTACTAGAATTAGTAATAGATTTACTAGCGTGTGGCATAGATCCTAAGAAATCTAAAATATTTCTCCAATCATCTATTTCAGAAATAGCAGAATTAACCGTATTTTATTCAAACTTAGTAACTATGGCTAGATTATATAGAAATCCCACTGTAAAAACAGAAATAAGTCAAAAGAAAGCTATATTTGGGAATGACGGTGAAAGTGTTACTTATGGCTTTGTAGGTTATCCTATTAGTCAAGCAGCAGATATAACAGCGCTTCAAGGAGATTTAATACCAGTAGGTGAGGATCAAGAGCCTTTAATAGAGCAATGTCGAGAAATAGTTAGAAAGTTTAATAGAATATATGGAGATACCCTAAAAGAACCAGAAATATATTTATCTAATAATCCAAGAATAAAAGGATTAGATGGAAATGCTAAAATGGGGAAAAGTTTAGGTAATGCTATATATTTATGTGATGATGACGAAACTATTAAAAAGAAAGTAATGAGTGCAGTAACAGATCCTAATAAGATAAAAAAAGATGATCCCGCTAATCCAGATGTATGTATGGTATATTATTATCATAAAATTATTAACGATAAAAATATAGATACAATATGTTCTGAATGCAAAAAAGGACAAAGAGGTTGCGTACAATGTAAAAAAGAACTAATAAATAACATTAATGAGTTTTTAAGTGAGTATAGAGAAAAAAGAAAATATTATGAATCACATAAAGAAGAAGTATTAGAAATTTTAAAAGAAGGAACAGAAGCAGCACAAAAAAGAGCGAGTGAAACTTTATATAATGTAAAGAAAAATATGAAATTAGACTATTTCTTATAATAAAAGACTTTCAAAATTTAGAAAGTCTTCTTTTTATTTAATAAATATTCTATTATTTTAGTAGGTTTTTCATTTTCATATAATATTTTATAAATGATACTAATTAAAGGACAATTTATATTTTTAACAGTTATCAAGTCATAAAAAGATTTAGTTGTATATAATCCCTCTATAGTGGTTTCTTTTTTATAATTATTTATATCTTCTTCACTATTATTATTACCAATTAATACTCCTAAAGTATAATTTCTACTATTTGCTGTAGAACAAGTCATACATATATCATCAATACCAGCATAAGTTAAAATAGTCTTCTTATTACCACTAAATAAATTTATTAAATTTCTAATTTCATAAATAGCTTCTGTAATAAATAAATATTTAGTTGATTCTCCATAATTTAATCCATCAATAATTCCACTAACAATAGCCATAATATTCTTAACAGAACTACATATTTCTACACCAATAATATCTTTAGTAGTTTGAATTTTTAAGTATTTATTTTCTAAAGTATTAAGTACAATATTCTTAAGATTATTACTACTAGTAGCAAGAGTAAGACCCATAGGTTCTCTTTTTAACATATCTGTAGCAAATGTACCACCCGCTATAACACCAATTTCTTTAACATTCATATTGTTTTTAATAATATCTATAGCAAATAAATTAGTATTTTGTTCAATACCTTTAGAAGCAATTAAAATAGGAGTATTATGATAATACTTTTTTAATTCTTCTATAGTATTTTTTATGAATGCTACAGGAATAGCAATTACTATTAAATCACTTTTTTTAATGCATAATTCCATATCAGTAGTATATTTAATATTCTTAGGTAAATCAATATCCTTAAATTTCTTATTAGTTTTAAGATCATTAACTTCATTTTCAAATTTACTCCACATAATAATATCATTATTTTTTAAAGAAAACATACTTCCCAAAGCAAGTCCATATGCTCCTGTACCGATAATTGCAATTTTCATTCTTTAACCTCCAAATATTCTCCTAACTTAATATTAAAATATAATCTAGGAGTTTCAAAAACTTTTTTAACATTCCTTTTTGGTAATATTATTTTATTTTTTCGTAAATCTTTATAATAAAAAAGAATTTTATTATTGTTATCACACATAATTACATCAATATTTTCTTTCATAAAGAAAGTGTGAATACTATTACATTTATTGAACATTAGTGCTATATCTATATTCTTTTTTCCCATAAAACCCATAAATCTTGAAAAAAAACTTTTGCATTCCTTAAGGTAAATTTCCTTATTATTATATTTCAATATCAATCTTATCACCTATATAAGTATATCAAAATTAACAAATATGTCAACTTATAGGTGTTACAATACATAACTATATAGTCTCATATAATTTATTAATATCATATTTTTGACTATATTAAAAAATATATTAATAATTGATATTATAATAATTATGAAGTACGGCTAATATTTATATTATCTATTAGCCGATTTTTTTCTAAAAATAATAAAATATATTTTTTTTTTAATTTTAATGTGCTAAAATATATCTAGTGAGGTGTATAAAAATGAATAGAAAAGGATTTACATTAATAGAAGTATTAGCAACTATAGTAATAATATCAATATTAGGTGTTGTAGCACATGCAGGAGTAACAAATTATATTAAAACATCTAAAGAAAAAGCAGAAGATAAATTTTTAGATGAAATAAAAAGTGAAATAGATAGTTATATTTCTCTAAATTCAGCAGACTTCAAAAAAGTAGGAGATATAATATCTTTTGATAAACTAGTAGTGAAAAAAGGTGGAACGTCTGAAACTAATCAAGCCGAAGTAAAAAAAAGTGCTACCGCATGGCAAGTAAGAAAAAATGGTAAAAATTTAACATTCGATGATTTAATAAATAATTTAAAAATGACAGATAAATTCCAAAATCCTAATACAGGTGGAATATGTTCTAATAATATAGAAATAGAAATATATAAAGATAGTGATTATGTATATTATTATTGTGTAAACATGAAAGAAGCAGACGGATGTCCGTCATCTAAAAATATTGATACAAGACCACAAGAATTAAAAAATATAATGGGAGAAACAGAGATATGCAAAAATTAAAAGATAAAAATATATTATGGCTAATAAGTACTATAGTAATATTTATAGATATATTATCTAAAATATTAGTAAAAAATTTTCTTTTATTAGGACATAAAAATAAAATAATAGATAATTTCTTTTATATAACATATGTAAAAAATACCGGAGCAGCTTGGAGTATTTTTAGTGGTGTCACAATATTAATAACAATAATAACATTAATTATTGTAGCAATATTAATTTATTATATAATCAATCATACATTAAATAAGATTGAAACAGTATCCTATGCTTTAATATTAGGTGGTGCTATAGGTAATCTATTAAATAGAATAATGTATGGATATGTAATAGATTTTTTAGACTTTAAAATATTTAATTATGACTATCCAATATTTAATATAGCAGATATTTCCATTGTAATAGGAGTATTTTTATTAATAATCGCAATGATAAGAGGTGAAAGTAATGCTGATAATAGTAGACAATCAAGAAAGAATAGATAAATACTTAATAGAAAAATTAAACTTTTCTAGAAGTAAAATACAAAGAATGATAGATAAAGAAGCAATATTAGTAAATAATAAAAAAACAAAAAATAGTTATATTTTAAAACTATCTGATGTTATAGATATAAATGAAGATTATACAGAAGAAGTAAAAGTAAAAGCAGAAAATATCCCATTAGATATATATTATGAAGATGAATATTTATTAGTAGTAAATAAAAAATCATCTATGGTAGTTCATCCTGGATGTGGTAATTATGAAGGCACATTAGTAAATGCATTAATGTATCATTGTAATAAATTAAGCGATGTTAATGGTAAAATAAGACCAGGAATAGTACATAGAATAGATGCTGATACCTCTGGATTATTATTAGTTGCCAAAAATGATGAAGTACATCTAGATTTAGCAAAACAAATAAGTGAAAAAACAGTACTAAGAAAATATATAGCACTAGTACATGGAGTTATATTAGAGGATACTGCTACTATAGATGCCCCAATAGGAAGAGATAAAAATGATCGTAAAAAAATGTGTGTAACAGGTGAAAATTCTAAGAATGCAGTTACCCATATAAAAGTATTAGAAAGATACAAAAATGCAACACTAATAGAATGCAGACTAGAAACAGGAAGAACTCATCAAATAAGAGTACATATGAATTATATACATCACCCAATAGTAAATGATCCAGTATATGGATATCTTAAACAAGATGATAAAGAATTTGGACAAATGTTACATGCCTCTACAATTGGTTTTATTCATCCAATAACGAAGAGGTATTTGGAGTTTACTGCAGAACCACCACAAAAGTTTAATGAAATATTAGAAATTTATAAAAATGAAAGTTAAGTAATATAAAAATAATCAGGGGGGATTTTATGAAATGGTACGAAAGACCTACGAAGATTTTATCAATAAATGAAGAAATAGATTATATTATGTGTATTGATGAAAATGGTAGTAGTGGTAATTTAGCATACATATTAAAACAAATTTCTAATGAAGAGTAAGTGTTAGAGGAAGAAAAATATTTTACAATTACTGGTTGTATCTTTACAAAAAAAGAATATCTAAAATCTCGAGAAGAAATAGAAAAGTTAAAAACTAAGTATTGGGAAGATGGTATGTTTTATGATGAAAAATTAAATAAAAATAAAGCAGTATGCTTTCATTCAAGAGATATAAGAAAACATAATAATTGTTTTAATGATAAACTAATAAATTATGAAGAATTTATGATTGATTTAACAAGTGTTATGAAAAATATTGATTGCAAGATAATTTCTATAAGTATAAATTTATATGAATATTTAAAGAAAGGATATACTCATAATGTTTACAATGTAGCATTTGACTTTTTGTTAGAAAGATATATTTATGCTACAAAAAGTAGTAAAAAAGGTTTAATTATGCTTGAAGCAAGAGGAAAAGAGGAAGACAGCGAATTATTAAAACATATTGCTAAAGTTATTAATAAAACTGGTACTAAAAAAATTAGTTCAAAAGAACTAAAATATAAAATAAAAGGAGTATATTTTAATCCTAAATGGAATGAAGAATATAGTTCAACTTATGTTGGCCTTGAAATAACAGATTTGTTTTCTTATCCTATTCACAAATATATAAAAAGGAGTAATAAGGATCGTGCATTCATGACTTTTGAAGATAAAATAGTAGGATATCCAAATTATGAAAAAAAAGGAATAAAAAAATTTCCATAAAAAAATAAGAACTGGAAATGCCAATTCTTATCGTCCGCGATACCACGAACCCCAAGCAACCTAATTGCTTTTGACATAATTAATATAACAAATAAATTAGAATTTGTCAATAATTATATCATTAATATTATATATATAAATTGATTAAATATACCAATAACATTGAAAAATTAAAAATTCATAAAAATGAAAGTTAAGTAATATAAAAATAATTAAGGTGATATCATGAAAGTATTAAGTATAAAAGAACCATATGCCACATTAATTGCAACAGGTAACAAATTAATAGAAACAAGAAGTTGGAAAACAAATTATCGTGGAGAGTTATTCATTCATGCTAGTGGGAAAAAGATAGATAAAAAAGTTTTAACCAATAATTATATTGCTACATTAATTAAAGATTTACCAATGAACTATGGAAATATAATTTGTAAAGCTAACTTAGTTGACTGTGTATACATGGATGAAAAATTTTTAAAAACAATCAAATCCAATTCAAAAGAATATAAATTAGGTGAATATAAGATAGGAAGATATGCTTGGATTTTAAAAGATGTAGAACTAATTAATTCAATACCTGTTAAAGGAAGATTAAACATCTGGAATTATGATGGTAATATAGATTAAAATAAAGTTAATACAGAGATTTAGTAATAATGATTAAATTTATTTTTAATCTCTTTTAATTTATAATCATCTATCAATTTATCATTGTAAGTAATAAATATATTCACATTAACTTTATTAATATAATCAAAATCAGTATATGCACTAACTATACCATCTATCTCAAGTAATTCCTCAATCATACATTTCAAACAAAATTCACAACATAAATCTTCAATAGTTATTGTTTTATTTTTAATATTTTTATTATCATGTTTATTAAATGAAACAATAGATGGAATATTAATTAAATTTAAATATAATAAAATATTCATTTTTAACAATTTTAATGAAATAAGTGATGAATCATATTCAACAAATATTTCATTATTTTTTGTGTTAATCTTTGAATTTAAGACACCATCTAAAGATGATAGAAAGTTTGTTATATCCTTATCAAAAAAATTAGAATATTCAATTACTAATGTTATTTTCTTCATATATAAATCACACCCATTTACTAGGCATTATACAAAATTTCTTGTGAAAAGTCTATAGTTTGAAGTAGATTTATAATAGTAACATTATATCATATTTCTAACATTTTTAAATAACTAGTTATAACAAAAAGTTAACTCACAGTATTGACAAGAGTTAACTTTTTTGTTATCATATCACACTATATTGAAAGGGGAAATATTATATGGAAATGAAAACGCAAGACAATATAAGAAAAGTAGAAATAATAAGCTTTATTATAGCAAGTATCATAAGAGAAAATAATATAGATATTAATTTGGATAACGAAACTATATATGCTATAGCAGGTACAATATATTATATAGACGTAATTACTGCGGGATATACCCAAAGAATTACAAAAGAATATAAAGAATTAAAAGAAATGTATGATGAAATAATCAAAAATATTTCATCAATGTTAAAAGAATTAAATGTATCAGATCCAACAACTTTATTTGCACTTTATGTATACTTATACAGAAGTGGTTATCTATCATATAATCATTCATTTAAATATAGTAATAATATGAAAGACTTTTCATTATTACAAGGTATAGACGTTGTAAGAGGAACAGGAGTATGTAGATCAATATCAAGTTTTTTTACTGACTTATGTATAGAGCAGGGGCTTAATGCCTCAAATATATCAGTTAATACAACCAGTGCAACCTGTAGAGGATTACAAAAAATGTCACCAATAGAATTAATAAAAGATAAACAAAGCCAAAAATTTGTTAAAATAGTATCAACATTAACAAAACTTATACCGCTGCCAAATCATTTAATAACTCTAGTAGAAGATAATGAAATGTGTTATGTATTTGATCCAACTAATGATGGCTATTTATTACCAGCAGCCAAAAATAGGCTAATAGTACCTAGTAATCCCAAATTATCTATGACATATTGTTCTAGAATGCAATCAATTCAAAGATTATATGGTATAATGAAAATTCAATCTAGTAGACAAATACAAAAAGTATTAAAATTACCTAGCATCAGTGAAGAAGTTTTCAGTTCTAAATACATAGAAGCCCTAAAACTTTGCAAAAATCAATTATTATTTGAAAAATTATATCAAGATAATTATGAATTATATAAAGGTATATATGAAATAAGTGAAGAACAAAAAGATTTAATTAGAAGGTTTATTCCAATTATACCAGATGCAAATAAATTAAAAAGAAAAATATAATATTTAAATTTTATAATATTTATTGTATAATAACTATATAAAGGAGGTAAGAATTATGTTTGTAGATGAAGTAACAGTTTCCTTAACTGCTGGAAACGGTGGTAATGGGTGTATGGCTTTTAGAAGAGAAAAATACATACCAATGGGAGGCCCTTTCGGAGGTAATGGTGGAAAAGGTGGAGACATAATCTTTGAAGCCGACGAAGGGTTAAGAACATTATTAGATTTAAGATATCAAAAACATATTAAAGGTAATTCTGGGTTAAACGGAGAAGGCAAAAACAAAAATGGTAAATCTGCAACAGATACAATAGTTAAAGTACCAGTAGGAACAACAGTAAAAGATGCAGAAACAGGAGTTGTAATCGCTGATTTAACTAAAAATAAAGAACAAGCCATCGTTGCCTATGGAGGTCGTGGAGGAAGAGGTAATGTAACTCTTGCCACTAAAAGTAATCCTTGCCCATCTTTCTCAGAAAGAGGCGAGCCAGGAGAAGAAAGAAAAGTAAAAGTAGAACTTAGAATGTTAGCAGATGTTGGTTTAGTAGGCTTACCAAGTGTAGGGAAAAGTACAATATTATCAATGGTAACAAATGCTAACCCTAAAATAGCATCATATCACTTCACAACCCTAGCCCCTAATTTAGGAGTAGTAAGATTACCAGAATACGATTATGTAATTGCAGACTTACCAGGACTTATAGAAGGAGCATCAACTGGAGCGGGATTAGGTCACAGATTCTTAAAACATATAGAAAGAACCAAAATAATCGCTCATATTATAGATATGTCTGGAAGTGAAGGAAGAAATCCATATGAAGATTATATAGTAATAAGAAATGAATTAGAAAAATTTTCAAAAAAATTACTAACTAAAAAAGAAATAATAATCGCTAATAAAATGGATATACCTTCATCTAAAGAAAATCTAAAAATATTTAAAGAAAAAATAAAAAATATACCAATATATGAAGTAAGTGCTATAAAAAATGTTGGATTAGATATTGTAATAAATGCTTTAGGAGAACTAGTAAAGAATACACAAGAAGAAGTTCTATATGATATAGACAATCAAGAAAGTCACGTATTATATAAATTTAAAGAAGAAAAACCATTTACTATATCAAAAGATAAAGATGTCTTTGTAGTAAAAGGAGAAAAAGTAGAAAAACTATTTAAAATGACAAACTTTTCTACAGAAGAAGCATATGTTAGATTCTCTAAAAAATTAAGACATATGGGATTAGATGATGAATTAGAAAGTATGAATATAAAAGAAGGAGATATAGTAAGAATTCTAGATTATGAGTTCGAATATAGAAAATAATAACAAAAACTGTAATTTTTTGTTGACAATTCAATATATTTATAATATAATTATCAAGAAAGAAACGGAAAGAAGATGTATTTATCTCACCTGATTGCAACTAGCTTTAGGTTAAAAGCCAAATTAAATATTCAAAATTTGAATAATAATTAATAATTGCTTTTAAGATGAATACAATTCTTTTGTATTCATTTTTGTTATGGAGGTGTTTGATATCGCAAACAATAAAGAAAACTTGATTAATGAACAAATTAGATGCAAGGAAGTAATGGTTATAGGACCAAATGGAGAACAATTAGGAGTTAAAAGTAGAAATGATGCTTTAACCCTAGCAAGCTATGCTGGATTTGACTTAGTTCTAATGAGTGAAGGAGCTAATCCACCAGTATGTAAAATTATGGATTACAATAAATTCAAATATGAAAAGAAGAAAAAATCTAAAGATGCTCAAAAGAAACAAAGAGAAGCTATTGTAGATGTAAAAGAGTTTAGATTGTCAGTTACAATTGATAAACATGATTTTGATACAAGAGTTAATAATGCAAGAAAAGCCTTAGCAAAAGGCGATAAAGTAAAAGCAAGTATTCGTTTTAAAGGACGTCAAATTGCTCATCCAGAACTTGCAAAAGATGTTTTATTAAAATTTGAGGAAGCTTTAAGTGATATTGCAGAAATTGAACTACAACCTAAGTTAGAAGGTAGAAGTATATTTATGCAACTTACACCTAAAAAATAAGGAGGAAATATTATGGCAAAGAAAATTAAAATGAAGAAAAATAAAATGAAAACACATAAAGGTCTAAAAAAAGTATTAAATATTAGACAAAGTGGAACTGTTTCAGTATGCGCTCAAGGTGGATTACATAACACTGGTAAAAATAGTGCTAAAAGAAGTAGACAAAAAAGAAAGGGAAATGCATTACACAAATCTGATCTTAAGAGAATTAAAGATTTAGTGTAAAAGAAGGAGGACTAAAATATGACAAGAGTTAAAGGTGGCACTGTTGCACGTGCAAGAAGAAAAGAAGTATTAAAAGAAGCAAAAGGTTACTTTGGAAGTAAACATAGATTATATAAAACAGCTCACGAACAAGTAATGCATTCAGGAAACTATGCATTCCGTGACAGAAGACAAAATAAAAGAAATTTCAGAAAATTATGGATTGCTAGAATTAATGCTGGATGTAGAGAAAATGAAATTAGTTACTCTAAATTCATAAATGGATTAAATATCGCAGGAGTTACAATAAATAGAAAAATGTTAAGTGAACTTGCTATTGAAAATAAAGAAGCATTTGCAGATCTTTGTACTATAGCAAAAGATGCTTTAAATGGTAAAAAATATACACCAAAGAAACCTGCTGTAAAAGAAGAAAAGAAAGAAGTAAAAGAAACAGCTGCTAAAAAAACTGCAACTACAAAGAAAACAACTTCTACAAAAACAGCAGCAAAGAAAACTACAACAACTAAAAAGGAAACAACAAAAGTAGAAAAATAATAATTAGACTATTAGCAACTAACTAATAGTCTTTTTTGTTATATTAATTTATCTTTTTATCGCCATAAGATATATAGTCATGTATTGTAACAAATAAAAAAAGAAAATAATAAAAATATATTTAAAATTATTAAAATTTTGTGTATAATTATAATAGGTGAAGAGTATGTTAGGAAAAATAATAGAAATAGTAGATGGAAAAGTATGTGTAAAACTAGAAGTAAATATTTATAACATGAATAATCTATCAGGAAAGAATGTAGTATTTGAAGATGAAAATACTAAAATAGTTGGAGAAGTTGCTAATGTATATAGTGATAGAATAGAAGTAAACTTAATAGGGCAAATAGAAAACAATATTTTTATATATGGAGATATTATAAAGCCTTCCTTTAAATCATTATGTAGAGTAATAACAAAAGAAGAATTAGATATAATGTTTTCTAATAATAAAGAAGAAAATAGTATTTTATTAGGTAAAAGTTTTATCTATAATAATTATGATATAAGATTAAATGTTAATAATTTCTTCTCAAATCATTTTGCCATACTAGGAAATACTGGTAGTGGTAAAAGTCATTCTGTAGCAAGAATAATTCAAAGCATATTTTATGAAGCAAAATATTTACCATTTAGAACAAATATATTTCTATTTGATGCCTATGGAGAATATCAACAAGCATTTAATCAAATAGGAAATATTAACGAAAATATAAATTATAAAGTATATACAACAAACTTAAATACCAGTGAATATGAACTTTTAAAAATTCCTTTTTGGTTTTTAGGAGTAGATGATATAGCACTTCTATTAAATGCTGAAGATCAAAATCAATTACCAGTAATAGAAAAAGCTCTAAAATTAGTTAGTCTATTTGCAAGAGATGAAGAATATGTAATAAAACAAAAAGATGACATCATAGCAAGAAGTTTATTAGATATAATATTTTCTGGTAAAAATCCTTCATTCATTAGAAATAAATTAGTATCAGTACTAACTAAATTTAATACCAAAAATATTAACTTAGATATTAATCTTACTAAAGGAGGATGGACTAGAAATCTAAGACAATGCATATTTATAGAAGAAAGTGGTAAATTTGCAGACATAGAAATAGTTATACAATATTTAGAAGAGTATGTTAGTGATGAATTTGAATTAAAAGTACCAGATGGAAGTTTTATGTATACACTAGATGACTTTAATCTAGCACTAGAATTCGCTTTAATATCAGAAGGAATATTAAACAGTGATAAAGTATATGATTATGCTAATATATTAAAAGTAAGATTAAATAACTTAATTAATAGTAATTATTCTAAATACTTTGAATATAGTAATTTTGTAACTAAAGAAGATTATATAAAAATACTATTAACAGCTCCTAACGGAAGAAAAGCCCAAGTAATTAATTTTAATATAAACTATGTAGACGATAGACTTGCTAAAAATATAGTTAAAATATATTCTAAATTATTATTCGATTACATAGCAGGATTAAAAAATAGAGCCTCTATGCCATTTCATATAGTATTAGAAGAAGCCCATAGATATGTTCAAAATGATAAAGATAAAGAATTATTAGGATATAATATATTCGAAAGAATTGCTAAAGAAGGAAGAAAATATGGAATATTACTAGGTTTAATATCTCAAAGGCCATCAGAAATAAGTGAAACAACAATTTCACAATGCAGTAACTTCTTAATATTTAAAATATTCCATCCAAGAGATTTAGAATTCATAAATAGTGTTTTACCAAATATTAATTCAGGAATAACGTCAAAATTAAAAACATTGCATCCAGGTACTTGTATAATATATGGAAATGCTTTTAAGATGCCAGTAATAGTAAAAATGGAAAGACCAAATCCAACACCATTATCTAATAATTGTGATATAGAAAATGTTTGGTATATAAAAAAATAATTAGTTGTAAATTACAATACATAGCTACATTAAACCATCCTAAAAAAGGATGGCTTTTTAGCAACAAAAAAGAAGTTCATAAGGACTTCCTTTGTATTTCTTAATGGCGGAGACAGAGAGATTTGAACTCTCGCACCAGTTTCCCAGTCTACACCCTTAGCAGGGGCGCCTCTTCAGCCTCTTGAGTATGTCTCCAAAAGACTACATACATAATGTTACCTTAATTTTAAGTAAAAGTCAATAGTTAATAAAAACTAATTTAAAAAAGTTATAATTTTTCACTTTTCGACATATTTTTTATTGGTGATAGATATATGAAAAAAATAATAACCTTGATATTTATATTTGCTATTACTACTATCTCTATACATAGTGTATTTGCAGTAACAGGATCCGATACCGAAAAAGAAGATACCAGTAGTAACGAAGAAGTAAAAGAAGAAAGTACTGATACATCAAGTAGTTTAAATTTAGCAAGTAACGCTAAAAGTGCTATAATGATAGAATCATCTACAGGAAAAATAATTTTTGAAAAGAACTCTAAAGAAAAACTAGCAATGGCCTCAATGACAAAAATGATGAGTTTATTACTTATTATGGAGAATATAGAAAATGGAAATATAAAATGGAATGAAATGGTAACATCATCAGAAAACGCTTCAAGTATGGGAGGATCTCAAATATTTTTACAAACAGGAGAACAAATGAGTGTAGAAGATCTAGTAAAAGGAATATGCATAGCCTCTGGAAATGATGCAACAGTAGCAATGGCTGAAAGAATAGGCGGTACCGAAGAAAACTTTGTAAAAATGATGAATGATAAAGTCAAAGAGCTAGGATTACAAGATACTCATTTTGTTAATTCTTATGGATTTGATGCTGATGATCACTATTCCAGTGCCTATGATATGGCTATGATAGCCAAAGAATTAGTAAAACATGAAAAAATTCTAGAATTCTCAGGAACTTATGAAGACTATCTAAGAAAAGATACTGCTAATAGTTTTTGGCTAGTAAATACCAATAAATTAGTAAGATATTATAGTGGAGCCGACGGCTTAAAAACAGGATTTACAGAT
>ERZ808240.3793-NODE-3793-length-14233-cov-3.775497_pt1 | contig 14233 bp, 15 predicted proteins | sample MGYA00521084_ERZ808240 | MGnify/ENA primary metagenome ERZ808240 (study PRJEB31516, sample SAMN03275571) | gut metagenome | biome: mammalia-associated habitat; material: feces | host: Papio cynocephalus | place: Kenya | collected 2012-08-06 ... | reverse complement strand
GCGCGCTGCATTTCCCGTGCAAATGCCAATAGTATACTCCCTTTTGGCTGGATTTACAAGAGACAGCGGGATTTTTCCGCGGCCGGCGGGACGGCTCAGGAAATGGCGGAGCTCCCCACGGTATAGGGGCCGCAGCTGTTCCCGCTGTCCCGGACGGCGGTGCAGTCGGAGAAGAAGTAGGCCCCGTCGCCGCTGCGCCATTTTTCCGCGCTGAAGCGGATTACCCCGGAATCTGGGGAGGGCGTCCGGTCCTCTGTGATGGAGAACAGGCAACCGTTCTCCCAGTACAGGTTGTCCCTGTCCACAAGCCCCTGCTCCGCGAGCTCCTCAAAGGTTCCCAAAATGGCGGGGAGACCGTGACGCTCGCCGAAGGCCCAGGCCACCGCCGCCTGTTCACTGGCGGACAGTCCGGTCCGGGACAGGTCCACTCCCAGCTCCGAGATGCCGCCGTTCAGACCGGGGTCCACCGTCCACAGATCCTCCAGCACATCGGAGTACAGGCGGCACAGATCGTCAAAGCCGGAATCCAGAACGCGCACGGCGGTGACGCCGCACAGCCGGGCCGGAAAGGTTTCCTCCGCTGCGGACCAGGTGATTTCCGCCAGAGCGCCGGGCCGCCAGGACCGGTCCGCTTCCTCCGGGGCCGCCCCGTCCGGCGCGGGCTCCGTGCCGCCCTCCGGCGTCAGGGTATATACCTCCGCGGCGGCGCCGCCCTGCCGGGCCAGCAGAAGGACGCCGTCCTGATACCGGATGATCCGGAAGGTATCCGAGGCGCTGCCGGAATCCGATGAGGCTTCCGGGGAAGAGAACATGGAAGCCGGCGGGGAGGCGGCGCCGCCTGTCCCGCCCTCCGCGGGGGAGGGCGCCTGGCCGCAGCCGCCCAGCGCCAGACAGAGACAGAAATACAGGCCCAGGAACGCAATCCATTTTTTCATCAGGGAAACCTCCTTGCTGTTTTGAACGGTTGGACGGTGGGCACCGGCGGTTTGTTCCCAGAGACCGCCCGGTTTTCAGAAAAATTCCCGCAGGCGGACCCCCGGGGAAAGGCCGGAAGGCGGCGCGTCCCTCGGAAAATTCGAAAAGCCTTGAATTTCCTGAATTTTCTGATAAAATAAGCTGGTTGGATTTTCCGGGCGGTTTTGCGGTTGAGCGGAAGGAGTGTGACGGGTGTGAAGAAACTGTTTCTGCCGGAGGGGACCGGCTTTTCCGCGATGGTGTTCCTGGGCAGCCCCTGGGGACTGCTGGCTGCCTGGCTGGCGGCGATGAACCTGCTGGCCTTTCTGGTTTTCGGCATTGACAAGTGGAAGGCAAAGCGGAAGAAAACGAATGAGCGGGTCCGCCGGGTGCCGGAAAAGACCCTGTTTGCTCTGGCGGCTCTCGGCGGAAGCGCCGGGGCTTTGCTGGGGATGCGGGTCTGGCACCACAAGACGCTTCACAAAGCCTTCCGCTTCGGCATTCCGGCCATTCTGATTTTCCAGATGATCATTTTTCTGGGGCTGTATCTCTACTGGAAGGTTATCCGGTAGGAGGCCGCTCCGGCGGCTCCGTATCAACAGGAGGTTTTTCTATGGGCATCATTCTCGGGATTGACATCGGCGGGTCCACAACAAAGATTGTGGGGCTGAATCCGGACGGCTCCATCCATTCCATGCTCCGGGTCCGGGCGGAGGATCAGCTGACCTCCCTGTTCGGCGCGCTGGGGAACTATCTCAGCAGCAACCGGCTGTCCCTGCGGGACGTGCGGCGGATTGTCCTCACCGGCGTGGGCGCCACCTATGTGGAGGGGGACATCTACGATATTCCGACGCTCCGGGTCAGCGAGTTCAACGCCAGCGGAACCGGCGCTCTTTCCCTGAGCGGGCAGAAGTCCGCGGTGGTGGTGACCATGGGGACCGGGACGGCCTTTCTCCGCGCGGAGGAGGACGGGACGGTCCGGCATCTGTGCGGCAGCGGCATCGGCGGCGGGACGCTGGGAGGGCTGTGCCATAAGCTGGTGGGAATGGAGCGGTTCGGCCAGATCAAAAAGCTGGCGGCCAGAGGGGATCTGAATCATGTGGACCTGACCATCAAGGATATTTCCCGGAACGCCGCGTCCACGCTGGATCCGGATATGACGGCGGCCAACTTCGGCAACCTGGCGGAGGACGCCACCCCCGCAGATCTGGCCGCGGGGGTGGTGAATCTGGTGCTGCAGGCCATCGGCACCATGACGGTGCTGGCCTGTCAGAGCTGCGGACTCGGCACGGTGGTGCTCACCGGCTCCGTGACCACACTGGATCAGGCGGCGGCCAACTTCCGCTTTTTCGAGAAGCTGTACGGCATCCATTACATCATTCCGGAGAACGCCACCTTTGCCACGGCCATCGGCGCCGGACTGTGCAGCCTTCGGGAAGAGGGAATCTCCTGAGCGGGCCGCGGAAAGGGCCTGCTGAGGGAAAGAAAAGCGGCCGCGGGAATCTTCCGGATGGAAGCTCCCGCGGCCGCCGCGCGTAAATGGCGTTATTCCGTTTTTCCGGCGTCTGCCGGGGCGTCCTCTCTGCCCAGAAGCTCCTCTCCCAGACGCCGGCCGATGTCGGCGGTGTCCCGCCGGATATCCTTCAGGTCCTGCTCAATGGCGGGATTCTCTTCCAGATCCTCCCGGATGAACATGAGGCAGAAGCTGACGGCCAGCAGGCCGCTGGACAGCCAGATGGTCCGGAAGCCCAGCAGGGGGACGCAGACGCCGCCGATGCCGGCTCCCAGAGCGAACAGAAGGATGACGCCGAAATACCGTCCCGCCTTCCGCCGGGACTGGGTGTTTCCCGTCCGTCTCCAGGCGCACAGGGACTCCATGCCGCTGCGGAGGTTGCCGATGCACATGGTGCTGGCAAAGGCGTAGCCGTCCACCTTCCGGAAGGCCTGCACCTGCATGGCGCAGGAAAAGGACACCAGCGCGTTGGCCGGAAGATCCAGAGAGTCCGGCAGGAAGCCCACCGCGAACAGCAGCACGATCTCCGCCAGCACCACCAGCTGCCGCCAGTGGAACCGGGACAGATTCTGGAAGCGCCAGCGGGTCAGCTCCGCCGCCAGAACCCCCAGAGCGAACGCGGACAGCGGCACCAGATAGCGCAGCGCCATCTCCCAGCCTCCCTGAAACAGGTTGACGCTCAGCAGCACGATGTTGCCGGTCTGAGCGTTGGCAAACACACCGCCGCGGGCGAGATAGGTGTAGGCGTCCTGAAGACCGCCGGACATGGACAGAAATACCACGGTGGAAAAGGCCTCCGACATCTGACCGTGGTGATGGCTTTTTGAAATTGCTGAAGTGCGCAAGGCAGCGCCGCCCCCTCTGAAGTTGAAAACGGATTTGTTCGGATTTATTATTATACCGGATGCGGCGGGGACCTGTAAAATATATTATTTATATGTTTTCCATCACAAATTGACATGGGAATGCCGGAGGGGCAGAAAATATGACAGGGCTGTAAAATTGGGAAAAACGCTACCCAAACAGCGGAAAACGTGATATGATAGCAAGGATGAACAGAACGGAAATCCGGAAAGGAGGGGGACGTTGTGCGGCTGATCCCGAAAAAGACGGCGGCGGGCCTGCTTGCGGCGGTCTGCCTGCTGCTCTCAGGCTGTTCGTTCAAGATGGCGGCCTCCCCGGAGGATCTGTACAGCCTGCCGCAGCTTCCGCCGGAATACACGGCGCTGAATGAATGCATCAACAGCCTGCTGGCCGAAGGGGCGGAATACGCGGCGCCGGTGTCAGGCTCCAATACCCAGTCGGTCCAGATGGTGGACCTGAACGGGGACGGACAGGAGGAGGCTCTGGCGTTCCTCCGCAGCAGCACGGAGGAAAAGCCCCTGAAAATTTATATCTTTTCCCCCACCGGGGGCGGGTATGAGCAGAGCGCTGTCATCGAGGGGAGCGGAACCGCCATTTACAGCATCTCCTACCGGGATCTGGATGGGGACGGCGTCATGGAACTGCTGGTAGGCTGGAAGGTGGGGACGGATCTGCAGGTCCTGACCGTTTACGCCCTGCGGGACGGCACGCCGGAGGAGCTTGCCCGCAGCAACTATGTCAAATATGCGGTCACGGATCTGGACACCGCCCATCCGGAATCTGAGGTGGTGGTGCTCCGGGCCAACGACGAGGGCGGCAGCGTGGCGGATTTCTACACCTGGGAGGGCGGCAGCGGAGCCGGAACCCTCAGCCGCGTTTCCACGGCGGTGCTCTCCATGACCATGGCGGAGCTGAACGCCGGGCGGGTGAGTACCGGAGCGCTGTCAGACGGCACGCCGGCGCTGTTTGTCTCCGGCGTCAGCGATTCCAGCGTGGAGATTACGGATATCCTGACTGCCGGGAACGGGGAACTGAGCAACGCGGTGCTCTCCGCCACCACCGGCGTCACAACGGAGCTGTTTTTGTACCTGTCGCTGTTCCCCACGGATATCAATAACGACGGCATCACGGAGGTTCCGGCCCCCACGCCGCTGCCGTCCGCGGATGCGGAGCCTGCCTATCTGGTGAACTGGCGCAGCTATGACCGCTCGGGCCAGAGCAGGACGGTGGAATACACGTATCAGGACAATGAGGACGGCTGGTATCTGGAGCTGCCGGACAGCTGGGTGGACCAGATTATGATCAGCCGGGCCCAGACCGGCACGGATGAGACGACGGTGACTTTCTGCCTCCGGGATACCGCCGGAGAGGAGCAGACGGAACTGATCCGGATCTATACCATCACCGGCGGCAGCCGGGATGTCAAATCCGCCCGGGGAGACCGGTTTGTCCTGGGACGCCAGGGAGAGCACATCTACGCGGCGGAGCTGCTGGAAGGAAATCGGAAGTGGAGCCGCGGCATCACGGAGGACGCCCTCCGGGATCGTTTCAAGCTCATTGCAACAGAATGGAGAGCCGGCGACAACTGACCCCCGCCCGGGAGGGCGGGCCGGGGAAGCCCGGGGCATTGCCACGATTATGAATCGGATGAATGAGGTGAACATCATGAGGAAAGTTCTGGTGCTGGAGGATGAGTCCAGTATCCGCGGCTTTATCGTCATCAATCTCCGCCGGGCCGGATACGACGTGCTGGAGGCGGAAACCGGCGAGGACGCGCTGGAGCGTCTGAAGGAGAACCCGGACGTCCGGGTGGCGCTGCTGGACATCATGCTGCCGGGCATCGACGGCTTTGAGGTCTGCCGCCGCATCCGGGCCACCAACACCAAAATCGGCATCATCATGCTCACGGCCCGCTCTCAGGAGATGGACAAGGTGACGGGCCTGATGACCGGCGCGGACGACTATGTGACCAAGCCCTTCTCCCCGGCGGAGCTTACCGCCCGGGTGGACGCGCTGATCCGCCGGGCCGGCGGGGATGACACGGTCCAGACCGGCGAAATCCGCCAGCCGCCGTTTCTGCTGAACACCCGGAACCGGACGCTGGAGAAAAACGGGCAGCGGGTGAAGCTGACCCAGGTGGAGTATTCCATTATGAAGGTGTTTATGGAGAATCCCGGGAAGGCTCTGTCCCGGGAGGAGATTCTGGACATGGTCTGGGGCCGGGACTATTTCGGCGAGCTGAAGATTGTGGACGTCAATATCCGCCGCCTGCGGCTGAAGATCGAGGATAATGTTCAGAATCCCACCTATATCACCACCGTATGGGGATACGGGTATAAATGGGGCTTTTGATACCGGCCGCCGGAGACGGCGGAGCGGGACGGAGAACGGGCCGCGGGAGGGCGTAGCGTCATGCAGAAAAGGAAAAAATCGGAACGGCGCAGGGCCCTGCGGGTCCGCGGACTGCGGCAGCGGTGGATTCTGAACACCGTGGCGCCGATCTTTGTTCTGCTGCTGCTGATTGTCACAATTTCTTCCGCCGGGATTGCCAGCTACTATTTTCAGAGCATGCGGATTGGCCTGGAAAACAAGGCCCAGGCCGCCGCGGATTCCTTTACCAGCTACTTCATGACCAGCTTCTCCGAGTACAGCCAGCGGGCGGCCAGCTACGCCGACAGCTTTGAGGACAAGGATTATATCGAGCTTCAGTTCATCAACGGCAGCGGCCGGGTGCAGGTGTCCTCCACCTCCAATCTGATGGCGGGCACTTCGCCGGGAACCGACGATATCGCGCAGGCCCTTTCCACCGGAAAGATGCGCTTTTTCCAGGGGAACGATCCGCAGACCGGGGAGAATATCCTCTCCGTCACCTGCCCGCTGGTATTCAACAACAAGGTTGTGGGCGCCATGCGGTACGTCACCTCCCTCCGGCAGGTCAATACGCAGGTGATGGTCTCCGTGATGGTGATTCTGCTGGTGGCGGTGCTGTGCATGGCCCTGGTGCTGATTTCCAACGTGCTGTTCATCAACAATGTGGTGGAGCCGGTGGCGGTGGTTTCCGAGGCGGCCAAGCGCATTTCCGCCGGCAGCTACGGAATCCAGATCGAAAACCACTATCCGGACGAGCTGGGAGAGCTGGTGGACAACATCAACGACATGTCCCTGAAAATCGGCCGGAACGAGAAGATGCGCTCCGAGTTCATCTCATCGGTCTCCCACGAGCTGCGGACGCCTCTGACCGCCATCAGCGGATGGGGCGAGACCATTCTGGAGGACACCGGGGAGGACCCCGGGCAGATCCGCCGGGGCATCCGGATCATCCTGCGGGAGTCCCGCCGCCTGACCGGCATGGTGGAGGAGCTGCTGGAGTTTTCCAAGATGGAGGATGGCCGCTTCACCCTTCAGATGGAAGAGGTGGACGTGCAGGCGGAGTTCGAGGACACAATCTTTACCTACCGGGAGCTGTTCCGGCAGGAGGGAATTGAGCTGGAATACGAGCCGGGCGACGAACTGATCGACCCCATCCCGGGAGACCCGGAGCGGCTCAAGCAGGTCTTCTGCAACGTGCTGGACAACGCCGCCAAGCACGGCGGGTCCGGCAAGCGGATCGCGGCCTCCATCACCCGGGAGGGAGACATGGTGGTGGTCCGGGTGCGGGACTTCGGGCCGGGGATTCCGGAGGCGGAGCTGCCCTTTGTGAAGCAGAAATTCTATAAGGGCTCCTCTAAGGCCCGGGGCAGCGGCATCGGTCTGGCGGTGTGCGATGAAATCGTCCACCTCCACAACGGCACCTTTGATATCGGCAACGCCGAGGGCGGCGGCTGTGTGGTGACCATCCGGCTTCCCATGGGGGAGGAGTGACCCGCCGTGCGGGCCGCTTACGGAGGATCCAATTTTTAAAGATTTAGAAAGGAACCAGGCATGGCGGAAAACAAACAGGGTACGTTCCGGACCAGCATCGGCGGACAGGCGCTCATAGAGGGCATCCTGATGCGGGGACCGGAAAAGCAGGCCATCGTTGTCCGGAATCAGGACGGCGGGCTGGTGGAAAAAACAGAGGATCTGAAGCTCATTAAGGACCGGTATCCCATTTTGGGGTGGCCGCTGATCCGGGGGACCGTCAATTTTCTGGCGGCCATGGTCAACGGCGTGAAGGCGCTGATGTATTCGGCGGATTTCTATCCGGACGACGAGGCGGCCCAGCCCTCCAGACTGGAGCAGTGGCTGGAAAAGCACCTGTCCAGCAAGAAGCTGGAGAGCTTCGTGGTGGGACTGTCTGTTGTCATCGGCGTGGGGATGAGCATCCTTTTATTTCTGGTGGTGCCCACATTTCTCACCAGCGGGCTGCTGCATTTCTTTCCCGGATTTCCCCTGTGGGGGCGGAATGTGATAGAGGGCCTGCTGAAAATCGTCATTTTTCTGCTGTATCTGATTCTGTGCTCCCGGATGAAGGACATCCACCGGGTATTCCAGTATCACGGGGCGGAGCACAAGACCATTTTCTGCTACGAGGCGGGGCTGCCGCTGACGGTGGAAAACGTCCGGATTCAGCCCCGGCACCATCCCCGCTGCGGCACCAGCTTTCTGTTCGTAGTGATTTTCGTGTCGATTCTGGTGTCCAGCGTGGTGTTCGGCATCTGGCCCATAACCAATGCCTGGCTCCGGACGCTGGTGCATCTGGCGCTGCTGCCGCTGGTGGTGGGCATCACCTATGAGTTCAACCGCTGGGTGGGCCGCAGCGACAGTACGCTGGCTCACATTCTGACGGCGCCGGGTATGTGGATGCAGAACTTCACCACCTTCGAGCCGGATGACAGCATGATCGAGTGCGCCATCCGGTCACTGGAGCTGGTGATTCCCAGTGAGAAGGGGAAGGACGCCTGGTAAGCCGGGCGTCCGGAGAAAATTCATCATGGAGCGGGATATGGATGGCCATTACTTATAACAATCTCTATCTGGACATCCGGAGAAAGCTTCGGGGAGCCGATGTGGGCGACCCCTCTCTGGAGGCCCGGGAGCTGGTGTGCTTTGCCACCGGAAAGACCCGGGAGGAGCTTCTCCGGGATGAAAACCTGTACGCCTCTCCGGAATTGGAGGAGCGGACGTGGTCGCTGGTGAACCGGCACCTGGAAGGGGAGCCGGTGGCGTATCTCATCGGGGAATGGGAATTTTACGGCCTGCCGCTGGACATTTCCAGCGACGTGCTGATTCCCCGGCCGGACACGGAGGTGCTGGCGGAGCAGGCCATCGCGTACTGCCGGACGCTGGGAGAGTGCCGGGTGCTGGATCTGTGCGCCGGAAGCGGCTGCGTGGGACTGGCGCTGGCGGCCCATGTGCCGGACGCCCGGGTGGTGCTGGGCGATCTGTCTGACGGCGCGCTGAGAATCTGCCGCCAGAATATCCGCCGCAGCGGCCTGACGGGGCGGGTGGTGGCCATGCAGATGAACGCCCGGGAGAAGCCCGCCTCCAATCTGGGGGAGTTCCAGTGCATAGTCTGCAATCCGCCCTACATCCCCAGCGGCGACATTCCCGGGCTGGATTCTTCGGTGAAGGACTATGAACCCCGCATGGCGCTGGACGGGGGAGAGGACGGCCTGGACTTTTACTCCGCCATTACCCAGCTGTGGCGGGACGCGCTGGCGCCCCGCGGGCGGCTGTATTTTGAAGTGGGCGCTGGTCAGGCGGATCTGGTGCTGCGGATCATGCGGGCCGTTGGCTTCGGGGATATCCAGATTGTGAAGGATCTCCACGGGATTCCCCGGGTGGTGTTCGGAACGCTCTGCACGGAGATTTGAACGCTGGTCAGACGGACAGAGGTGCTCAGAAATCAGAGCACCTGCTGTGATATACTGGAGTTGTCAAAAGATACCGGCGGCAGCGCCGCCGGACCACGGAGATCATAAAGGAGGATCGGCCACATGGCAAAGGATAAGGGAACGGTGCCGGCGGCGGCGCCGGCCAGTGACAAGAAGCAGGCCATCGCCACGGCCATGGCCCAGATTGAAAAGATGTACGGAAAGGGCTCCATCATGCGTTTTGGCGACGGGGCGGAGCTGAACGTGGACTTTATCCCCACCGGGTCGCTGTCGCTGGATCTGGCGCTGGGAATCGGCGGACTGCCCAGAGGGCGGATTGTGGAGATTTACGGGCCGGAGTCCTCCGGCAAGACGACGCTGGCCCTCCATGTGGCGGCGGAGGCCCAGAAACGGGGCGGCGAGGTGGCCTTCGTGGACGCCGAGCACGCGCTGGATCCCACCTATGCCCGGGCGCTGGGCGTCAAGGTGGAGGACATGCTGATTTCCCAGCCGGATACCGGCGAGCAGGCGCTGGAAATCACGGAGGCGCTGGTGCGCTCCGGGGCCATTGACGTCATCGTGGTGGACAGCGTGGCGGCGCTGGTGCCCCGGGCGGAAATCGAGGGCGAGATGGGCGACAGCTACGTGGGCCTTCAGGCCCGGCTGATGAGCCAGGCCCTCCGGAAGCTCACCGGCGCCATCGGCAAGACCAACACCATTGTGATCTTCATCAACCAGCTCCGGGAAAAGGTGGGCGTCATGTACGGCAACCCTGAGGTCACCACTGGCGGCCGGGCGCTGAAGTTCTATTCTTCCGTCCGCATTGACGTCCGCCGGATCGAGGCGCTGAAAAGCGGCAGCGAGATCATCGGCAACCGCACCCGGGCGAAGGTCGTGAAGAACAAGGTGGCCCCGCCCTTCCGGGAGGCGGAGTTCGACATCATGTACGGCGAGGGCATCTCCAAGGTGGGCGAGCTGATCGACCTGGGGGTGAAGCTGGGGCTGGTGCAGAAGTCCGGCTCCTGGTTCTCCATGGGCGAAGTCCGCATCGGCCAGGGCCGGGACGCCGCCAAGCAGTATTTGAAGGATCATCCGGAGGAAGCGGACCGGCTGGACGCGGAGGTGCGGAAGAATTTCGACAAGCTGATGAGCAGCCAGTCCAAGATCGCCGCCAGAGCGGCGGGCCGGGCGGTGGATGTCAACGCCGACGACTTCAACGATGAGGGTTGAGAAAATCCAGCCGTCCCGGCACAAAAAGGGCCGGATTCTGCTCTTTCTGGAGGACGGCTCCCTGCTCAAAATCACGGAACAGGAGCTGCTGGATTTCGGCCTCCGGCCGGGGGACCAGCTGGATGAGGAGGTTCTGACCCGGCTGCGGGCATCCGCGGCCGGGTCGGACGCCAGGGCCCAGGCTGCCGCGATGATCGGCCGGCGGGCCATGTCCCGCCGGGATCTGGAACAAAAGCTCCGGGACAAGGGGGCCTCCGCCGGCGACGCGGCCTATGCCGCCGAGTGGCTGGAGGCCATCGGCGCGCTGAACGACGCGGATTACGCCGCCCTGCTGGTGCGCCACTACGCGGGGCTGGGCTACGGCCCTGCCCGGTACCGGGAGGAGCTGCGCCGGCACGGGATTGACCGGGATCTGTGGGAGGACGCCGTGGCGCAGGCCCCGGACAGCGGGGAACTGGCGGAGCAGTATCTCCGGGACCGCTTCCGGGAAAAAGCGCCGGACGAACAGGAGCGGAAGCGGGCGGCGGCGGCGCTGGCCCGCCGGGGCTTCAGCTGGGGGGATGTGAAAGCGGCCCTCCGCGCCTGGGAAGAAGGGTAAGGCCGGATCTTCCGGCGGGAAATGAAGAAAACAATTTGGAGGAAGCAACCTTGAGTTATCACGTGTCATTTATCTCCCTGGGCTGCGCCAAAAACCAGGTGAACTGCGAACAGATGATGGCGTCTGTTCAGGCGGCCGGCCACACGGTGCAGACAGAGCCGGAGGGCGCCGACGTTGTGGTGGTGAACACCTGCGGCTTTCTGGCCTCCGCCTGCGAAGAGGCCATCGACAATATTCTGGAGATGGCGGCGCTGAAGAAAGCCGGGAAGATCCGGAAAATTCTGGTGACGGGCTGCATGGCCCAGCGGTACAAGGAGGACATCCTGAAGGAACTGCCGGAGGTGGACGGCATTCTGGGCACCGGAAGCTACGGGGATATCGCCCAGGCGGTGGACGAGGTGATGGCCAAGGGCCTGCGGCCCTGCCACATCGGCAACATTCATACCGCGAATCAGAGCGGGGAGCGGATTTTGTCCACGCCTCCCTGGTATGCCTATCTCCGGATTGCCGAGGGCTGTGACAACCATTGCGCCTACTGTGTGATTCCCTCTCTGCGGGGCAGGTACCGCAGCCGCCCCATGGAGGAACTGCTGAAGGAGGCCCGGGAGCTGTCGGACGCCGGCGTGCGGGAGCTGATTGTCATTGCGCAGGATATTACCCGGTACGGCACGGATCTGAACGGGGAGCATCAGCTGGCGGCGCTGCTGCGGGAGCTGTGCAGGCTGGATTTCCACTGGATCCGGCTGCACTACCTGTATCCCGACCAGATTACGGGGGAGCTGATCGACACCATTGCCCGGGAACCGAAGATCGTGAAGTATCTGGACATCCCCATTCAGCACTGCAACGACCGGATTCTCAAGGCCATGAACCGCCGGGATACCAAGGCGGGACTGACCCGGCTGCTGGGAGAGCTGCGGGAGAAAATTCCCGGGTTGGTGCTCCGCACCAGCATCATCACCGGCCTGCCCGGCGAAGGCCCGGCGGAGTTTGAGGAACTGTGCGATTTCCTGCGGGAGACCCGGATTGAGCGGGCGGGGGTGTTCCCCTTCTCTCCGGAGGACGGAACTCCGGCGGCAAAGATGGATCATGTGGACATGGAGGAGGCCCAGCGCCGGGCGGAGCTGGTGGTGGACGTCCAGTCCGATATCATCGACGCCTATAACGACTCCATTCTGGGACAGACCCGGGAGGTGCTGTGCGAGGGCTTTGACCGGCAGGCCCAGATGTTCTTCGGCCGCAGCTACGCGGAGTCTACGGACATCGACGGCCGTATCTGGTTTACCGCGGAGCGGGAGGTTCCGGCGGGCACCTTCGTCCCCGTCCGGCTGACCGGCACGATGGACGGGGAGCTGACCGGCGAGCTGGCGGAGTAAGGGGCGGCTGCCCCGCGAAAAAGAGAAACGGGAGGCATGCCGCTTCCCGCCATAGCAAAGGAGAAGAATCCATGAATCTGCCCAATCGACTGACGATGCTGCGCATCATCCTGATCCCGGTGTTTATGGGAGTGCTGTACTGGGGCTTTCCAGGCTCCGGCTACGCGGCTCTGGCGATTTTCATCATCGCCAGCCTGACGGATATGCTGGACGGCAAGATTGCCCGGAAGTATCATCTGGTGACGGATTTCGGCAAGTTTGCCGACCCTCTGGCGGATAAGATGCTGGTGACGGCGGCCATGCTCTGGTTTGTGGAGACGGGCCGGATGCCCGCCTGGGCGCTGCTGATTGTCATCTGCCGGGAGTTTGCCGTCAGCGGACTGCGGATGCTGGCCGCCGACAAGGGAAAGGTCATTGCCGCCGGCTGGTCCGGCAAGGTAAAGACCGCCTCCACCATGGTGTGTATTGTGCTGATGTTCCTGGTACGGAATGCTCTGCTGGACAATGTGTGCGTCTGGGTAATTGTGCTCACAACGCTCTATTCCGGCGTGGAATATTTTGCGAAGAACCGGGACGTCATTGCCACGGCCTGACCGGCCCCGCATGCGTCATACGTCAGAGAGAAAGCCAGCGGCCCGCTCCGGGTTTCGGAGGGGCCGCTGGCCTGTTATGCTGGAGTCCGGCGGGGGAGTCTGACAAGGGCCAGCGTCCCCGTGCCGCCCAGCCATACCGCGAGGAGATCCCATGGGTCTGAGACGGAACGGGAAAGGTACAGGGGCGTGACAAATTCCCAGAACAGCCCGCAGCCCAGAAGAAAGGCGCTTACCGGGAGCGGCCGCTCCACCAGCGGACGGCGGGCTGCCGCCAGCGCCAGATTCAGAACGCACAGCATCAGCCCGCCTGCCAGAAAGTCGCCGCCGTGCCAGGAAAGCAGGCGGCTGGCGGTCAGAGGAATGAGCCACAGACGGTTCACCCAGTAGGCCCCGGCAATGACTGCCGCGGAGAGAATATACCGCTTTGTCATAAAAACGACAGAATCAGCAGAGCGACGATGACAGCGCCCACCACGCCCGCGAAGGTGAGGCCGCCGCCGGACTGGCCGGGAAGATTCATGGCGGAGGGCTTCTCGGGCAGGGCGGCGCTGTCCTCTCCGCAGTCCTCCACAATCCGCAGCTTGAATATGGAGCGATCCAGCCTGGAGGCGATCCAGCCGGCGGCGCCGTCTGTCAGCCCCCGGCGGAGCAGAACCGGAGAACACGAATACCCCTGCAGTCTGAGAATGGCGTTGACGGCCTCTTCCTCCGTCATCCCGCAGTACCGCACCAGAGCGGGGCTGTCTCTGTCCGGGACGTTGGGCGCCCGGGTCAGCAGCAGCGCGTACCGGGGGCCCCGGGGCGGGCGCGTGGGCAGCGGATAACCGCAGACGGGGCACAGCGTGCCGGAGACCGGACGCCCGCAGCAGGGGCATACGTCCGGCGGCTGGAAGGAACTCTCTTCATCGGCGCATTCCTCCGGCTCCTTGCCCAGCAGCACGTAGTCCGCGGAGACGTGCAGCGCCTGACACAGCGCGGCAATGGTGGCGGCGTCCGGCGCGGTCTGGCCGGTCTCCCATTTGGAGACTGCCTGCCGGGAGACGCCCAGCAGCTCTCCCAGCTGCGTCTGAGTCAGCCCGGCGGCCTTTCGGACAGAGGCCAGCCGGTCTTTCAATTCCAAGCTCATAAAATTCCTCCTGTTCTCCCGCCCAGTATAGCAGAGAAGAGCGGAATCTGACAAGCGCCAGAAGAGGGAATTCTGTCAACCGGCGGTTGACAGAGACGAAAAAAAGCAGCGCCGGTATAAAATCCGGCTTGCATCTGTAAAATGAAAGTAGACACTCACAAAAGTGTGGGTGTCTACTTTTTTG
>ERZ808240.3790-NODE-3790-length-14246-cov-38.469312_pt1 | contig 14246 bp, 14 predicted proteins | sample MGYA00521084_ERZ808240 | MGnify/ENA primary metagenome ERZ808240 (study PRJEB31516, sample SAMN03275571) | gut metagenome | biome: mammalia-associated habitat; material: feces | host: Papio cynocephalus | place: Kenya | collected 2012-08-06 ... | reverse complement strand
CCATGGTTTTCTGATAGCATCACTCTGCCTATCCGCAGTATTGCTTGTACCTTACCTCGGAAGCCAAGAGCACCCACTTTACAATGGTGTTTACGAGATTATCTGCATCCTCTTTGCTTTCCCTGCGATCGTTTACATGGGAGCCAAGGGAACTGTATCTGGCAAAGTTCACGGTTTCTGCAAGTGGTTGGGCGACATCTCCTATCCCCTCTACATCACCCATTCGCCTATCATCTTCACCCTCTGCATCGGATGGAAGGCTAACAATCCTGATGCCACCCCCGACCAGATAGTATTCGTATGCATCTGTAGCATCATCCTCAGCTTGATGGTGGCATGGGCATCGCTGAAACTATGGGATGAACCTGTAAGAAACTGGCTCAAGGAAAAAGAGGAAGAAATCAAAACAATAAACCCTACAAAACTGTAAACTTCCGTTAAAAATATGCTTATAAGCTGCCAAAACCGTTTTTTTTAGAGCAGTTTTGGCAGCTTATAAGCATATTTTTTGTATATTTGCACAAAGAAACGAGCATATTATCATGATTATAGGAAGAAAACAAGAACTAAAAAAACTTAGTGATGCTTACAACTCAGAATACTCAGAGTTTGTAGCAGTCTATGGACGCAGACGAATAGGAAAGACATTCTTGGTACGAGAAGCCTTTAACTATCAGTTTGCGTTCCAACATACTGGTGTCTATAAAGAAACACTTAAAAAACAACTTCGTAATTTTAGGGATGCACTCAAGATGAGCGGCATGAAAAAAGTTCACATACCAACAGACTGGTCTGACGCATTCTTTCAGCTCGCCCAATTCATCAAGGAAAGCAAAGAAGCCAAGAAAGTAATCTTCATCGATGAAATTCCTTGGTTAGACACGCCACGTTCTGGCTTCCTATCAGCCTTAGAATACTTTTGGAATTCATTCGCCTCTGCTCGCAAAGATGTACTGCTCATTATATGTGGTTCTGCTACATCTTGGATTATCAACAAAGTGCTAAAAAATCATGGAGGATTACATAATAGGGTAACTTATCGAATTCATTTACAACCTTTTACTCTTCACGAGTGTGAACTCTATGCAAAAAGCATGGGCTTACGGGCTTCGCACTATGACTTGTTGGAATACTACATGATATTAGGTGGAGTAGCTTTCTATTGGTCAAGAATACAGAAAGGGCTAAGTGTGGCGCAAAACATAGACAATATGATTTTTGCAGAGACAGGCTTTCTTCACAACGAGTTTAACGAATTATACGATTCCCTATTCAATGAGCCAGAATCATATATAAAAGTTATCAATGCACTTGGCACAATTCGCATTGGAATGACTCGCGATGAATTGGTAAAAGAAGGAGGTATCACGAGTAATGGCAAACTAACCCGTATGCTGGAAGACTTGACTGAATGCGGTTTCATCAAACGAATGCCTTCTTATGGTGGCAAGAACAAGGATGGCTTGATTCAACTGGTTGATAATTTTACCTTGTTCTACTATAAATATATGAAGGAGAACAAAACTAACGATGAACATTTTTGGTCAAATAGCTACAATTCACCCACTAGAGCCTCATGGGTAGGCTTGGCTTTTGAGCGAGTTTGCTTCCAGCATATCCCTCAAATCAAGCAAGCACTTGGAATTTCTGGTGTTTCCACCCAATGCTATTCATGGAAGAGCAAAGGAGATGAAGGAACTAACGGTGCACAAATAGACATGGTGCTAGATAGAGCTGACAATGTTATCAACCTCTGCGAAATCAAGTTTTCTAAAGGAGAATATAGCATCAGCAAGGATTATCTTTTAAATTTAAATAATAAGATGGAAAGATTCGTGGATAGCACCAAGACCATAAAGTCTTTATTTCTTACATTGATTACCACGAATGGTTTAGTTCACAATGAATATTGGAACCAAGTACAGGGAGAAATCACCTCAAACGACTTGTTCAAAGAGTAACTTAAACTACAGAACAAAGAATGAAAAAAATATTATTATCAATTCTAGCAGCCATAGGGCTCAGCACTACTGGCTGCTCAGCACAAGCTGGAAAGGCTGAAAAAGCAGCTTCATCTGATGATGGAATCACCGTATTGTCGCCTCAAGCGTTCATTGACCAGGCGAAAGCAGACTCTACTGCTCTTATCCTCGATGTTCGAACAAAAGAAGAATATGCAGAGGGACACTTGACTGGTGCCCATCAGCTCGACTTCCTCAATGCCGAAGCTTTCGATGCTGGCATCAAACAGCTAGACAAAGCCCACACCTATTATATATATTGCCGCAGCGGGCGACGAAGCCATGGAGCTTGCGAAAAGATGCAGAAGCAAGGATTCAAGGTTTTCGATATGGAAGGGGGAATCCTTAACTGGATAAAACTTGGAATGCCTGTCACCAAAAAGTGACTTCATAGAAAAAAGTTTTGTTTTTTATTACCACCGTTACCACCACTACACATAAATATCAGACACTCTGATGGTTAAGTGGTGGTAACGAGCTGTTTTTTGTTACCACCTTGTTACCACCGTCACCACCCATATAGCAAAGTGTGCCACGGGGAGAAACGAAAAGTTTCAGCCCGAGGAACAAAGTGTTTCCAAGGCAGAAACAAAATGTTCCAAGGCTTAAAACACTTGGTACAGACGTTTGAAACACTTTGTTCTAACGCTTGGAACAATACAACATATACGCTACAAAATGACTTTTTGTAGTTCCCTATATTTAGTTGACTACTTAGCTCCTTATGCCTAGTACTGGTTGACAATTATTTTTCCTTATTCCTAACTCTTCTTGTCAGTCTCCCATCTTGTTCCTAGTAAGTGTTGACACATCTCATTCTAGTTCCTAATAGAAGTAGACAAAGGACACCACCCCTAGGGGTGGGCCGCGATTTTTATAAATTTGCTGCAAAATTTGACTTTTCCTGATTTCAATAGACACTTTTTAGCTTTATAAACTAGAAAGATTGACACTAGCAATTTTATCAAACTGGAATAATAGACACTTTCCATTTTTTGTTCCTATTTTTATAGACAAATGAGATTATTTCTCTACTTCTTCAGCACAGGCTCGCAAGTCAAGCCAACTCCAAGCTTCTTGAATATCCTCTGGTCCACATCGCTCAACATCACCGTACAATGTACTTGGCAACCTCTGAGCTTAGGCAACTGCTCCAAAGCCTTCTTGCAGTTCTCGTCATTTTCCGAGAGAACAGAGAGAGCTACGAGCACCTCATCGGTATGAAGGCGAGGATTCTTGCCGCCGAGATAACTAATCTTAGTATGTTGGATTGGCTTAATCATCGACTGAGGAATCAACTTCAACTCGTGGTCGATACCTGCCAAATGCTTCATCACGTTCAAAAGCAAAGCGGCACTGCAACCGAGCAACTCGCTGCTATGACCGCAGATGATGGTGCCATCCTCTAGTTCCATGGCAGAGGAAGTATGTCCAGTCTCCTTCAAGAAGTTCTTTGCAGCTACCGTCACCTTGCGATAATCGGTGTTAATCTTCGCCTGGTTGAAGAGCATCTGAATTTTCTGAATCTCAGCCTCATTGCAGGCACCAAGCGCCAACTTGTTGGTAGCGGCATAATAGCGACGGACGATTTCGTCCTTAGATGCCTCGCAGCAAGCCTCATCGTCCGAGATGCAGAAGCCCACCATATTCACACCCATATCCGTAGGCGACTTATATGGATTGCTACCATAGATACCCTCGAACAAGGCATTCAATACAGGATAGATTTCAACGTCACGATTATAGTTGATGGCTATCTTATTGTACGCCTCCAAGTGAAATGGGTCGATCATGTTCACATCGTTGAGGTCGGCAGTGGCTGCCTCGTAGGCGATGTTGACAGGGTGCTTCAATGGGAGATTCCAAACAGGGAAAGTCTCAAACTTGGCGTAACCAGCACGCACACCACGCTTATTCTCATTATAAAGCTGACTCAGGCAGACCGCCATCTTGCCGCTACCAGGACCAGGGGCTGTGACGATTACCAATGGACGCTCGGTCTCCACATAGTCGTTCTTGCCGAAGCCCTCGTCAGAAGCAATAAGGTCCACATTGTGAGGATAGCCCTCGATGAGATAATGACAGTAAGTCTTGATGCCCTCACGCTCCAAGCGCTGCTTGAAGGCGATGGCGGCAGGCTGACCGTCGAAATGGGTGATGACAACAGAACCCACCATGAAGCCACGGTTTTGGAACTCGCCACGGAGGCGGAGCACATCCTCATCGTAAGTGATGCCAAGGTCGGCACGCTTCTTGTTCTTTACGATGTCGGCTGCACTAATCACGATAACAATCTCAATGCTATCGCTGATTTTCTGGAACATGCGCAGTTTGCTGTCAGGCTGAAATCCTGGCAAGACACGGCTGGCGTGGTGGTCGTCGAAAAGCTTGCCACCCAATTCGAGGTAAAGCTTTCCGTCAAACTTAGAGATTCGCTCCTTGATATGCTCAGATTGAATCTTCAGATACTTCTCGTTGTCAAATCCTATCTTCATATTGTCTTGAATTGTATTTCTTTCTTGGTTGTTTACAATATGTTTTTGCATAAAAACAAAATCAGATGCAAAAGTACAAAAAAGTATCGAGATACAGCATTCGCCAAGCCATAAATTTTCAAAAAAGTTTCTCCGCAGGAATAGACTACATCAAAGTCTATCCCTGCAAGAGTTTTCTGAGTTCTTAGAAAAATTGAAACTATCTACATAATATGATACAGCAAGATTTCTCCGCCTATCAAGAAAACAAACATGAGTAGAAGAAACAGATAAAGTTCCTCATTCTTGATAAACTCGATGAAGCGAAACTTCCTTTTTCTATATTTTTCAATATAGTGGCGATAATCAAGCCACAACAAGGAGATTGCAGCAATCGCAACCACCACAATAAGAATGATTCCCACCGCATCAGCTAACATTGTTGGTTTTAATAATAAAAGGTCCACCATAAATTTATTTCTTTGATTAATATTATGCAAGCCCCACGATAGGCATCTATCTCAGTCTTCATCTCAACTGAAGCTAATGCCCCTGTACAGATGCGAGAATGTAAGATGTCGTATGAAAGCGTGGAATGCTGTTCTACAGGTGCAAAAGTATGGATTATCTATGAAAAAATGTGTTTCATTTCTAAAGAAAATAGTTTCATTTCTACCATTTTACTGTATCATTGGCAGAAATGAAACTATTTTCTTAACTTTCATTAAGAGTTTAAGACTATCAAAAATTCAGAATTGTGCTCTTCTATCGAGAACGTACCGACTATGATTCCTTGACCGAAACTCTCCATTGACCAGGAGTCATGCCCGTCTTCGCCTTGAATATCTTATAAAGATGGGCATGCGATGAGAAACCGCACTCAGCCGAAATGGTATCATTGTTGAAGTAAGGATTTTCCATCAACATACGTTGCGCTTCCTGAAAACGGACATCACTGAGCCATTTACGGAACGTACCATCTGGATAGCGCTCAAAATAGCGACTCAGTCTTTCCTTTGGAATATTCAATTTTCGAGACAAGGTTATCATATTGACTGTACTGTCCCTAAAACCACCCTTGCTACACCAATCTCGCAAAGCCTTTTCTATCGCTGTGAAATCTTCTGCTTGTTCGTCTTCAGAAACATCTGCTATTTTTGCTTTTTCCTTCAAAGAAGTTTTTTTCTCCTCACTTTCCGACACATCATCCAAAACTGTGTCCGAAGGCATAATATTAAAACCGTATGCGATAAAACTCAATGTAAATATAAAGATGGAAAGCAACATCAGCGGACCTAAAATGAATAGCATAGGACGATAGAAAAGGGCAAACATCAACATCAATACCGAGACACCCATCATGATATAACTAGCCTGCGTATATCTATCGTATGGCAGCAGATCGGTTCCCGAATCTTCCTCTATCAACTTACGATGCCTACGCATTTCTACGATGTTGACGCTGAAAGAATACAAGATACCTCCAACAAAGAAGACCATCATGGCAGGAAGGAACGTCCCTAAAAGAAGACTTCGATTTGCCACTGTCCCCACCAAAAGCAAAGCCAAAATACATACATATACTGCCGAAGCTATATATATATAACGCTTGCGGCGCAATGGATTCATACATACCACATGATAGGTGGAATAAGAAATAATAAAAGAAATCGGTGAATAAAACAGAATGTTGACCAACGCTCCCATCTCGTCGCTCTTTGCTCTGATATCATACTCCATCTGCAACACATAATGAAGTGACAACATAAACATAGAGAAGGCAAGAAGCCATCGAGCAGTCTCATAACGCTTGTTGAGCCATCTCACCTGAAAGCGAGAGATAACAAGCATCAAGGCAAACATTGCGGTCAAAATGCAGCAAACAAACTGCAAGAGATATAATTGGGTCATGATTTGAAAGTTCTTAAAAATATTATTTATTCATCCGATGTTCTTAAAACAACACCGCAAATTTACGAAAAAAAACTCATACCGCAATAAATATGCGAGTTTTTTTGCATTTTTATTTTGTTTTATCCCCGAATATCCGTAACTTTGCATCGAATATTCAAAATAATAAGACTACAATGATGATTAAAGCAATGATTTTGGCTGCGGCTGCACTCACCATGGGCGCAACGGCAGTCGATGCACAAACTATGATTGAGAAAAACAACATCAAGGTGGAGAACCACTTGATGACTCCTGAGGCCCTCTGGGCGATGGGACGTATCGGAGGTGCCGAGGCGTCGCCTAACGGAAAGCAGATTGTCTATCAGGTAGGCTACTACAGTGTGAAGGAAAACAAGAGCCATCAGATGCTCTTCGTGATGGATGCCAATGGCAAGAACCAGAAGGCGCTCACCACCGATGCCAAGAGCGAGAGCGATGCGGCTTGGATCGAGGGCGGCAAGAAGATTGCCTTTATCCGTGGCGGACAGCTCTGGAGCATGAACCCAGACGGCACCGACCGCAAACAACTCACCAAGGACGAGACGGGTATCGAGGGCTTCAAGTTCTCTCCCGACGGCAAGAAGGTTATCCTCATCAAGGAGTTGCCTTACAACGGCACCATCAAGAAGAACCCTTCCGATTTGCCGTTGGCTACAGGCAGATTGGTAACCGACATGAACTATCGCCACTGGGACCACTACGTGGAGAGCATCCTGCATCCTTTCGTAGCCGATGTGGCTGAGGACGGTACTATCAACGAAGGCGAGGACATCTTGAAGGGCGAGCCTTTCGAGTGCCCGATGGCTCCATTCGGTGGCATCGAGCAGTTGGCTTGGAGTCCTGACAGCAAGACTATCGCCTATACTTGTCGCAAGAAGGAGGGTGTACAGTACGCCATCTCCACCGACTCCGACATCTACCTATATAATATAGGTACGCGCGAGACCAAGAACCTCTGCAAGGAGGCTGGTTACGTGGAGCCTAAGATTGACGCCACCAAGAGCATGCGCCATCAGGCTGTCAACAACCCAGAGAACTTGAAGAACAATCCTGGTTACGACACCAACCCTCAGTTCTCTGCCGATGGCAAGTACATCGCTTGGCAAAGCATGGCTCGTGATGGGTACGAGAGCGACCGCAATCGCCTCTGCGTATATGACCTCGCCACTGGCAAGAAGAACTATGTAACAGAGAAGTTCGATTCTAATGTCGAGGCTTTCGTATGGAACAAGGATAGCAAGAGCTTCACCTTCATCGGTGTATGGCACGGCACCTTGAACCTCTACCAGACCAACTTCAAGGGCGAAGTGAAGCAGATTACCAACGAGTGGGCTGACTACGGAAGTGTGGCTCTCGCCAACAACGGCAACAAGATTCTCGCCACCAAGGCTAGCATGAGCCACCCTACCGACATCTACATGGTTACCCCAGGCAAGGACGCCAAGAGCACCAAGGTAGAGCAGCTTTCTCATGAGAACGACCATATCCTCAGCCAGTTGAACCTCGGAAAGTGCGAGCAGCGCTGGGTGAAGACCACCGACGGCAAGCAGATGCTGGTTTGGGTGATGTTGCCATCCAACTTCGATGCCAACAAGAAGTACCCTACCCTCCTCTTCTGCGAGGGCGGTCCTCAGAGCCCTGTGAGCCAGTTCTGGAGCTACCGTTGGAACATCCAGATTATGGCAGCCAATGGTTATGTAGTAGTATTGCCTAACCGCCGTGGTCTCCCTGGCTTCGGAAGTGAGTGGAACGAGGAGGTATCAGGCGACTGGACAGGTCAGTGCATGAAGGATTATCTCTCTGCCATCGACGATGCTGCCCAGAATCTGCCATACGTAGACAAGGATCGCTTGGGTTGCGTAGGTGCCAGCTTCGGCGGTTTCTCAGTTTATTATCTCGCCGGTCACCACGACAAGCGTTTCAAGGCATTCCTCGCTCACGATGGTGCATTCAACTTGGAAAGCATGTACACCGACACCGAGGAGGCTTGGTTCTCTAACTGGGAGTATGATGACGCTTACTGGAACAAGGACCAGACTGCCAACGCCAAGAAGACTTATGAGAACAGTCCTCACAAGTTCGTCGACAAGTGGGATACCCCTATCCTCTGCATCCACGGCGAAAAGGACTATCGTATCAATGCCAACCAGGGCATGGGTGCCTTCAATGCCGCTCGCATGAGAGGAATCCCAGCAGAGCTTCTCATCTTCCCTGACGAGAACCACTGGGTATTGAAGCCACAGAACGGTATTCTCTGGCAGCGCACCTTCTTCGGATGGCTAGATAAATGGTTGAAGAAGTAAGAAATCATTTAAGAACTTATAAACACGAAAAACGAGGTCGCAGGTCAAACCTGCAACCTCGTTTTTAGTTTTTTCACCATAAAAAATCATAATTTCTTGCACCATTTAGAAAAAAAATGTAACTTTGCAGTATCTTTAAACATATTGAGATATGGCAGCAAGAGAAGACAGAGAAAAAGAAAAGACTAGCCGTGAAACGCTTGGAAAATTTTTCTATGATTTGGCAAAAGCAAATTTCACAACAAATGTTGCGGGGTGTATTTTGTCAATGGTTATAAATGACAAATATGATGATCTAAAAGTCTGGGGATTATTACTCTTCGGATTACTTTCAACATCTGTTCTAGCAATATTAGGATATAAAATTTTAAAAAGATAAATAATATGGATGGACTTATCATGGTATATGCAACAATAACAGTCGTTGCTGGCTGTATGTTGCTTTGGCTTTACACAAAGCCTGGAAAGAAATGGCTTAAGAACTTATAAAAAAGAAAAACGAGGTCACAGGTCAAACCTGCAACCTCGTTTTTTTTATGATATCAAGCTTTCAAGATGTAGCTCGAATATTAGCTTACGAATTTTAACTTACCTTATTGAGCTTCTTGATAATCGAGAAGATGAAGAGAGCTGCGAGCAAGCAGATCACCATCAAGGTACCCCATACCACAGGCAATGGCATATCCCACATGTGACCTGGGATGGAAACCAACTTGTTGCCGAGGGCGGTAGCCACAAACCAACCACCCATAATCATACCCTTGTACTTAGGAGGTGCCACCTTAGATACGAATGAGATACCGATAGGTGAAAGCAACAACTCGGCGAAAGTCAAGATGAGATAGGTGCTTACGAGCAAGTTTGGAGTCACGTCAGCCACATGGTTAGGATGGTCTGTTGCTGGCAAACCGATGCTCGATACCGTCATCAAGAGATAAGCGATAGCAGCCACAAGCATACCGAGACCTATCTTCACTGGCGCCTTAGGCTCCTTACCGATGCGACCCAACCAACCAAAGAGGGCGATGCTAACAGGGGTCAAAGCCACCACGAAGCAAGGGTTGAACTGCTGGAAGATTGGAGCGTCGATGGCTACGGTATCGCTTCCGTGCTCCATATAGGTATAACCCAAGATGGCTGCAGGAATCACGATGAGCGCCAAGTTGACCAACTTGCTCTTGCCTGTGGCATCCTTAGGAGCAGTGAGCAAACCGCAGATTCCGAACACCATGAAGATGCACCATACCAAGTTCAATACATTAAACTCCATACCCGTTACGCCAGTGGCCTCACGGGCCGTAAACTCATCGGCAAACCAAGTCAAGGTCAAACCATTCTGATGGAAAGCCATCCAGAAGAAGATAACCACAGCGAATACCAAACTCAAGCAAACGATGCGCTCCTTGGTCTCAGCAGGACTCATCTCCTCTACTTCCTCAGCCTTCTCGCCCTCCTTCTTCTTGTCGGAAGACAATACCTGCTGATAGGTTTTCTTGCCCAAGAAATAGATGAGGATGGAAACGATGACTGATACACAAGCCACGGCGAAGGCGAAGTGATAAGAGTCTGCCTTGGTGTAGCCGAGGTCGTTCTGAGCCCAAGCCATAATGGTAGTGGCAGCAGTAGGTGCAAACAGGGCACCGATGTTAATCGCCATATAGAAGAGCGAGAAACCAGAGTCACGATGCTGCGCATACTTAGGGTCGTTGTAGAGGTCGCCCACCATCACCTGGAGGTTACCCTTGAAGAAACCCGTACCCAAGCTCACCAAGAGCAAGGCGGCTCCCATCGCAGCCACAGCCACGGCACCACCACCCAATGGGATGGAAAGGAAAAAGTAGCCCAGGAACATGATGAGGATACCGATGATAACCATCTTGTTGTAACCCCACTTGTCGGCAGCCATACCACCAAACAAAGGCAAGAAATACACAGCGGTGAGGAACCAGGTATAAATCTCCGATGCCGTTCCCGCATCAAAGCCGAAGTTCTCTCCCAAGAACAATGCGAAGACCGCAAGCATGGTATAATAACCGAATCGCTCGCCCGTATTCGCCAAAGCTAAGGTCCACAGACCTTTAGGTTGATTCTCAAACATAATATTATTTTGTTAATTTGTTTATGATTTTTGCTTGCAAAGGTACGCATTTTTTTCTAGATAACCAACACTTTGCCTCTAAAACCTTCTTTAGAAGAGCAACTTTCAAGAGAAAGAGAAGAAGAAATGCAAAAAAGTTTAAAACAGAAACCATTTTTTCCATTTATATTACAAGTATATTGCGATTTTTTTTGTAACTTTGCAGCCCGAAACCGTAAAGGTGGAATCTGTATATACAAAAAATCTTCAAAAAACAAATAGAAAGGTAAAAGGATATTTATGAGACAACTTAAGATTAGCAAGAGTATAACCAACCGTTCCAGTGAAGCACTTGATAAGTACTTGGTGGAGATTGGTCGTGAACCTATGGTCTCTATCGACGAGGAGATTGAGCTCGCACAGAAGATTCGCAAGGGCGGACGTGAGGGAGAGCGTGCCAAGGAGAAATTGGTCAAGGCAAACCTCCGATTCGTGGTGTCTGTTGCTAAACAATACCAGCACCAGGGTCTCGGTCTCACCGACCTCATCGACGAGGGAAACATTGGTTTGGTAAAGGCTGCGGAGAAGTTTGATGAAACTCGTGGCTTTAAGTTCATCTCATACGCAGTATGGTGGATTCGCCAGAGCATTCTCCAGGCCATCGCCGAGCAGAGCCGTATTGTTCGCTTGCCACTGAATCAGGTAGGTGCGTTGAGCAAGATCAGTGCCGAAATCAGCAAGTTCGAACAGGAGCACCAGCGTAAGCCTTCTGTAGGCGAGTTGGCGCAAATCACCAAGATGGAGGAGAGCAAAATCGACCAGACCATCAAGGCTGACAACCACCACATGAGTATCGATGCACCATTCGGTAGCGACGATGATGACAATGCGATGGTCGATGTGATGGCTTCTGGCGATGACAGTCGTACCGACAAGGGCGTTGACTTCGAGTCTATGGCGAGCGAGCTTCAGCGTGTGTTGGCTTCAGTATTGAAGGAACGTGAGCGTAAGATTCTCTGCTACTGCTATGGAATCGGTTGCCACGAGAAGGGTTTGGAAGAAATCGGTAGCGAGTTCAACTTGACTCGTGAGCGTGTGCGCCAGATTCGTGAGAAGAGCATCATCAAGCTCCGTGAGAGCGGAAAGATCAAAATCTTGATGAAATATTTAGGCTAGAATAGACGAGAGAGAATTAGATAGAAAAAGGGCAGCCAAGCTTGATTCGTTCAGCTTTGGTTGCCCTTTCCTTTTACATTTTCTGGAAGTTTCCATCCTTGTCGATGAGTCCGCTTATACCGTCTCTCGATGCCTCGAAATAAGGGTATTCATCTCTCAGACCAATCTCATCGTACAAGAAATCAGCCACAACTGTGTCGTTGCCGTCGGGCATCACAAGCCCCATCTTGCCCTCCTTCTCTGCGATGACAGGCATGATGCTCAAGTCATCATTGTAGATATAGCAAGTGCGGAGGAAATCATACACCGGATGGAGCATGATGTTGCCTTGATGGTCCTTCATACCAAACTTGCCGTTCTCCTCGAACACCTCGTGCCACTGGATATACTTCGCCTTCATGCGCTGATAATACAAGATCATCTTGCGCTTGTCGTTGATGAAATCCAGCATATACTGGAAGGTATCGCAGTAGTTGGCTACCGAACGAACCAGGATCATCTTCAGGTCCAGTCCATCCAACGCCTTGCGATTCAAGTCAATATACTTGGCTATCGCCTTCTCCTTCTCTGGAACGGAGAGACTGGCGAGCCTTTCCTCAAACTTCAACATAGCTTGCTTGGTTCCCGACATACCCTTGATATATCGGTGAATCTGACGCCCCATTTCTGAGCACACAAACTTGTCTATCTCCTGCTGCTCTATTGGGTCAGCATAATCCTTAATCAGTGATTCAGGTGTCGCATTCATGGTTGTGTCCTTTCTTTAAGTTATAGTTAATATTTATAAGGAATGACGGAAGAACAAGAGCAAAGGAAATCTTCACTCTTCGTTCTTCACTCTTCACTCCCATTATTTCTTCACATTAGGTTTCTGCAAACCATACCCCTTGCGCTTGTCTTCCATCAGAAGGAGGAAGGAGATGACGATGGCAATGACACCGAAACCTGCGAAGATGGTCATCGTCTCCGTATAGTCGATAACGCCATTGGCAGCGGTATTCGCCTGGTTCACCTTACCTATCCATACAGGAATCAAAGCCAATCCGATGTTCTGGATATAGAAGATAAGGGCGTATGCAGTTCCTAAGAGTTTCATTGGAATAATCTTTGGCACGGATGGCCACATCGCCGATGGCACCAATCCGAAGGCGATGCCAAGGATGAGCATCATCACGATGGCTACTACCCAGGAGTTGATAGGCAGTGCGAACATCACGTGTACCAGGGTAAGGAGACAGCTACCGATAATCATCAGCGTGGCACCCTTGCCAAACTTATCGTAGATGCTACCGAAGAGCGGTGTCAGGAAGATGGTACCAAATGGCAACATCGCAGGAATCAAACCTGCCACATCGGCAGCTACACCATACTTGAAGATCATCAACTTGGTGGCGAACTTCAAGAACGGGAACACGCCTGCGTAAAACATCAGGCAAAGGAATGCCACATACCAGAAGCCAGTAGTCTTGAACAAGCCACCGAGGTCGGCGAACTTAAAGCCTTCCTCAGGCTCACCTGCTACAGCGGCCGCCGAAGCATCCTCCTTTTTGTCCATCACGCAATATACGAGATATACGAGTACACCAGCGCAAAGCAAGGCCGCACCCAAACCGACAGAGGCTGCCACACCCCCCATCAACTTGGCGAAAGGAAGGGAAGCACCCAAGGCTGCAGCTGTACCCAAACGAGCGGTAGCTACCTGCACACCCATTGCTAAAGCCAACTCATGACCGGTAAACCATTTTACGATGACCTTACTCACGGTGATACCACAAATCTCACAACCCACGCCATAGATGGCAAAGCCCAGCGAGGCAATCACCACCTGTGTGCTGTATGTTCCGAAGAATGGTACGGCAACGGTTCCACCGAAGTCGTGACCCACAGCATACCATTTTATCAAGGCTCCACCAAACATCAAGAAGGTAGAGAGGAGACCCGTGAAGCGGATACCAAACTTATCCAATATCAAACCTCCGAAGAAGAGGAGCAAGAGGAACACATTGAAGTATCCGTATGAACCTGAGAAGAATCCGTATTCATCGGATGTCCATCCCAGTCCCATTCCATTCTCGCTACCCTTGGCAGCAGTCAAGAGAGGCTCCAGTGGAGACATCACGTCTGTGAAAAAGTAGCCGAACATCATCGTCACACTTACGATGAGAAGGGCGGTCCAACGAGCCGACGCAGAGTCGCTCAGTTTCTTTTGAATTGTTTCTGTTGTACTCATTTATCTATTTTT
>ERZ808240.3789-NODE-3789-length-14248-cov-2.821673_pt1 | contig 14248 bp, 10 predicted proteins | sample MGYA00521084_ERZ808240 | MGnify/ENA primary metagenome ERZ808240 (study PRJEB31516, sample SAMN03275571) | gut metagenome | biome: mammalia-associated habitat; material: feces | host: Papio cynocephalus | place: Kenya | collected 2012-08-06 ... | reverse complement strand
TGATGTCGCGGTTTATCGAGAGCTCTCTCAGTGTCTCCGGGCTGTCAGCCTGATAGCTGTCGAATAATTCAAGCTCGGCTCTGATTTCGGGTATCGCCGCGCGGATATCGGTTATATTCCGTATGAACGCTCCACAGGAGGACATTCTCCTGCCGTATGAGAGTCGTTTTTCAAGTATCCGCGGGAGGTCGGGCGCGGAGCCGCGTTCATTGTTTATGGTAGGTACGCACGGTATCCGTATGCTTTCCGGAAGGGGCGACATTCTTTCATTCGACGCGAGTATCGCCTCCGCCGCGCGTCTCGAGCCGACCTGTGTCGAGTTGAGCGCGCTTCCGCCCGGGCGGTGTACGCCGAAGACGCCTGCCGCCTCGCCGATCACATAGAGGTTTTCAAAGCCGATGCTCCTGAAGTCGGTGTTCACCTCGAAGCCGCCGTTGTTGTGCTGGGCGCAGATGTCGACCTCGAGCGGTTCGGAATAAAGGTCGATGCCGTGGCTTCTGTACAGCTCGATCGCCGGAGGATTCATCGCGGCGAGACGTTTTACAGGTGTGCCCCTGAGACCGCCGGAGTTTTCGAGGTATTGTTTCGGCTCGTCCTCCAATAGTGAAAAATCAAAGCAGGATGGATTTCTTCTGAAATCGAGGAACACGCGACGCCCTTTCATCTTTTCGCGGTAGACGGCGATATCGATGAGAGAGGAATCGTTTCCCGCGCTCCTGTCGAGCTTCGCCGGGTCGAACGGCCACTGGTATCCCTTGCGGAATATCGCGGTCAGCAGCTTTTTCGGGTCGGGGAACATATCGGTGAGAAATTCCCGCTCGTCCGAGCCGTCCTCGTTCACCGAGAAATATCTCGGGAGAGCCTGCTGATAGGTTCCGGATAGGTTCCATCTGAACTTCACCGACGCGATGCCGTACTGGCTTTCGGTCACATTCACCGCCGGGGCGCCCGCCCCGAGCAGGACGCCGTGCGAGCAGGTCTGGCTCTCCGGATAGACTGTCGCGGAGTAAACAGCCGACGGTCCGCCGGTTGCGAAGACATAGTTCTCCGCGCGGAATATCGCGAGTCCGTACCTGTTCGTTTTCTCGTCCGGCGAGACCGCGACGAGACCGGTTATCTTTCCGCCGTCGGTCAATGCCTTTATTACGCGGTATCCGTCGAATACCGGCACTCCATGCTCTCTCGCCGAGCGCTCGAGCGCCTCGGTCATGTACTTCGACGTGAGCGGTCCGCAGGAGGTGGCGCGGGTGCGGGTGTCGTGGTCGGTGCGGTACCCGGCGAACTCCCCGTAGTCGTTGTACGGAAACGGTACGCCGAGGTCGACAAGTCTGAGAAACGCTCTGGCGCTCCCCGCCGCTTCGGTCAGCGCGAGGTCTCCGTCGACAGAGCCTCCGTCAAACAGCGATCTCGCCATATCGCCGACCGAATCCGGAGAGTCACCGGACATTGTCAGCTTGTAGTATGTCTGCTTGTCCGAGCCGGTGTTGCGCGACGTGCCCATGTTCAGTCCCTCGGTCACGACCGCGACGGGGATTTCATGGTATCTGAGCTTTTCGCCGTTCATCGCTTTTTTCCGGACCGTTCCGGTCATTATGAGGTCGGCGCAGTTGAGCCCCGCCGCGCCGCTCCCGACGACTATCGTGTCGACAGAATAAATCCGTGTTTCTGTCGGTATGCCGTTCACGGCTATTGATTCTTCGGAGAACAGAATTTCCTTGTTATATATGATCATAATCTCGAGAGAGTGAAGCCGCCGTCTATATTCATGACGCTTCCGGTCGTGTACGCGAAATATCCTTCGGTCAGCGCGAAAACGGCTTTCGCGATGTCCTCCGGCTGTCCCATGCGCTTTATCGGGAGAAGACCGCCGTCGATCATCTTTTCGTATTTGTCCTTGACGCAGGCGGTCATGTCGGTCTCGATGATCCCGGGGCGGAGCTCGTATACGTTTATGCCGTCACCCGCCAGCCGGTCGGCGAAGAGCTTCGTCACCATCGAGAGACCAGCCTTCGATATGCAGTATTCGCCGCGGTTTATGCTTGAGGTCTCGGCGGAGATCGAGGTTATGTTGATGATCATCCGGTGAGCGTCTGTTCTGCGTTTTAACAGGAGCGGCGCGGCGGTCTGGCACATGAAGAACGTGCCCTTCAGGTTGACAGACAGCAGTCTGTCAAGGCTCTCCTCGGTCATTTCGAGAAGGTCCCGCCTGACGAGAGGCGCGCAGCCGGCGTTGTTTATCAGAATATCGACCCCGCCAGCCTTTTCCGCGGTCTCGAATATCTCCGCGCGGCACTCCGCCTTTGAGATATCGGCCGCGACGTAGAGCGAGTCGGGCGAGAGGGATTTCAGCTCGTTTATGTATTCGGAGACCTGTTCCGCCGTACGCGTTCCGACTGCGATTATTTTGTAACCGTTTTTCGCGAGCATGGTGGATATTCCGCGCCCGATTCCGCGGGAGGCTCCGGTCACTATTGCCGTTGGTTTTGTCGTGTTCATATACACTGTCCTTTCGTTCATTTTTTCATACATGCCGCCTTGTATATCGGCGCGTAGACGTCGCTGTCCCTGACCGGACAGCCCGTGGTCGTGAACGCGCGCATGAGTTCGGTGCATTTTCCGCAGGTGACGCAGCACTTCGAGGGTTTCATGTCACCGGCGATGAGGTCTTTCGCGAAGCCGTCGTAGGCGAACGCCATGCGCCCGAAGCCAGCCGCTGAAATCATTCCGCTCCCGACCGCTCCCGCCGCGAGATACGGCGCGAGCTGGCGCAGGAACGTGTAGCCAGTGCCGATGAATGTGATGTCCGGGAACTTCTTCCGGAGTATCGCGGCGCCGTTTATCATCCGGGCGACGCCGGCGAACGGGTGCTCCGGGGGCTCGTATCCGCCGTGACAGTACGGGCGGTTGACGTGCGGGTTGTAGTACGGCGTGCCCATCGTCACGTTTATGAGGTTCACGCCGAGAGCGTGTATCTTTCCGATCAGTCTTTCCGCCTCGGTCGGGTCGAACTTCTGGGAATCCTCGCGGTCGTCGCCGAAGCCGTACGGGTATCCGATTCCGTCGTGTACGCCGAGACGGGTCGCGACGGTCATGTCCCCGACCTCAGACTTGACGGCGGATATGACGTCGCGGTAGAGTCTCGTGCGGTTCTCAAAGCTCCCGCCGTACTTTCCCTCGCGCGTGTAGGCGGACAGAAGCTCGCTCATCAGGTATCTGTGGCACGCCTTGATGTCGACGCCGTCGAAGCCCGCTTCCTTCGCGAGCTTTGCCGCGGTTACGTACTGGTCGACGAGTGAGTCGAGGTAATCGTCGGTGACGACCGGATGCTCCGGCGGGATATTGAACGGCTTGTTGAGTATCGGATTGTGGTAGGCGATGATCGGAGCGGGTTTGTTCTCCGGTCTCGAGAATCTTCCGGAGTGCGTGAGCTGACAGATTACGGGCGCGCCGTCCGTTTTTTCATGAAAATCGTCGATGAGACGCTTGAATGAGTCGACGTTTCCCCTGTGTATCCAGAGCTGACGGTTATTCGAGCGGGACTCATGCGATATCGCGACCGCCTCGAACCAGTAAAGCCCGGCGTCGCTGTCGGCGAAGCGCATATATCTGCGGCGGGTGAGGTCTGACGGCGCTCCCTCGACGGCTTCTCCCTCGCCGTGAACACTGTCGAAGCCCTCCATCGGGTGGATCGCGACGGCGTTTCTGAAGTTTATTTTTTCGCCCTTGACAGTGAATTTTCTCGCGAGAGGGGAGAGGTCCTCCGACAGCGGGAGGTCTATCCCGAGCTTCAAGAGGTCCTCACGGACGTCGTCGAGGGTCTTGTATCTGAAATCAAAAGGCATATCTGTTTCTCCATTCGTTAATTGTTTTCGCGTCGGCAATGAAGTCCGCGTCCGAGTCGTCTTTCACGAACTCGAGCAGAAGCGCGTGCTCACGGTTGTCCGACGCGAGAATATCGAGGTATCTTTTCCACGCTTCCGCGTGATCGGCGAGCGGGTATCTGACACAGCTCCCGCTCCGGGCGTCCCACGCGAAGACGTGTACGGTCGACACATAGTCTATGACTTTTTTGAGGGATACGACATTGAATTCAGTGTCCCGGTACTGGTTCGGCTGCCAGTAGAGATACGCGTTTTCCCTGTCAAGCCCGCGCATGAGCCTGAGAGCCGAGTCCGGGTCGTCGGTGAGCGTCCCGCCGTGGAACTCGAAGCTGATGGTCATCCCGGATTCTTTCGCGATATCTGCACACAGCGACGCTTCGCGCGTCAGGGCGGCTATTTCGGTTTCACTTACAGAGCCGCTTCCCTTTGTTCCCGCCCATATGCGGAGGTTCGGCGCGCCGAGAGCTTTCGCGGCTCTCACGTACTCTTTGAAGGTTTTTTCCGGGTCGGGCTGTTCTCCGAGTTTGTAGTATGTGCCGTAGGAGACGACGCGCACGCCCTCTTTTTCGGCTGTCGCACGGATAGTCTCGCAGTCCGCGATATTTTCCCTCGGCGCGTGGACGTCCGAGCCGACCTCAATCGCGTCGAGACTGTTTTCACGGCACATACGGAGTATTTCATATATGCTTTTCTGTCGAAAGGTCACTGATACTAGACCTGTCTGAAAATTATTCATGATATCACCTCACGCCATCGTCTCGAGCATATTCACGGTGACTTCCCACTTCGCGGGCTCGCCCCTCATGTATCTTCCGAACTCCTCGTACATATACTCTCCCATCCGCGCGGTCTCGTCACCGAGCGAACCGGCTATGTGCGGCGTCAGGAAGACATTGTCAAGCCGCCGCAGTTCGCTGTCGGATGCCGGCGGCTCAGGGTAGGTGACGTCGAGCAGAGCCACGCGCGCGGGCTCGTCCTTCAGTGCCTTTATGAGGTCCTTCTCGACGACCTGCGCGCCTCTGCCGGTGTTTATGAACGCGGCGTTCGGGCGCATCAGGTCGAAGAGAGAGTCGTTCAGCATACCGACCGTCTGCGGATTGTTCGCGAGGTGGTTCGAGATGACGGTGCATTCGGAGAATATCGTTTTCAGCGGCGCCATCGTCACTCCGAGCCGCTCCGCCTTTTCGACCGGCAGGAACGGGTCATAGGCGAGGACCTCGAGCCGGTAGTCTTTTAGTCTTTCCGCGACCATCGAGCCTATCATTCCGACGCCGATGAGCCCGACCTTATTGCCGAAGTTTCCGGTGAAGTATCCGCCGGACGAGCGGTTCGACCATTCAGGGTCGGAGTTCCGCCTGAGTCTCTGATAATATCCCTTGTTCGCGAGTATGATCTCGGCGAGGGTGAACTCGACGACCGGCACCGCGTTCGCCGCCCACGCCGAGAATACCCTGACTCCGCGGGAAAGGAACGGTCTCGCGAAATACTGAACCGACCCCGCGGCGTAGAATACCGCCCTCAGATTCACGAAATATTTCCGTATCGTATCTTCGTCAATGCTGAGCATTCCCCATGTCGAGAATATGACCTCGACATTACGAATTTCTTCCTTCCGCTCCTCGAGCTGTAACGCGCTTGTTATCGGGGCGATGAACTCAAGTTCGCCTGTGAGCTTTTCGCGCACCGTTTTGTAGACACCGGCAAGATTTCTTTCGTCGCCGGTCATGAATACCGCCTTCATGGCTGACCTCCTGATTTGTTTTGGTGTCTACATTATACCATGTCATCGCCGCGCAGTCAAGAGTGCGGGCAAGAAAATACTTGTGCGAATATCATAAAAATATCGCTGGCTTGTTTGCCTGTAAGTGCTATGTGGCGAAACGCTTTTCCGGTTGGTCGGATATCATAAGCCGGACAGAGTTTCCGGTGCGGATTTATAAATTTTCCGGGCAGAAAAAGAACGCCGCGCAGAAAAACTTCCGTGTAGCGTTCGAAAATATAAACTTTTCTATATATTCTGGTCGGAATCCTCATCTGAAAGAAGGTATTTCAGTGTTCTCTCCGGCGCGTCGAGAAAGTTCTTCATCGTCCGGAACGTCATTGTCTCCTTGTACGGCGTCTCAAATATCCCGTCGTCGCGCAGCTCGAAGACAGTCGAATCGTGGCAGGAGAGCAGGATAGGCGAGTGCGTCGAGATAATGAACTGTGACTCGTTCTTCACAAGCTCGTCGATAAGGACAAGCATCGCCATGACCCTTGACGGCGACAGCGCCGCCTCCGGCTCGTCGAGTATATAAAGCCCTTTCCCGAAGAAGCGGTTCTTCATCAGCGCGAAGAAGGACTCGCCGTGCGACATCTCGTGAAGACTGACGCCGCCGTAGGACTCTATCAGCTTCGGCGCGGCGGCGGGTTCGGCGTCAAGCGCCTCGATCTCGGTCGCGACATTATAAAAACTCTCGGCGCGCAGGAAATACCCGTCTTTCGGACGCTTCAGCCCATGCGAGATGTGAAGGAACGCCGCGAGCGGCGAGACCGACTGTCTTGTCGAGAAATCCATGTTCCTCGACCCTCCCTCGGGATTGAATCCGCAGGCGACCGCGATCGCCTCGATGAGCGTCGATTTTCCGGCGCCGTTCTCTCCGCAGAAAAAGGTCACGGGGGTATTCAGTTCGAGCCGCGTGAGGTGCTTCACGACCGGGAGGTCCTTTATATACCTCCCGTCCGGCGGCAGGGGCGTGTTCATCAGCAGGTCGCGGGCGAGCTCTATCGAACCGGCGTACATTCTCGATTTCCCTGAGAGCTTCATCTGTCGGTCCTTATCTTCGCCATTTCGCGGTCGGCGGCGGGCTGGTAGCTGCGGTAGAGCGCGTCTATGCTGTTCCTCGTCGTGACGCCGTTATATATCGCGCCGTACGTCGCGTCGTCGAGCGTGTCGAAGCCGGACGTGAACATATGCGGGAAGTCGAGCGACGCCGTGGAAATTATCGTCTCGAGCGACCCTATCGACCCGTCGTCCCGGAGCATATAGTTCACGCGGTCGGAGAGATATATGTCGGAAAGATAGCCCTCAGCCGAGACGTTCAGCGCCTCGAGTATCAGCCCGGAGTTCCCGAAATCGGTCGTGTTCACGAGCGCGGAGAAGACCGGCGCGTCGGATGCGAGAGGGGAGATATACTCCTTCTGGTTCTTGTCATACTTCGGCATGGGAGCGAGCCCCCAGTCGGTGCCGATATCGGTGAGGTCAGGTATCATCGAGAGCCTTCCGGTCATGACGGCGAGCCTGCCGTCCGAAAACGCGTCTGACGCGTCGACTCCCGCGGACAGCTGCGACGAGTCGGTGTAGAAGAGACCGTACAGTTTTTCGACGATTCCTCCGGCGAGCCGCTTGCCCCTGTCTGACGACATATAATCGACCGTCGGGGACTCACCGGACGGGTTCGAGACATATTTTACGCCCATCGACGACGCGGCTGTGTCGATATAATCGCGGTCGGACAGCGCCGAGCCGTGACCGTATATATTCCCGCCGGACGCCTCCTTCGCGATCTCGCGGTACTTGTCCCACGTCCACTCACCGTTCTCGACAAGTGTATAGATGTCCTCATCTACGAGCCCCTTGTCGAAAAAGACGCAGGAGAGCCTGTCGAAATCGAGGTTCGCCGCGCCGGACACGGCGAGGAGCTTGCTGCCGAAAATCGCGGACGACGTGACCGAGTCATTGTAGCATGAGCCCGTGTAGTCGGTGAACGGCAGACTGTTCATGTTCGCGAGCAGCTTTCCGTTCATGAACTGTCCGAGCCTGTCGGCGGGAATTATCAGCAGATCGGCGAGATAGTCTCCGGAGCTGACGGCGTTCCTCGCGGCTTCATACAGCTCGTCCGCCGTGTAGGATATCGGGATGATCTTCGTCGTGTACTTGCTCTCGACCGCGCGGTAGGAGACGAGTCTCGCGGCGGAGACCTCGTCGTCAATGTCGGTCGGGATTGTCTTCCCGCCGTCCGCGGAGGCTATTATGAAGCCCGCCCCGGCGAAGCTCTTTGAGTGGAGCGCCGCTAACTTTTCGTCGGCGTCCGCGCGCGGGTCGGCGGACTCCGATGTCGTTTCGTCAGAGGATACCCCGGATGTGGAGGTATCCGCCGCGGACGTGTCGGGCGCGGACGTCACCGACGCGGAGGTTTCGTCGGTCTCGGGATTATTTATCACGATGAATCCGCAGGACTCTAAAGATATGAGCGCCGCGGCGAGCAGGGGCAGGACCAGATGATGCTTTGACATTTTGATGACTATACCTTTCATACTACTTTCGATGAATTGTTCGTTTTTATGGAACAAAAAATATGCCGTGCGCGTCTTTTAATCAGAAGGCGTTCCGGAGTGGTCGTCGGGGATATCCGTTTCCGGAGCCTTTTCGGGCAGCGGGTCGGCGTACGCCTCGACGCGGTTTATCGTGAAGCCGCGCTCCGAGAAGTTCTTCTCGTACTCGGTCATGACGTTGTCCGCGTTGTATTCGCTGTTATGAAGGTCGTAGGTTATGTTCTCGAGTCTCCAGCCGCACTCGTGGAACTCCTCGAGCGAGAAGTCGAACAGTCCGCGGTTGTCGGTCTTGAAGAAGATGGCTCCGCCCGGCTTCAGGAGTCTTCTGTACTCCGAGAGGAAGGAACGGTAGGTGAGCCTGCGCTTCGCGTGACCGGCTTTCGGCCACGGGTCGGAGAAGTTCAGGTATATACGGTCAATCGAGCCGTCCGCGAAGTTTTCGGCGAGCTTCGCGACGTCGCCTATCATGAATCTGACGTTCGGAATCTCCGCCGCTTTACATTTTTCCATCGCGATCATCGCGACGTCGGAGCAGCGCTCGAGAGCTATGAAGTTGACCTCCGGCTCTTTCACGGCGGTGCCGCGTATGAATGCGCCCTTGCCGCAGCCGATCTCGAGCCGCAGCTCGCCGTCGCGTCTGAAATCCGCCGCCGCGCTCTCGCGTGTTACGGGGAGTGTCTTTATAAGGAGCTCGGAGCACGCTTCTATCCGCTCCGCGCCGTGTTTTTTCTTTCTCATTCGCATTGTGGTATGTCCTCGTTATATAGTAACGCATGACCGCCATTCCGCGGGAAAAGTATTTTTGTGTGACAAATCTTTCCCGGGGGTATTGAAATCTTCATGAATTTCTGGTATAATATTGCTGACGCCATGACTCTCATACTATTATAACACACAAGGCGGCGTGAATGAAAGCCTTATTCGAAAATATTTCTGAATTTTTTACATATGACAGGAGGTTGAGACAAGCCTTGACAGACAAACAGGATTTTCTAACGAAACTGCGGACGGCTCTTGTCGAGCGCGACGTCGCCGAGAGCGACATCGAGCCGTATATAGAGCGTTTTGACCGGTTCTTCGACCGTATGGTTCAGGACCCGGAAAAGGATGATCTGCTGTCCGACGTCGAGCGCATAGCGGACAACATAGCCGAACAGATCTCCGAGAGATACGACGAGATGAACCGCCTCGCCGAGCGCACGCTGACTGTCGACCGCGTGAAGGACGACACGGAGCAGAGCGGCACAGGCGATGGCGCGGGAGAACCGGAAAAGAGCGCGTCCGACGCCGCTCCCGCCCCGTCCGGCGGACCGGAGCCGTCGGAAAAGTCCGACAGCCCAGCCGCGCAAAGTGAAAACGCCACATCGCAGGAACGGGTCGAAGCTAATTCAGCTTCCGCACACACCAGCGCCGCGACGCGCTCAGAAGTGCCGCCGGTACCGGTGGCTCAGCGCGCCGACCCCGGGGTTGAGGACAAGGGGCGGATGACCGATATCCCGGACGAGCCGCGCAGGTCGCAGATACCGGAATATATCGACGAGGAGCCGTCTCCGAACAGCAGGATGTTCTGGATACTCTTCGCGGTCAGCCTTCCGGTCACGATACCGCTCGCGGTCCTCGGGTTCGCCGTGTTCGCGGCTATGTGGGTCGCCCTCGCGGCGCTCATCGTGGCGGCGGTCGGGGCTCTTGTCGGAGTTGTCGCGGGAGGCACCGCCACAGCGCTCGTCGGGGTGGTTTACGGTATCACAAAGCTGTTCAGCTCTCTCCCGGTCGGGCTCTATGAGATAGGGCTCGGGGTCATGGTCGGCAGCGCGGTCATGTTCGCCGGGATACTGCTGTATAATTTCGCGATACGTCTCCTGCCGTGGCTGATGCGGCTCGTCGGGCGGCTGTTCATGTACGTCTGCCGGCAGCTCGGCGTGCTGTTCAGGTTCCTCAGAAGGGAGTGTGCTAAGCTGTGAAACCGACATCCATAATATTTCTGATAGTCTCGGTGGCGCTCGCTCTCGCGGGGCTTGTCACGATGAGGATAGCCGAGGGAATAGGCGCGAGGGAAGGAATACAGGTTGTCGCCGACACGACAGACGAGGGCGACAGCGTGTTCACCTATGATTTCTCCGAGGACAGCATCGGCAAGATCTCGGTCTCGGTCGGGTCCGCCGACATAAACATAATCGGCGGCGCGGATAAGCCGTATATCGAGCTTGTCAACTTCGCCGACGGTCTCTATGAGTTCTCGGGCGCGAACCGCGTGCTCACGGTCAGCGACCGCACCGATCTCACGGATATCGACGGGATCGCCGCGTTCGCGATGAATTTCAAGGGTCTGCGCGGGCTCGTGAACTACGTCCACGTGCGCGGGAAAGAGAAGACGGTCAATATCTATCTCTCCGAGAAATACCCGGTGAACATCGTCTCCTGTGAGCTTGAGAACGGCAATATCGTCGCGGGCTCATCCGGGTTCAAGACTGATTACGACTTCACGGTCGGAACCGGCACGATAAACGTGAGCGGTGTCACGACCGGCTCCGGGCTCTACTTCTGCGTTACCGACGGCTCGGTGACGATCTCCGACAGCGACGCCGCGAACCTCGTCATAAGCGATTCCGGCAAGTGCCCGGTCGAGATCATCTCCTCGAAGATACGGAAGATCACGGCTGAGACCGAGGAGGGCGATTTCCGCTTCGGCAGCCGCGATAAGATGTCGTTGTTCAATCTCGATCTGTTCACCGGCGTCGGCAGCGTGAAGATCGACGGCGAGGATCACGGCGGATACTACGAGTCACCGCAATATCCGACCGACGCTTCATACAAGATAACTCTCGGCAAGGGAGACATAGTCCTCGCGTCGGATATGCAGCCGACAGTGTCGGACGACATATCGGCGAACGACACATCGGCAGACGACACATCCGCTGATACCGGCGAGTGAAAGATAATTTATTACTGAAAGGATAAAAATATGAGACACGAATTTATTCTCGACAAGGAATGGCGCTTCCTCCCGTCCGCGGGCGTGAACGAGGCGCAGAAGACCCATTCGGATTCCTACAATTCCTCCAAGGCGGGACAGGAGCGCGGAATCCCGAACATGAACTTCGACGACAGCGACTGGAGAGTCGTCGACCTCCCGCACGACTACATGACCGAGTCGGAGTTCTCCCCCGACAACCTCATCTCGCACGGCTACAAGGGCAGACACGACGCGTGGTATCGCAAGTCGTTCACTCTCCCCTCTGAGCTTTCCGGAAAGCATATCATGCTTTCTTTCGAGGGCATGGCGGTCACGGCGAGGGTGTATGTGAACGGTTCTCTTATGGGAAGATCGTTCAGCGCTTACGCTCCGCTCGACATAGATATCACTGACCGCGCTTTCTTCGGGGACAGGGTCAACACTATCGCCGTTTACATAGACGGTCTGTCCACCGAGGGCTGGTGGTATGAGGGCTCCGGCATCTACCGCCACGTCCGCCTTTATGTGAAGGAACCGCTCCACATCGCGCAGTACGGCGTGTTCGCGAAGCCCGTCCTCGACGAGAAGACCGCGAACGACTGGGATCTCGACGTCGGCGTGACGATCGAGAATTCCTCCTACACCCGCGGCGCCTGCACGGTCCGCGCTGAGCTGTGGGACGGTGAGACGAAGCTCGCCGACACCGAATCCGCCCCGATTTTCTGTGACGGCGACGCGAAGGCGGAGGCAAAGTGCACTCTCCGCGTCGAGAACCCGCGCCGCTGGGATATCGACACACCGGAGCTCTATACCGTAAAGACGATTCTCGCCGATATGGATGGAAACGTCATCGACACCGACTCGGTGAAGACCGGCTTCCGCACCTTCACCGTTGACGCCGACAAGGGCTTCTTCCTCAACGGCAGACCGGTCAAGCTCATGGGCACCTGCAATCACCAGGACCACGCGGGCGTCGGCGTCGCGGTTCCGGACTCGGTACAGTATTACAGAATAAAGCGTCTCAAGGAGATGGGCACTAACGCTTATCGCTGCTCGCACAATATGCCAGCGAAGGAGATTCTCGACGCCTGCGACGAGCTCGGTATGCTCGTCATGGATGAGAACCGCCGCTTTGAGTCCCGCCCCGAGGTCATCGGACACGTCGAGAAGATGGTTCTCCGCGACCGCAATCATCCGTCGGTCGTAATGTACTCGCTCTTCAACGAGGAGCCTATGCAGGGAACCAAGGAGGGCGGAAACATCTTCCGCCGCATGAAGAGCGCGGTTCTGCGCCTCGACGACACCCGTCTCATCACGGGCGCGATGAACGGCGGACAGAACAACGCCGAGGGCGCTTCATCCGACATGGATGTCACGGGCATCAACTACAATGTTCCGGGCGGCGTCTCCGAATATCACAGACTCTATCCGAAGCACCCGGTCGTCGGCTCCGAGAACAACAGCGCGATCTCGACCCGCGGCTGCTACAAGACCGATAACGAGAAGCACCAGCTCGCCTGCTATGACGAGGAGGTCGTGCCGTGGGGTCAGCTTATAAAGACCACATGGAAGTTCACGCGTGAGAACGACTGGTTCGGCGGAATCTTCATCTGGACCGGCTTCGATTACCGCGGAGAGCCGACGCCGTATCAGTGGCCGTCGATCGGCTCGCAGTTCGGTATCATGGATACCTGCGGCTTCCCGAAGGATTCGTTCTTCCAGAACAAGGCTTGCTTCACGAAGGAACCGATGCTCCATCTGCTCCCGCACTGGAACTGGAAGGACGGAGACACCGTCCGCGTCATGACCGCGTCCAACTGCGAGGAGGTCGAGCTCTTCCTGAACGGCGAGTCCCTCGGTCGTAAAAAGAGCGACTGCTGCGCTCCCGCAGAGTGGGAAGTGAAGTTCGTCCCTGGAAAGCTCTCCGCTGTCGCGTATAATCAGGGAATGATCGTCGCGAGGGCGGAAACCGAGACGACCGGCGCTCCGGCAAGAGTTGTCATTGAGCCGGACCGCACGTATATAAACGACGACGGAATGGATACGGTTCCGTTCAACCTCTCGGTTGTTGACGCCGAGGGCAGGACGGTCGAGACCGCGTCGGATCTCATGAACATTGAGCTTATCGGCGACGCGACGCTGCTCGGCGTCGGAAACGGCGACCCGAACTGCCTCGAGAGCGACCATGAGCCGCGCCGCAGCCTCTCATTCAGTCGAAGCCAGGCGCGGAGAAGGTCGGGATAAAGGTTACGGCTGACGGGCTCGAGAGCGCCGTCTGCGAGCTTGAGGTGCGCCATGTCGCTCGTCCGGCGTATATCTACGCTACCGAGTGCCGCGACATCTCAGGGTTCACCGTCTCCGCGGAGACCTATGAGAGCGAGCCGGATCCGCTCATGGAGATCGCAGACAACGACATGAACTCGTTCGAGCCGGTGTCCTTCAACCCGTGGCATATTTCCGGAGGCTTCAGGTCCGGATACAGGATTTTCCGCGCGTTCATGAACATCCCGAAGTCGGCGGACCCGACCAAGAGCGGCGAGTTCGAGCTCGACGTAAAGGAGCTGTTCGCGTCCCGCGCGAAGGTCTTTGTCGACGGCGTGTGCGTGTTCGACGGGGAAACCAAGTCCGGCGCGCCGATTGCCGTTTCGTTCAGACCGGGCAAGACCGGGAAGGCGGAGCTGCGTATTATGCTCACAGCGGCGAAGGACGGAGATTCCGGAATCAAGGGCGGAGTTATGCTCAGGATGAAGTGATCCTGAAAAACCATACAATGACGGAAAGCCGTCGGACGATATTGTCCGGCGGCTTTTTTTTCGGGACGCGATTCCTTCCCGGCAGTCCGGCTCACATCCGGTGGCTTACGCGGTATTCACGCGGAGAGCACCCGAGAAACCGTTGGAACACCCGCCTGAAATACGCGCTTGACGAGAAACCGAGCTTTCCGCTGATTTCCTCGATCGAGAGTTCCGGTCTTTCTATCAGGAATCTTTCTGCCTTGGCTATCACGAGGCTGTTTTTATATTCGGTGAACGGCACGCCGACGGAATTTCTGAACAGGACATAGAAATATGACTCGGAGATATAGCACATGGCGGCGAGT
>ERZ808240.3788-NODE-3788-length-14248-cov-8.358909_pt1 | contig 14248 bp, 11 predicted proteins | sample MGYA00521084_ERZ808240 | MGnify/ENA primary metagenome ERZ808240 (study PRJEB31516, sample SAMN03275571) | gut metagenome | biome: mammalia-associated habitat; material: feces | host: Papio cynocephalus | place: Kenya | collected 2012-08-06 ... | reverse complement strand
AGATCCTGAGCGAGGCCATCAAGTACGGCTACCTGACCAACTTCAAGATCGAGAATATGCACGAGCAGTTCCTGGCCCGCCAAAAGCAGGGCAAGAGCCTCGAGAAGCAGGCCTCTGCTGAGAAGAAGCCCGACCCCGCCAGCGAGTTCATCTATGCTGCCGTTGACCCCAGCCGTGACTACGGTTTCGTCGCCGTTGCCGCCGGTGAGGGTCTGAAGGCTGTGTTTACCGACCTGGCTGCGGACGCTGTCGTTTCCGGCGGTCAGACCATGAACCCTGCCACCGAGGACATCCTCGCTGCCATCCAGAGCGTGCCTGCCAAGACCGTGTTCGTGCTGCCCAACAACAAGAACATCATTATGGCCGCAGAGCAGGCCCAGAAGTTGGCCGACCGCAACGTGGTCGTCCTGCCCACCCGCACCGTGCCCATGGGCATCACTGCGCTGCTCAACTTCGACCCCTCTGCCACCGTCGAGGCCAACACCATCAACATGATGTCTGCCGCTGACAAGGTCTCCACCGGTCTCATCACCTATGCCGCCCGCGACAGCGAGTACGACGGCAAGCGGATCAAGAAGGGCGAGATCATGGCTTTGGAGAACGGCAAGATCGTCTCCACCTCCAATGATATCACCAAGGCTACCTATCGTCTGGCCCGCAGCATGTGCAAGAAGGATTCCAGCTTTGTCACCATCATCTCCGGATGCGACGTCTCCGATGAGGATGCCGAGAAGGTGACTGAGATCGTCAAGGCAAAGTGCCCCAACCACGTTGAGGTCAGCCACATCCGCGGCGGTCAGCCGGTCTACTACTATATGATCAGCGTGGAGTAAGTTTCTCGTCTGGCCATTTACGGAATATGTTAAAAATCCCCTTGTCTCCGGATAACCGGAAACAGGGGGATTTTATTTGCTATTTGTCAGATTTTATGATATTCTATTTGTGTCGGCCTTCCGACTCCATTTTTATGGGGAAGGAGGTGATACCCATGGAGATGTTGGTCTCATTTATGCTGTCCGTTGCAGCAGGCGTAATCAGCTATTACATCTGCAAGTGGCTTGACGAGCAGTTCAAGGCCGGTAAGCACTAACCCCCAGCAAACAGGAAGCCCCTTCGGTATTAGCGGTACCGGAGGGGCTTCTTGCTGCTTATTGTGAACCCATGGAAAGTTCACGGTCTCATTTATAGTTTTATTATATGTGTTCCAATCGGAAATGTCAAGCTTTTCAGAAGAAACTCACCTGACTGCTCTCAGGCAGGTCGCCCAGAGCACCCACCTGACGCAGGCGGTCGATGATGCTGCTGCCAACACCGGAAGCCTGCCGCAGCTCCTCGATGGAGAGGTATTCTTCCCCGTGGATGGTCACACTTTCCAGCGCATCGGCGGCAGCACCGCCCAGACCCTTCAGGGACGAGAATGGCAAACGCACTTTTCCATCTTCCACCACGTATTTAGAGCCGCGGCTCTTGCCCAGCTCAATGGGCAGGAACTCATAGCCCCGCACCAGCATCTCATTGACCAGCTGGAGCGAGACCAGCACATCTTCGTCCTTGGCGTTTTTCTCTTCCTTCAGGCGGCGTTTCACCTCGTTCATGTGGGCACGGGCCACCGCCGCACCGCCCACAGCGGCCTCGTAGTCGATGTCATCGCCGCGGACGGTGAAATAGACCGCATAAAACGCCTGCGGATGATAGAGTTTGAACCACATGAGCCGGATGGCCGACATCAGGTAGGCCACTGCGTGAGCTTTGGGGAACATATACTTGATCTTCCGGCAGCTCTCGATATACCAGTCCGGCACATCGTGCTCCCGCATGGCTTCCTCCCAGCCGGGGGCAAAGCCGCCCTTAGCCACCTTGCCTTTACGGACAGCCTCCATGATATCGAAGGCCATCTTCGGTTCAAGGCCCTTGCGGAGCAGATAGAGCATGATACTGTCACGGCAGCCGATGACCTCTGCGATGGTGCAGGTGCCGCTGCGGATGAGCTCATCGGCGTTGCCGGTCCAGACGTCGGTGCCGTGGGACAGACCGGATATCTGGATCAGCTCCGAGAAATTCTTGGGACGGGCCTCCACCAGCATTCCGCGCACAAAGTTGGTGCCCATTTCGGGGATGCCAAAGGTGCCGGTCTGGCTGTCGATCTGCTCCGGGGTCACGCCCAGAGCCTCCGGGCTGGTCAGCAGGCTGTACACTTTGGGGTCATTCATGGGGATGCTGTCTACAGGAATGCCGGTATATTCCTCAAAATACTTGTAGAAGGTGGGCATATCGTGGCCCAGCTCGTCCAGTTTGAGGAGGGTGTCGTGGAGGTACTTGAACTCGAAGTGGGTGGTCAGCAGGCCGCCCGCCACGTCATCCGCCGGGTGCTGGATGGGACAGAAATCGTAGATCTCATAGGTGTCCGGCACGACGACCATGCCGCCGGGGTGCTGACCGGTGGTGCGCTTGACGCCGGTGCAGCCCAGTGTCAGGCGGTTCTCCTCCGCGTGGTTGACCGTTCTCCCCCGCTCATCCAGATATTTTTTGACATAGCCATAGGCCGTTTTATCCTGAATGCCGGATACTGTGCCGGCCTTGAACACGTTGGCCTTGCCAAACAGCTCCTCGGTATAGCGGTGGACGTTGGACTGATACTCACCCGAGAAGTTCAGGTCGATATCAGGTTCCTTGTCGCCGTAGAAGCCAAGGAAGGTCTCAAAGGGGATGTCGTGACCGTCCACCAGCATCCGGGTGCCGCACTCGGGGCAGTTCTTATCCGGCAGGTCAAAGCCGTCGTCTACGCTGCCGTCGGTGATGAACTCGCTGTACTTGCACTTGGGGCAGCGATAATGGGGCGGCAGGCTGTTGACCTCCGAAATGCCGGAGAAGTGGGCCACAGCCGACGAGCCGACCGAGCCACGGCTGCCCACCTGATAGCCGCCCGCATTGGAGTAGGCTACCAGTTTGACCGCAATGACATACAGGACGGCGTAGCCATGGCCGCAGATGGAATCGAGCTCTTTCTGGAGCCGCTTTTCTACGATCTCGGGCAGAGGGTCGCCGTAATCCCGCTTGGCGTGCGCCCAGGTGGCATCGCGAAGCTGCTGTTCTGCGCCCTCGATGCTGGGCGGATAGGTGCCGCGCGGGATGGCACGGACATTGTTGTCGATGCTGGCCGCGATCTTGCGGGGATTGGTCACAACGATCTCATAGGCTTTTTCTTTAGGCAGGTAACTGAACTGGTTCAGCATATCCTCCGTGGTGCGGTAGAACAGAGGCGGCTGGTTGTCCGCATCCTTGAAGCCGTTGCCCGCCTGCAGCACAGAGCGGTAGATAGCGTCCTCCGGTTCCGTGAAGTGAACGTCACCGGTAGCAATGACCGGCTTGTGCAGGTCTTCACCCAGCTTGATGACGGTGCGGTTGAAGTTCTTGATGACCTCTTCGCTCTCCACTTTGCCTTCCCGCACCATATAGGCATTGTTGCCCAAAGGCTGGACTTCCAGCACATCGTAATAGGAGGCAATTTTCTTCAATTCCTCATAGGAGCGTCCTTCTACGATAGCACGATAGAGCTCGCCCGCCTCACAGGCCGAGGTCAGGATGAGGCCGTCCCGGTACTTGTTCAGCAGGCTGCGGGGCACACGGGGCTTTTTGAAGAAGTAGTTGACATGGGCCTCGCTGACGATCTTATAGAGGTTCTTCAGGCCCATCTGGTTGCGCACCAGAATGATGAGATGGAAATACTTCTTCCGCAGGACTTCCCGGTTGCCGCCGAGACCGGTGTTGATGCCGCTGACCATCGTGACCTGCTTTTCTTCCAGATCTTTCAGCATGACACAGAAGATGCGGCCCAATGCCGCCGAATCCTCACAGGCCCGGTGGGCTTCGTAGGCGGGAAGCTCCAGATGTTTGTTGATCGTCCCCTGCTTATAGTTGTGCAGGCCGGGGTACATGGCCTGCGCCATAGTCAGGGTATCGATATAGGTGGGCTCGAACTCAATGCCGCTCCGCTTGGCCGCGGCACGCAGGAACCGGATATCGAAGGAGTGGGCATTGTGGGCCACAAGGATACGCCCGCCTACAAAATCGAGGAACGCTTTCAGCGCGTCTGCCTCACTGGGGGCATCTGCCACCATTTCATTGGTGATGCCGGTCAGCTCGGTGATCTTAGGGGTGATTGGTTTGCCCGGCTTGACAAAGGTATCAAATTCCTCCACCACCTCACCGTTCCGGACGATGACTGCACCGATCTCCGTCAGGTACTCTACGCCGGGGTCAAGGCCGGTGGTCTCGGTATCGAAGACACAGAACTCCCCATTCAGCGGCTCATCCTTGACGCCATAGACGCAGGGGATCATGTCATCGACGAAATAGGCCTCGCAGCCGTAGATGAGCTTGAAATCCGGGTCTGTCTTGTGGATGGCGTCCGCCGCCAGCATGGCCTCGGGGTAGCCCTGACACACGCCGTGGTCGGTGATGGCAATGGCCGGATGACCCATCTGGTGGGCCAGTTTGACGATGCCGCCCGGGTCGCAGAACGCATCCATGCTGGACAGCTTGGTATGCAGGTGCAGCTCTACCCGCTTGACAGGGGCATTGTCTTCCCGCTTTTTGCGCTCCACGAAGAGGACATCGTAGGGCCAGACGATATAATCGTGCTCGTACTTATCATAAGAGCAGTCGCCTCGCACCACAACGGTGGTGCCCTTGGGGATGGATTCCCACTTGGAGCAGTCCTCCCCTTCCTGCGCGCGGATCTTCAGGTTGATGGAGCCGGTGTAGTCGGTGATGGAGACTGTATAGATCTTGCGGAAGTTGCCCTTCACCTCGGTGAAGAACACATCGCCCCAGATCATGCACTTGCCGCCCTCGCCGCCCAGGTCTTTGAGGGGAGTGAGGTTCTTGGGGGTGAACATTTTGCCGTGGAAGATGGTAACGGGCTTGTCCGTAAGGTCAAGGCCCTCCACTTTGATGGAAGGAGCGGTGTTTTTCTTCTCAAATTTGACCACGGGCGGTGCGATTTTGCGTTCCAGCTTCTCTTCCATCTGCCGCTGTTCGGCCTCGCCCACGCTGCTTTCCAGCGTCACTTTAGGCTTGACGCCGGTATGGGCCGCGATGCGCTCTGCCAGCAGCCGTTCGAACTGCATCTCCTGCAGGAACTTGGTACCATGGCAGACGCCGATGGTGATATTCTGCCCGGTGATGGTGATACGGCTGCGGTCAAGGAAGCCGTTGATGGGCACGCCGTCCCGTTTCATCTCCTCCATCAGCTCCCGGAGGGCAGCTTCGTCCAGCGTCGCATAGCCGAAGAGGTTATTTATTTTCAGCTCAAAGCCTTCATAGTCGGGAGCCAGCGAGGCCAGCAGCCGCGCGCACAGCCCCTTGTCCAGCGGGGCGGCACTGCGCAGCGTGAAAATGACCTGCCGCTCCTGCCGCAGCATCCAGGCGTGCTCAACGACCACGCGGCCAAAACTGGCCGCAAAGTCCGGGTCCGCCATAAACTGCGGCCATAACTGGGAAACAAGTGGTGTCACAGTGGTACTCCTTTTTTATCGCAAGTCAAAAATCAGTGCAGCAGCGAAACAGCATCGTTGCTATACTGGCAAATTACAGCACAAACTGCCGCGCCCTCTTTGAAAAGGACGCAGCAGCAGGTTTTTATCAAATCATTTAAGTTCTTCTGTCCGGAAGACCTGATAACCTTCGTAATGGTAGCTGGCATCAATGCCCTTCATATAGACTTCCCAGGCATTGATCTTATCCGTCAGTGCGGCACGCAGCAGAGTAAGGTATCCAGAAGCCCTGTATCATAGAGTTCCCGGGCACGGGTCTTACTGAGCCGTTCTTCTTCCCGGGCCAGCTCCGCTTCACTGGTCAAGCCAAGCTTAGAAGCCGTTTTCATAAGCATTGCACACCGCCTGAACGGTCTGTTTGCCCGCATCCTGCGTTGCTTTTCCTTGCAATCCGTCAGGATTGCAAGGAAAATCGCCTTGCCTGCAAGCAAACATTCACGTCATTCGGTGCATTCTGCTTTATGAAAACAACTTCTTATTCTGCAATATCACAGCTTATTGATCTCCTCCATGAACTGGTCAAGGATGTTATCTCCCACCAGCTTCTTGACCGGCTGGCCATGGATGAAGAGCACTGCCTCGCCCTTGCCGCCGGCGATGCCGATATCAGCTTCCCGGGCCTCGCCGGGACCGTTGACGACGCAGCCCATGACAGCCACCTTGATGGACTTCTTGCAGCCCTGGAGCCGACGCTCGACCTCGTTGGCGATTTCGGTACAGGGGTACTGGGTACGGCCGCAGGTGGGGCAGGTGATGACCTCCGGGCCTGCCACCGGGAAACCGACAGCACGCAGGATGTTATAGCCTGCTTCCACTTCCTTCTCCGGGTCAGCGGCCAGCGAGACGCGGATGGTGTCGCCGATGCCTTCCAGCAGCATTCCGCCGATGCCCATACCGCTCTTGAGCAGGCCCATCTGATAGGTGCCCGCCTCAGTGACGCCCACATGGAGCGGATAATCCGTCACGGCGCTGAGCTGGCGGTAAGCTTCCATCATGCGGGGAACATTGGAGTTCTTGATGGAGATGACGATATTGTCAAAATCAAACTTCTCCAGCAGATGGACATGATACAGTGCACTTTCCACCATAGCTTCCGGCACAGGTGCGCCGTATTTTGCGAGGATGTGCTTTTCCAGACTGCCGCCATTGACGCCGATGCGGATGGGGATATTCTTCTGCTGGCAGGCGTTCACCACAGCCTTCACCCGGTCGTCGTCGCCGATGTTGCCGGGATTGATGCGGATCTTATCCACGCCCACGTCAGCACAGGCCAGTGCAGCCTTGTAATCAAAGTGGATATCCGCCACGATGGGGATATTGACGGCATTCTTCACAGCCTCGATGCACTTGGCATCTGCCGGGGTAGGACAGGTCACGCGCAAAATCTGGCAGCCTGCTGCCTCGCAGCGCTTTGCCTGCGCCACATTGCCCTCGATGTCCTCCACCGGGACGTTCAGCATGGTCTGCACCGCGATAGGATTTTTGCCGCCGATGGTCACATTGCCGATCTTTACTTCACGTTTCAGCTGCCGCATGGTAGTTCCCCTTTCAAACTGCGCCGGTCAAGAGCCGGACGATATCATTGTACGTTGCAAAGAGCATGAGACCGAACAGCAGCGCAAAGGCTGCAATGGTCAGATCGCCCTGAATTTTTTCCGGCACCGCGTGGCCGGTGACTGCTTCAATGAGCAGGAATACGATCTTGCCGCCGTCCAGTGCCGGGAAGGGCAGAAGGTTGAAGATGCCGAGGTTGATGGTGATGAGCACCAGCAGCTCTGCTACATCTTCCCAGCCGTAGCTGGCGGCCTGCCCGATGGCGGTGACGATGCCCACCGGACCAGAGAGGTCGTTGATGCTCTCCCGGCCCCGCAGCAGGTCGGCCAGCGAGGTGTAGATGATGCGGCCATAGTAGATGACACTGTTAGCCGACTCTTTCAGCACGTTCTTTGGTGTTTTTTTCAGGCCGTAGACCGTAAAGCCAAGGGTCATATGGGTCTGGCCGCTTTCATCCTGCCAGGTATCGAACTGCACATCCGGCAGTTCCACCAGCTGGCCGTTCCTCCGGACGGTGAAATCTGCCTGATAGCTCTCAGTGCGCATCAGCTCATAGAGCATATCGTTTGCCACGAAGCAGTGCCGCCCGTTGACGGCCACGATCTCATCCCCGGCCTGCAGACCGGTCTGTCCGCAGAGTGCGCCATCTTCCACGGCATAGATGACCTTGCTGGTGATAGGCTCACTGCGCAGGGAGATAAGGAGGAGCAGCACCACGAAGCCCAGCACAAAGTTCATCACCGCGCCTGCCGCCATCACCAGCATCTGCTGCCAGACGGCCGCCTCTCTCAGGGAGCGGCCTGTGCGCTGCGCCAGCACCTCCGGCGGGATATCCGGGCCGTCGTCATCCTCTTTTCCACCTTCGGCCTGTTCGCTCTCGGGGCTTTCCTCCCCTTCCAGCGCCACATAACCGCCCACCGGCAGGAGCCGCAGGGTGTACTGGGTGCCTTTCCGGTAGGTTTTGGCAAGGGCCGGGCCCATGCCGATGGAAAACTCGTTGACCTGCACGCCGCAGAGCTTTGCCATCGCAAAATGACCGAACTCATGGATGGCGATGACTGCGCTGAAAATGACCATCGCAGCCACAAAGGTGATGAAAACTGACATTCTGTCTCCTATCGCAATTTTCACAAATAGCGCCTGTCAAAGCGGCATATTTGCGCTGTGCAGTCTTCGGAAGACTGCTTTGAAAGTTATTTTCGCAAGCGGGGCGCACCGAATGACGCGAGTGTCTGCTCGCAGGCGTGGCGGTTTTCCGCAGCGAGCCTGATGGAAAAGCAGCGCAGGATGCGAACAGACAAGCCATTCAGGCAGGGTGCGACGCTTAGAAGCCGTTTTCATAAGCATTGCACACCGTCCGAACGGTCTTTTTGCTCGCATACGGCGTTGCTTTCCCTTGCAATCCGTCAGGATTGCTGCGGAAAATCGCCTTGTCTGCGGGCAAAAATCCTCGTCGTTCAATGCACTCTGCTTACGAAAACAACTTCTTATGAAAACAGCTTCTTAAATCAGAGGTGTGCTCTTACAAAAGCGCGGGCCATGCGGTCGCACTCATAGACATCCGCAAGGTCATAATCCCCGCCAAAGCTGTCGCTGTCCACGACGGCCTCCACCAGACGGCCGATATCCAGGAAGCCGATTTTGTCTTCGAGGAAGAGCTTGACGGCTTCTTCGTTGGCACCGTTGGCGGCGCAGGGGCCGAGACCGCCCTTCTTGATGGCCTTCTTGCAGGCTGCAAGGCAGCGGAAGGTCTCTTCATCTGCCACATCGAAGGTGAGCAGTTTCAGGGTGGTGAAGTCCAGCTCCGGCACCACGCCCGGCACACGGGCCGGGTAGGTCAGAGCGTACTGGATGGGAATGCGCATATCGGGCACGCCCAGCTGTGCGATGATGGAGTTATCGCTGTACTGCACTGCCGAATGGACGATGCTCTGACGCTGGACGACGATCTGGATCTTCTCCGGAGGCAGACCGAAGAGCCAGACGGCCTCGATGAGCTCCAGGCCCTTATTCATCAGGGTAGCGCTGTCGATGGTGATCTTTGCGCCCATGTTCCAGTTGGGATGCTTGAGGGCGTCTGCCTTGGTCTTGCCCCGCAGTTCCTCGGTCTTCATCCCGAAGAACGGCCCGCCGGAAGCGGTCAGCAGGATCTTGGTCAGGCTCTTGGCGCTCTCCTTATCCTGCAGGCACTGGAAGATGGCCGAGTGCTCACTGTCCACCGGCAGCAGCTTGACGCCATGCTTTGCCACGGCCTGTGTGACCAGATGACCGCCGGTGACAAGGCTCTCCTTGTTGGCAAGGGCCAGATCATGGCCGCTCTCGATGGCAGAAAGGCTGGCACCAAGGCCCGCGATGCCGACCACACTGTTCAGCACCACGTCGGGGCCGTCCATCGCGGCCAGTGTTTTCAACCCCTCGGGGCCGGTCAGCAGTTTGGGGGCATTGGCCCGGCCAGCCAGCTCTGCGGCCAGCTTCTCTGCACCGGCCTCACTGGTCATGCAGACATATTTCGGGTGAAATTCTTCGATTTGCTGCAGGATCTTATCCACCTGACTGTGGGCCGACAGACCGAACACCTCATAGCCCTGTGCGCGGATAACGTCCAGGCTCTGGGTGCCGATGGAGCCGGTAGAACCCAGCAGCGTGATTTTTTTAGCCATGAAACTCTACCTCCTGCTGTTTTACTTGTAGAACACTGCAATGACCACCATGGTCACGAAGGGTGCAATGAACATCACGCTGTCAAAGCGATCCAGGATGCCGCCATGGCCCGGGAAGATGGTGCCATAGTCCTTGATGCCGCACTGACGCTTGACCACGCTGGCGAACAGGTCGCCGTAGATGCCCAGCACCGCTGCCACACAGGCCAACAGCGCAATGATAACATACATAGATACGCCGATATTCGAGCGGGTGAACGCCTCCATCCGGTCTGCCGCGATGGAGTAGATGACCGTGACCAGCACGCCGAACACCATAGTGCCCAGCACGCCGCCGATGGCACCTTCCACCGTCTTCTTGGGGCTGACCACCGGGCAGAGCTTATGCTTGCCGAAGGCACGGCCTGCAAAATAGGCGCAGGTGTCACCGCCCCACGCAAAGCAGAGGATGAGCAGGATAAAGAAGATGGCATCATAGCCGAACTTCTCCACCGGCAGCAGCTCCTTGAGCCGGATGAACGAATAGAAGCAGAAGATGACGATGCCCGAAAACATGACAAGACCGCTGGTCTTCTGGTAGCTGACCGTGCCGTTGCGCACCACCAGATAAACGGCGTAGAACAGCACCAGCAGGAAGGACGCGGGCATCACCATCACCCGACAGATATGGTAGCTGGAAAGCATGACGAGCAGTGTATAGGGCACCAGCGGAGCCAGCAGCAGCCAGTCCTGCTTTTTGAACCCCAGCGCAGCGTAAATCTCATGCAGCGCGATCAGGGTGATGGCCGTGACGACCAGGTTGAAGATCAGCGTGTCAAACGTAAACAGCACGCCTGCCAGAACGATGAGGCCCACCACGGCAGTGATGATTCGTGTTTTCATAGTTACATGTTCTCCTTTGTTTCGTCCGGAAACCGCTCTCCTGCTCCCGCAGGACCGCGGCATCCAGCGTCTGAGGAAACACCAGACGCTCTCCGGGGGCCGCACGCACCGTGCAGCATCTGCGTGTTATCGGGCAATGCCCCAAGCGCTCAGAGTCCGCCGAAGCGGCGGGAGCGCCGGTTGAACTCCATAATGGCTGCGTCCAGATCGTCCCGGGTGAAATCGGGCCACAGGACGTCCATTTCCACCAGCTCCGAGTAAGCTGCCTGCCAGAGCATGAAATTGGACAGGCGCTTCTCTCCGCTGGGGCGCAGGATGAAATCGGGGTCTTTCTGCCCGGCGGTGTACATCTCGCCGGACATCATCTCTTCCGTGATGTCCTCGGGCTTCAGCTCCCCTGCCGCCACCTTTGCTGCCAGTCTCTGCGCTGCCCGCACGATCTCGGGACGGCCGCCGTAGTTGACTGCGATGTTGACGGTCAGGCCGGTCTTGCTGGCCGAATCGGTCTCCAGCTCATTCATCAGCTTCTGCAGCTTGGGGTCCAGCGCGGTGCGGTCGCCCAGAAAGCAGATACGGATGTTGCGGTTCTTGTAGTCGAAGCCTTTGATAAGGTATTCGCCGAACAGCCGCATGATGGCGCCCACCTCTTCGGCGGGACGCTTCCAGTTCTCGGTGGAGAATGCGTAGAAGTACACAGACTCTACGCCCAGTTCATCGCAGTAGTTGGCGATATCCTGAAATACGGCTGCGCCCTTCTTGTGTCCGGCGGTGCGGGGCAGACCGCGGCTCTTGGCCCAGCGGCCATTGCCGTCCATGATGATGCCGATGGACAGCCCTTTGGCAAAGTCTTTCGGATGTTCCATGATCTTCTTCCTCTGTTTTTCAGTTCCTGTCCGCCGCAGCCCCATGGCCAGGCGGTACTCTCCGGCAAAAAGTGCCGCGCACCTTTCTTCAGCGCACGGCACCTTCCCTGCTTTTGTGGCCGGGGATCAGACAGCCATGATCTCCTTCTGCTTTTCTTCCACAGCAGCGTCGATATTCTTGATATACTTATCGGTCAGCTTCTGGACATCCTCTTCCATGGTTTTCTGGGTGTCCTCAGTCAGCTCACCGGCCTTCTTCATGGCCTTGGCCTTATCCATAGCCTCACGGCGGACATTGCGCACGGCCACCTTTGCGTCCTCGCCCAGCTTGGAGACTTCCTTTGCCAGCTGCTTGCGGCGCTCCTCGTTGGGAGCCGGGAAGTTCAGGCGGATGGTCTGGCCGTCATCGATGGGGTTGATGCCCACGTCGCTGGCCAGGATGGCCTTGCTGATGGGGCGCAGCAGAGTGCGATCCCAGGGGGTGATGGTCAGGGTGCGGGCCTCCGTAACGGCCACGGATGCCACCTGCTGGATGGGGGTGGGTGCGCCGTAGTAATCCACAGTCACCTTGTCCAGAACGCCGGGATTGGCGCGGCCTGCGCGCACAGTCTTCAGCTCACGCTCCAGGTGCTCTACTGCACCCTTCATCTTGTCTTCAAATGCCTTGGTGTTGCTGCTCATTGTCCTAGTCTCCTGTTTGTTATCATTATCACCAGCCGCAGGTGCGGTCTGGTCTGTCACGATGTCTGCAAGTGCTGTCTGCTTTATTCTATTGGCAGAAGCGGGGTCCTATGCCCAGCTCAGCCTTCGTAGACCAGCGTGCCCACATTCTCGCCCTGCACGGCGCGGGCGATGTTGTCGGGATCTGCCAGGTCGAACACAAGGATGGGCAGCTTGTTATCCCGGCAGAGGGTCGCTGCAGTGCCGTCCATCACAGCCAGCTGGTCTTCCAGCACCTTGGTAAAGGTGAGGGTATCGTACTTCTTGGCGTCGGGGTACTTGTGGGGATCCTTATCGTAAACGCCGTCCACCATGGTGGCCTTGAACATCACATCTGCGCTCACTTCCACAGCGCGCAGAGCCGTTGCCGTATCGGTGGAGAAGAAGGGGTTGCCGGTGCCGCCGCCGAAGACAGCGATCTTGCCTTCTTCCATGGCCCGGAGCGCATCCTTGCGGGTAAAAGCCGGGGCCACCTGAGGCATGGTGATGGAGGTGAACACTTCCGTGGGCACACCCAGCTGCTCCAGTTTGTCGGAGACGGCCAGTGCGTTCATCACCGTTGCCAGCATGCCGATCTTATCAGCCAGCGTGCGTTCCATCTTGCCGCTGGAACGGCCGCGCCAGAAGTTGCCGCCGCCCACGACGATGCCGATCTGAACGCCCAGCTCATGGGCCTTCTTCACGCCGCCGCAGATCGCATCCATGGTCGGCTCATCAAAACCGGTGCCCTTCTCGCCGCCGAGCGCCTCACCGCTGATCTTGAGAAGGATGCGATGATATTTCAATGCCATAATAACATACACCACCTGTATCAGATTTGACAGCGCCGGACGCTGCCTCTTTATCTCTTCGTCTATTTTACAATAAAACTGCTCCAAAGTAAACAGGCAAACGCCCACGGAACGGCAAAGGTTTTTAAACCGTTCACACTTCGTGCAAAAAAAGCTGGACATTTGGTTCCAAACATGATATAATATTGCCCGTACCCAGACAGAACAGAATATGCGGGCATCGTACATCGGCTAGTATATCAGCCTTCCAAGCTGAGGAGGTGGGTTCGATTCCCATTGCCCGCTCCACAGAAAAAGACCTAGATTCGTTGAAATCTAGGTCTTTTCTTTTTGTCATAACACACTATTTAACACACTTTTTCTTTTCAGTGTGTTATCAGCCCGGTTTTACCTCGATATGCCAGCTCTGTTTTTCAGGCGGCAGCGGTGCGCTTTCCTTGTCGTGGTTCCAATGCCGGTCAACGTCGCACAGCTCCAAAAAGCCATCTTTCAGGCGGTAGCAGGCTTCTTCATCCGGGACAGTATGGCAGCAGGGGCATTGAAAGCTCTCGTTTTCCTCGCTGTCTCTCCACAGCTGCCAATCATAAATAACAAAGGTCTTTTTGCAGTTCGGGCAAGTCAGATGCATTTCCAGCATGGTTTTACGCTCCTTCGTTCTTGTTGAAAATAAGACGGTCAAGGCTGTATGCGACACTGTCTATCGTGTGATTGTCCCGATCTGGCACGCTGGGCAGAAAATTCCCGTCCTTGTCCGTGTCGTACTCATATTGCGAAAACTCGCGGTAGATGTTCGGCGTGCGCCGTGGGTCAACTACAAGCGTTCTTTTTTGCAGCCACTTGATGCGATAGTTTACACAGCCGGGGCGCTTGGTGCATGGCCGCGCCTGCAAGCCGTATGTGCGCAAGTCCATGATGCTCTTGGGTTCGGCACAGTCGCAATAAATAACCTGTTCCGGGGCTGTTTCTGCGCCTGTGATAGGGTTCTTCCTGCTCTCGCCCACATGGTCAAGGCCGTGCGCTCTGATCTCGGCGGCAAGGGCTTCATTCGACAGACCGCGCTTGTAAATCTCATCCGCAAAATAGATGGTCTCGGTGCTGCGATCGTAGTACAGAGCCACAACGGCAGCAGGGTCAGACGCAAAGCCGAAGTCAACGCCGACATAGCGGTAACACTGCATTTCAAGTTCTTCGTCCGCGATCTCTCGCACTTCCAGCGTGGTGAA
>ERZ808240.3787-NODE-3787-length-14250-cov-25.547587_pt1 | contig 14250 bp, 10 predicted proteins | sample MGYA00521084_ERZ808240 | MGnify/ENA primary metagenome ERZ808240 (study PRJEB31516, sample SAMN03275571) | gut metagenome | biome: mammalia-associated habitat; material: feces | host: Papio cynocephalus | place: Kenya | collected 2012-08-06 ... | reverse complement strand
TAGAGCACTTGACTACGGATCAAGAGGTTCAAGGTTTGAATCCTTGCGGAATCACCATTAAAGCTTTAATTAGTGATTTCATATCACCACACAGAGTGGTTTCATATCACTTACAGTTTGTTGCACCCTTAGCTCAGTTGGTAGAGCAACTGACTCTTAATCAGTGGGTCTAGGGTTCGAATCCCTAAGGGTGTACTAAAAAAGCGTTTTCCATTTATTTGGGAGACGCTTTTTTTTGCTTTATATCCACTTTGCCTCCTACATCCACTTTGCCTCCAATATCAACTTTGCTTTTTCTATAACCACTCTAACCCCCATATTTTTTTCGTCGTGACGCAGATTGATTTACGTCGTAACACAGGGGGAAGGTCATCAAGGCCATACAAAAACAAAAAATAGGACCTGTTTCACAACAGATCCTATCACATACTTACTAAAACTAAATTAACCACTAAAAAAACTAATATATCTTGTGACCCCAAATGAGATGAAAAACTCCCAAAAGAGGTGAATCACTCAAAGCTATCAGCCAGAATCTAGCATCTTGCTATCATCTAGCTTACAATTGCAAAGGTAAAGCTTTTATTTGAATCGACCAAATTTTCCTGCTATTTTTTACGTCTGCACAGCGTAAAACTTGGTATTTTCACTTTCTTTAAGCTTCACTCCGCACTTTTTAGGGCGAACTAGAACTTATATCCTACCGTCATCAAGAGCTGATGGCGATGGTTATCCACCTTGCTGGCTGTAGGAATGTTGCTAAGCGCAGCGTCGTCGTTGGTATAGGTCTGGAAAGGATAGAAGTCACCCTTCTGCATAGAGTACTGGTATGCCACGTCGATGCTCAGGTTCTCGTAATTGAAACCGAGACCACAGGTAAAGCGATGAGTAGCCTTCCAATTGGTATAGTCGGTGGATGTGGCTATATCCACGCCATTGCTGCCGATGGTCTGGTCACGATAAGCCCCATCCTGGAACATAGGCGACACATAGTTGTAGCCCAAACGGATGGCAAGCATGGAAGTAGGCTTGATTTCCGCACCCACCTTCAAGGTACTTACACCCTTGAGGTTGGCACGTGTATCGGCGTTCATCGCCTCGTCGCTACTGCTGGTCTCATAGTAATCGCCCCAATAGTAGTCGTAATAGCCACCGTCCTTGACACGATTGTCCATGTGGTTATACCAAGCGTACTCATAGGTAGCACCCAAGGCGAGGTAATTGCCCACGGTATGTCCGAGGCTCACACCCACCTTCCAAGGCGTGTCCAGGCGGAAATCATAATCCACTGCCTGCCCCTTGTCACCCATTGTATAACAAGGAGCATTGACTACATTGCCCGCAGCATCCTTGTCGGTGAAGGTGCTTGGATTTTGCTTGCCATACATCGATACATCGTGAGCACCACTGAGCGAGAGGTCGTAGAATATAGGCGTATTGAAGTACGCACCGATTCTGAAAGGAGAGTTCTCCACCGGGCGGAAAATGATACCAGCCTTCAGGTCGTAACCCGTACCGGTAATCTTAAGCTGCTCGTATGAGTCGCAGAGATTGCCATCCACCAGATTCTCCGCATACATCGAATGGCTGTTGTAATGCACGTCGTGCAAGCCCACGGTAAGACCGAGCCACACCCTGTTCTGAATGGAACCACTGATATTGAAATCGTAGTCGCCTATGTAGCCATGCTGATACTGACCGAAGAGATAAGCATTGGCATTGGCGTATGCCAACTGACCATCGGACGTAACAGACAAGAGACCATTTTGATAGTTGCCATCATTGCCTTTGTAGCCACCGTAATTGGCATCCACGGCACTCCAACCATCCACGCCCTCGGCATACTTGGCTGCAGTGAGCTTGTTCTGCGAAGCATTGCTCAAGGAATTGGCAGCAGCGAGAATCTGTCCGAAGTCTGTGCTCTTATGGTAATTGAACGCCAAGTTCAAGGAGCTGGACTTTCTGAGCTTCGAGTTCCACACGATGCCTACCTGGTCGAAGGTAGGATGACTCTTCTTGCCATCGAAGTCGATGGTCTGACCACCAAAGCTCACGTGGTTATCGACACCACTTTGGGCTATCACGCCCGCCGAGATGCTCACCTGATTCTTGCGGAACAGACCTACACCGGCAGGGTTGGAACTGATGGTGGAAATATCGGCTCCCAAAGCCTCCATCGCACCACCCATACCTACATAACGAGCAGTACCCGTAAGCTGGCTCTGCGCCAACTTGGTATCTTGATAAGTCTCTTGCGCAGCTGCGCTCATGGATGCCATCAGCAAGCTGGCAAAAAGAATATGTTTCAAATTATTCATAATTTTATATTTTATCTTAACGATGGCAATCATCAGGGGGTATTCCGCCCCAATGATTGCCACGCACATTTCTTTTTTATCTCCTACTATCTTCTACCGCCGAAGCTACCGCCGCCAGAGCGACCACCGCCTCCGCCGAAGCTGCCACCACCAGAGCGACCGCCTCCGAAGCTGCCTCCGCCGCCAAAGCTACCGCCAGGGTTGCCGAAGCTGGAGTTGCTGCGAGTGCCGAAGTTAGAGTTATTATTGTTGTAATTATAGTTGCCCGTGTCACGACGCTGACCAAAACCACGGTTGGAGCTGCTCCTGCGAGTATAAGTGTTGTTGCCCCTAGAGCCTCCATAAACATAGGCGTTGGAAGCATCGATGCGTCCAGGGTTGCGATAGTTCTTGCCACCGGCGAAGCCACCATAGCTCACATGGCCCACCATCGGGCCACCCCAGTACCAAGGGCTATACCAACCGCCCCAGCCATAATACCATGGGTCGTACCAGCCGTACCAGCCAGCGTAGCCATAATACCATGGGTCGTACCAAGGATCGAACCAAGGGTCGTACCAGCCTGCATAGTAACCATATCGCCAAGGGTTGTGCCATCCCCACATTCTGCTGCGCCAATAATAAGGACCATAGCCATAATAGTCGTAGAACCAAGGATCGTAATAACCATCCCAACGGCTCATATCGCGGGTACGGCTGAAGTCCTCATCCTGGTCGGCATATTTCTGAGCGAAGTAAGCATCATCATAGATGCTGTCGGGAGCCGAGCCCTTGCCCACATGGAACTGGATGATGTCGTTGTCCAACGAGTCGGTGCCCACCTTCTCGTAGTGACTCAGAAATCTTCCCCCACGGTTGTAGTCATCCACGCTGCGATTGCTGCCGCTCCAGAAGAGGGCGTAGATACTGTCTCGGCGAGCCTTCTGAGCGTTGTACTCACGCAGAAGGGTTGCCTTCCGCTCCGCCTTCTCCTTGGCCTCCTTCTTCGGATTGAAGTAGAGGTCATCGTCCTGTGCCATCGAAGTCAATGGCATGGCGGCTGCCATCAGGACTGCCAGAAGATACATTTTCTTAAACATATATTTCTCCTTTTCTTTTAATTTTCTTACCTATATAATATTCTAACTGCAAAATTATTGCATATCTTTATGCAAAATTACAGAAAATCCCTAAATAATGATAGGTTTTCCCCTATTTTTTTATAATTTTGCAGAAGAATTAAGCGAAATCAAGCTTTTTTACACTTTAATGACATTCATATAAGAAGAAAAGAAACATTTTAAGTTATGAAATACTTAGTAGCTACATTCAAAATTGAGGCAGCGGACGACTTGATGCAAGCCTGCCGTGACCTATTGGCAGACGGAGCCGCTGAAGCGGGATTCGAGTCATTCGAGGAAACGGAGACGGGCATGGAGGCATACGTGCAGAAGGAACTCTTCGACCAGGAGGCACTGGATGCCTACATCGCCGACTTTCCCATTGCCGGCACTCCCATCACCTACGACATCAAGGATGCCGAGGACAAGGACTGGAACCAAGAGTGGGAAGAGCAAGGCTTCGACCCTATTTTCGTGGACGACCAAGTAGTAATCTATGACGCCAAGCATCCCGAGCTATATCCCGACACCTCGGAACGCCCCGACATCATCGAGATAGGCATCGAGGCGAAACTGGCTTTCGGAACTGGCAACCACGAGACCACAAGAATGATTATCTCGCAGATGCTGCAAATGCCTATCAAGACCAAGCGTGTGCTGGACTGCGGCACTGGCACTGGCATCCTGGGACTCACCGCCTCCAAGCTAGGCGCCAAGGAAGTGGTGGGCTACGACATCGACGAATGGAGCGTGGAAAACGCCAAGCACAACGCCGTGCTCAACGGGGTGGATAACATGGAGGTGCTCTTCGGAAACAGCAGCGTGCTCAATCATGTGAGCGGTGTCTTCGATGTGGTGATGGCGAACATCAACCGCAACATCTTGCTAAGCGACATGAAGCTGTTCCGCAGCGTGATGAACTCGGGAGCTACCCTGATACTCAGCGGTTTCTATGAGGAAGACGTTCCCGTATTGCTGGAAAAAGCCGAAGAGCTGGGCCTACACGAGATAACAAGGCATACGGACAACAACTGGACTTGCCTCGTATTAGGAGAATAGGAAAAACTTTGACAAGGCACAAATCCAGCTTGTAGCCAATAACGAACAAAGGTTGAACAGTCTTTGTGTCGCCAATAACGAATAAAGGTTGAACAGCATCTCGCTTCAGCGAGGCGGTTCAACCTTTATTCGTCTTGGTCTTCATCAAATTTCTTCTCGTCGTTATTGCTCCCGATGCACAATTGCTTGAGGTCGTAGAAACTACCGTTGTAGATATTGAAATCGACATAGCCCTTGATGCCCGGCAACTTGCCCGCATCCGTATGCTGCCAAAATTTCCATTTACCCTTGTATTGCACCTTATCTACATAATAGTGGGCTATCCAGTAAGGATAGTCATCGAAGACAGGCGCACCAAGATACATTTCCTTAAACTTATAATAGGTATAGATGATGGGCTTCACATGATACTTATCCTCCACGATATGCAGCCAGGTGAGCACATCACGCTGAAAATCCTCCACGCTCTTATCGTCGGGCTTATGCTCGATGTCGAGAACCGGCGGCAGGTCGCCATCCGTTAGATGCACCTGCTCCAGGAAATAATACGCCTGCTCGCGAGCCGACGACTTATTGCTCCAGAAATGATACACGCCACGAATGAAACCGAAGTCACGAGCCTGATTGAAATTCTCACGGAAATTATCGTCCAATCGGCTAGCACCCTCCGTACTCTTGATAATGACAAAACGAACGGGACACCCCTTGATCATGGCATTGTGAAGCTGCTCCCAATCTATCTTGCCCTGATAATGAGAAATGTCGATGCCATGAATCTCATATCCCTCGGGATATTCCTCATCACCATAAAGCGCACGCCAGCGAAAGCCTGTGGGACCTACGAAGAAATGGTAAAACAAAAAGACGTAAAGCAAAATGACACCCGCTCCACCTATCCACCATGCCCAGCGAGGATAGCGGCGAAAGAGAGAAGACGAACGCTTCGACCTGCGCCTACGCACAGGACGTCTCGTCGCCCTACCACCTCTAACAGAGGCAGAGCTTCTCTTGGCAGATTGTTTGCCGATGCTACGTTGCTTGTTTACCATATTGTATCTATAAAAAAGAGGGAGAGGTTGTTAAAGACATCATTTCTGACGGCAACCCCTCCCTAATGGCCTACTAGAGCAAAATCTAGCGCCCTAAAATATTACTTAGCCTATATTGGCTTTTAAAGCCTTTATTGGACTTCATAGCCTTTAGCCATTACTTAGCCTTTATTGGACTTTACAGCCTTTAGCCATTACTTAGCCTGCTCCAACTGGAGAGTCTTTGTGGTCTGGTCGCAAACCTCAGAAGGACCCCAGTACTGGATAGGACCTGGATAAACATAAGCTGTCTCCTTAGCCCACTCATCGCGCTTAGAAGCGAAATACTTGAATGGAGCGCCATCGAGCTCTACGAGAGCCTTGCGGATAACTGGCTTGTTGGCACCGTTACGACGCTCGATGTTCATCATCATAGTGATAGGCACACCACCGGCAATCCACTCAGCAGCAGGAGCTGTAGTGTTCTTGATGATAGACATATAGCCAGTCTTGCCATTGGCAATCAAGCGAGATGCGTTGTAACCAAGAGAGTAGCAGTAGTCTGCATCGTAGTTAGAAGGAGCAGCGCAACGGCCCTCGTAACCGAAGAAGTGGTGCTGTGCAGAGAACTTACCTACAAACTTGCCCTCCTTCTTCCACTCAGCGAGCTTAGTAGCTACCATGCGAGAAAGCAACTTCTCTGTCTCGATGAGAGATACCTGTACGTTTCCGTGAGGGTCACGGTCGAGGCAGAGCTGACGAGCTACGTCGGCAGGCAAAGACTCCAATACAGCGAGGTTGTCCTTAGCGATGGCACCCTTAACGAATGCAATCTGCTCCTCGGCAGAAGCAAACTCACGGCTCTCGCCTGTTGCAGGGTCTGTAAGAACCTCGTTCAATTCTGCGATGAGCTTCTTGATGGCAGGGATGAACTCGATCAAGCCCTCTGGGATGAGGACAGTACCGAAGTTGTGACCCTCGGCAGCACGAGCAGCAACAACCTTAGCGATATAAGTTACAACATCGTCGAGTGACATGTTCTTAGCCTCAACCTCCTCAGAAACCAAGCAGATGTTAGGCTGAGTCTGGAGTGCGCACTCAAGGGCGATGTGAGATGCTGAACGACCCATCAACTTGATGAAGTGCCAGTACTTGCGTGCAGAGTTGCAGTCGCGCTCGATGTTACCGATAAGCTCAGAGTATGTCTTGCAAGCTGTATCGAAACCGAAAGATGTCTCAATCTGCTCGTTCTTCAAGTCACCGTCGATAGTCTTAGGGCAACCGATTACCTGTACGCCATACTTCTTGGCAGCATAGTACTCAGCGAGAACGCAAGCGTTGGTGTTAGAGTCATCACCACCGATGATGACGAGTGCCTTGATGCCGAGCTCGCGGAGAATCTCGATACCCTTCTCAAACTGGTCTTCCTTCTCCAACTTGGTACGACCAGAACCGATGATGTCGAAACCACCAGTATTGCGATAGTCGTCCATGATTTCAGAAGTAATCTCCATATAGTTGTGGTCAACGAGACCGCCAGGACCGAGGATGAAGCCATAGAGCTTGTTAGCTGGGTTGAGAGACTTCACACCGTCGAAGAGACCAGAGATGACGTTATGACCGCCAGGAGCCTGACCACCAGAGAGGATAACACCCACATTGAAAGCAGGAAGCTCCTTAGCCTCGCCAGCCTCGAAAGTGATGACAGGCATACCGTATGTGTTAGGGAAGAGAGCCTTGATCTCGTCCTGGTTACCTACTGACTGTGTTGCCTCACCCTCAACGGCCTTCACTGGACCCTGGAGTGCCTTAGGCAATTTTGGCTGATAAGCAGCTCTTGCAATCTGCAATGCACTTTTTTCCATAATTCGTTTTTATATTTAATTAGTTGAAACTTCAAAAACACTGCAAATTTAAGGAATTTCCACGAGATACAGAAAGAAAAATGCTAAAAATGCGTTAATATCGATATTTTTTTTGTTTTTCTATTGCTTTTCCAAAGAAAATGATTATCTTTGAGCATTCATTTCATCGTATTATTAACTTAGAGTGAAAAATTATGGCTAATAAAAGAGATTTAAAACGCACCATCAACTACATCACAAGCGAGCTTTTCGCTGAGACTGTAGCAGCTTCTTTGTACAACGGCAAACCTTCTCAGGAAGATGTTGACGGCATCCTCTCATCCATCGTCATGGTGAACGGGGACTTTATCAAAAGAGTATCTCACCCTGAACCAGGCATCAAGGCTGGCGCCTACTACAAGAGCCTCGTCAAAGACTTCAACAAGCAGGTGAGCGAAATCATCGACCAGATTTCCAACCTGGGATAAAATTCGCTGGACAGCAACCCAACAATGGATTGTTGAGATCTACCCGGCAATCTAACATAAGGATTGTTGGAACCAAGGCGAATATACCTATTATTTATTTAGAGAAAAATGATAAAAGACATTTGTCAGTCGATTTTATACAAACACTTGGGCTGGAAGAAGGACATCACCGTCGGCCAGCCCAAGAAGTACATCATCTGCCTTGCCCCACATACCAGCAACTGGGATCTTATCCTGGGGCAGCTCTTCGCTCATGCGGAGGGTATGAAATGCAACTTTCTCATGAAGAAAGAATGGTTCTTCTGGCCTCTGGGGCCCATCTTCCGCAAGATGGGAGGAATACCTGTATGGCGAAGCAAACATACCAGCATGACCGACAACCTGGCAGAGGAAGCCAAGAAGCGCGAGCGTTTCGGATTGTGCATCACTCCCGAAGGCACGCGCTCGCTTAACCCCGACTGGAAAAAGGGCTTCTACTTCATCGCCCTGAAGGCGGGCATCCCCATCCTCCTCTATGGAGTGGATTACGAAAAGAAGCTCATCCAGTGTACCAAGTCTATCATCCCTTCGGGCGACGTAGAGAAGGACATGCGGGAAATTAAGTTGTACTTCAAGGACTTCAAGGGAAAGAAACCGGAAAAGTTTACGATTGGCAAAATCGACTAAAAGATTGGCAAAATCAACTAAAAGATTGGCAAAATCGACTAAAAGAAATCACAAGAAAAAGTGAAACAAACCAGATTCATCAAATATTGCTTCATCAGCAGTTTGCTGCTCTTCACAGGAGGCATGCTGCAATCTTACGACGAGGGCAACAGCAACGCATGGGAAGGCATCGAATATGATGACGACCCATGGGTGTTTAATGCGTCACGCCCCTACTTCATTACCGCAGGATTGCAAAACCGCCACCTCTCGCTATGGGCATCGCACGGAAGATACTGGGATGCAGACCGCGGCTGGAAATGGCAACGCCCCAACCTCTTCTGCACCACCGAGGATCTCTTCACACAGACCATCGTGGTGCCCTACCTCATCCCGATGCTGCAAAACGCTGGAGCCATCGTCTTTACCCCCCGCGAACGAGACTGGCAGCAACAGGAAATCGTGGTTGACAACGACGACAAGCCTTCCCTATCCTACCAGGAAATCGAGAACGGCAAGAAATGGAAAGCCTGCGACTCGCTGGGATTCGCCAACTTGCAAGCTACATACCAAGATGGCGAGAACCCTTTCCAGATGGGAACCGTGAGACAAGCCAAAGCCACCAAGCGCAAGAAGAACAGCCTGGTGAGCTATCAGCCCAATTTCCAAAAAGAAGGCAAGTATGCCGTTTATGTAAGCTACCAAACGCTGCCCAAAAGTGTGCCCGATGCCAAATACATCGTGTACCACAAAGGGCAAGCCACGGAATTCACCGTGAACCAGCGCATGGGAGGCGGCACCTGGGTATATCTCGGCACCTTCGACTTCGACAAAGGATGCAATGAATTCAACCGAGTGGTTTGCACCAACCATGCCTCCAAAAAGGGAATCGTAACGACAGATGCCGTGAGATTCGGTGGAGGAATGGGCAACATAGAACGCGGAGGGTTCGTTAGCGGACTGCCGCGCTGCCTGGAAGGAGCGAGATATTATGCCCAATGGGCAGGAGCACCCTACAGCGTATATGGAGGAAGAAAAGGAAAGAACGACTACGCCGACGACATCAACGTGCGTTCGATGATGACCAACTGGCTAGGAGGCGGAAGTGTGTACATGCCTGCCATAGAAGGCAAGCATGTGCCCATCGAACTTTCGCTAGCCCTTCACAGCGACGCCGGATACAACCACGACGGCAAATCCACCTGGGGCGCATTGGCCATCTGCACCACCAACTTCAACGACGGAATGCTCAACAGCGGAATTTCTAGAATGGCTTCTAAAGATTTCGCCCAAGCACTGCGTGACAATCTGGTGGAAGACATGACCGCAACCTTTGGTTCGTTTGGCAAAAGATATTTATGGGACAAGAATTACTCTGAGACCCGACTGCCCGAAGTGCCATCTGCCATCTTAGAGATGCTCTCCCACCAGAGCTTCCCCGACATGCGCATCGCACAAGATCCATGGGGAAAGTTCACGATAGCCCGCTCCATCTACAAGACCATTCTCCGATATGTGAGCAGCAACCACGGAGCCGACTATGTGGTGCAGCCCTTGGCTCCCAAAGACTTCAGCGTGGAAATAGACCACCAAGGGTATGCCAACCTGAGCTGGAGTACCCAACTAGACAAGACCGAGCCATCAGCCAAGCCAACAGGATACATCGTGTATCAAGCTGAGGGAAAGGGAGGATTCGACAATGGAACAATGGTACGCTCCACTCAATACAGCGTCAAGATGGAACCTGGCAAGCTATACAACTTCAGGGTTGCCGCTGTAAACCAAGGCGGCGAGAGTTTCCCTTCAGAGACCCTCTCTGCGCTCTACAATCCTGCCTCCAGCAAGAAGATACTGGTGGTCAACAACTTCCATCGACTTGCCTCTCCACAAGTAATCGACAACGACACCCTGCAAGGATTCGACTTCGACCAAGACCCAGGCATAAGCTACGGCCTGACAGCCGGATGGAGCGGAAAGCAAAAGGTATTCGACATCACCAAAATGGGCAACGAGACCTCCAGCGGGTTGGGATATTGCGGAAATGAGATGGTGGGAGAATTTGTTGCCGGCAACGACTTCAACTATACAGAAGAGCACGCTCGTGCCATTGCCTCTGGCAACAAATACAGCATCGCCAGTTGCTCTAGCGAAGCCATCGTCTCGGGAAAGATAGACATGGGCAAGTATCAAGCGGTGGACCTCATCAACGGACTGGAACGACATGACGGTTACACTCACCAATACTTCAAGACCTTCCCTGCCGCCCTGCAAAAGCGCATCAAATATTACGCCCTGAGCGGCGGAAGACTATTGGTAAGCGGTTCCTATAATGGTAGCGATATGCAGACAAATGAGGAGAAAAGCTTTATGAGCGACATCTTCAAAGTGTATTACGAGCCAACCGGCACCAAATTTGTGGTGAAAGATGTCAATCCAGAAGACTCCACCGTCACTGAGCGCGACAGCATCGTGGCAACATCATCTATGGTAAGCGGGCTGGGTAAGGAATTCAGTTACTTCCACGACCTAAACGCCCGTCACTACGCGGCAACGCATCCCGAGATTCTGAAGCCGGTGGGTACCACAGCCTTCTGCGCCATGCGTTACCTCACGGGCACCAGTGCTGCCGTGGCATACAGAAGCACCAGTTATCGCACATTCACCATGGGCTTCCCATTGGAATGCATCAGCGACGAAAAGACTCGCAACAGCATTATGCTCGGCATCCTCAAGTTTCTGACGGAATAACAAAAATATCGTAATCGTCAGGATGCTATATTCTGATAAATGCAGTAATCGTCAGAATATCACATTCTGATAAATGCAGTAATCGTCTGGATGCCACATTCTGGTAGAATAGAGAATAAAAACAGAAAATGTTAAATTTAAAAATATAAGACTATGTATAAGATTCAAGCAAACCAGTCTGGCACTCGCTCAATAGAAGTAAGCGACCAGCATTTAGAGACCATCGACAAGTATCAGTTGCTCCGCAACCTCGTTGACAGCAATGGCATCATTGACGAAGAGGTGCTAGACAAGCTGAAGTTCAACGTTCGTTCACTTTTGGAAAGCAGCGACATCAAGGACAAGGCATTGCTCGATCTCTGTCTCGACGTCATCTACAACCAGAATATGAAGGCACTCGGTCTCCACAATCTGGTATTGCTCTATGTAGATTGGAAGGACAAAAAAGAAACTGAGGCAGCTGCCGAGGCTGAACCAGACGCAGTGAATGATTAATATCCCCAAAGAAAATCACTAATGGATTACAAACTGACAGACTTCCTCCCCACAACGAAGAAAGAGTGTGAACTCAGAGGATGGGACGAACTGGATGTTATCCTCTTCTCGGGCGATGCTTACATCGACCATCCTGCCTTCGGTCCTGCCATCTTGGGCAGAGTGCTGGAGGCGCATGGCTATAAGGTGGCCATCGTACCCCAACCCGACTGGCATGGCGACTTCCGAGACTTCAAGAAGCTAGGACGACCACGCCTTTTCTTTGGCGTATCACCAGGAGCCATGGACTCGATGGTGAATCGCTACACTGCCAACCGTCGCATGCGTAGCGAAGATGCCTTCAGTCCCGACTCACGCCACGACATGCGTCCAGACTACCCTAGCATCGTCTATACCCAGATATTGAAGAAACTCTTTCCCGATGTGCCCGTCGCATTGGGTGGCATCGAGGCTTCCTTGCGCCGCATCAGCCACTATGACTATTGGAAAGACGAGCTCCGCAAATGTATCCTTTGTGATTCAGGTGCAGACCTCATCCTCTATGGCATGGGCGAACGCTCCATCGTAGAGTTGGCAGATGCGTTGGCACAGGGCAAGACCATGAAGGAAATCCACGAGATGCCCCAGATAACCTTCCTCTGCAAGGAGAGCGAGATACCTGGCGGATACAAGGACGACGACATCATCCTGCACAGCCACGAAGAGTGCTTACACAACAAGAAGGGACAAGCCGAGAATGTAAGACACCTGGAAGAAGAGGCCAACAAGATGCACGCTCAGCGCATGATACAAGAGGTGGATGGCAAGTATGTGGTGGTGAATCCTCCCTTCCCATTGATGACTACAGAGGAGCTAGACGCTGCTTTCGACCTCCCCTATACTCGTATGCCCCACCCTAAGTACAAGGGTAAGACCATCCCGGCTTACGAGATGATCAAGTTCTCAGTCAACCTGCACAGAGGTTGTTTCGGTGGTTGCGCATTCTGCACCATTTCTGCCCATCAGGGCAAGTTTGTGGTGTGCCGCAGCAAGGAGAGCATCCTGAAGGAAGTGAAGAAAATCATCCAGATGCCCGACTTCAAGGGTTACCTGAGCGACTTGGGAGGTCCATCGGCAAACATGTATGGGATGCACGGCAAGAACCCCAAGGCATGCGCTGTATGCAAGCGACCATCGTGTATCAACCCGCAGATTTGCCCGAACCTCAACACAGACCACAGCAAGCTGTTGGAAATCTATCATGCAGTGGATGCTCTCCCTGGCATCAAGAAGAGCTTCATCGGCAGCGGCGTGCGCTATGACCTCTTGCTCCACAAGAGCAAAGACGAGAAGGTGAACCAAGCTGCCCGGGAATACACTCGCGAATTGATAACCAAACACGTTAGCGGCCGACTGAAAGTTGCCCCTGAGCACACCAGTCCGCAAGTTCTAAAGTTTATGCGCAAGCCTTCGTTCGACCTATTCTACGAGTTCAAGCGCATCTTCGACCAGATAAACAAGGAAGAGGGACTTAACCAGCAAATCATTCCTTACTTCATCAGTTCCCATCCGGGCTGTCACGAGGAGGATATGGCAGAGCTGGCAGTCATTACCAAGGGACTGGACTTCCATCTGGAACAGGTGCAAGACTTCACGCCGACCCCGATGACCATCGCCACCGAGACATGGTACACGGGCTACGACCCATACACATTGGAGCCCGTGTTCAGTGCGAAGACCCCGAAAGAAAAGTTGGCACAACGCATGTTCTTCTTCTGGTACAAGCCCGAGGAGCGACATGCCATCGAAAGCGAATTGAGACGCATCGGAAGAGCTGACCTCATCGACAAACTATACGATAAGAAAAGTTTCGGCAAGGGGGCGAATGCTGGCTTCAAAGGCAGAAAGACCCACTACGACGACAAGGCGATTGGTTCCACCTACGACAATCCGGGAGTAGGAAGAGGAGCCAAGGGCAAACGAGGTGCAGACAGAAACTCCGCACAAGGCAGAGGTCGTGGTAGAGACAGCGAGCGCTTTGCGCCAAAGGGCTATGGCAATGTAGGATGCTACGACGAGGAGAAATACCTCAATGAGGGGCGCTCACTGAAAGGAAAAGCCAGTGTCAGAGATGCCGTGGCTGCCGCAAGGGCAGAACTTCGTGCTGCAAAGGGACAAGGTTCTGGATATTTCAAGGACAAAAAGAAGAAGAGCTTCAATCCGAATTTCGACAATGACAACCACAACCGCAAGAATCGCTACAACAGTGGCGACAAGAACGAACGTGACGGAAAACGCAGAAGGCGTTAACCTGGGTTGACAAAAAGAGAAAACAAGATTGAATTGAGAAGATTGAATTGAGAAGATTGAATCGAGAAGATTGAATCGACGATAAGAGAAAAAGACAATAAAAAGAAAAAGCCGTGGCATGTGTTTTATATGCTCACGGCTTTTTCTTTATTATTCCTCAAAATATGATATTTCAAGTTTTATTATTCAACGAAATATCATATTTCAAGTTTTGTAACTCATCTAAATATTTCATT
>ERZ808240.3786-NODE-3786-length-14252-cov-15.938649_pt1 | contig 14252 bp, 8 predicted proteins | sample MGYA00521084_ERZ808240 | MGnify/ENA primary metagenome ERZ808240 (study PRJEB31516, sample SAMN03275571) | gut metagenome | biome: mammalia-associated habitat; material: feces | host: Papio cynocephalus | place: Kenya | collected 2012-08-06 ... | reverse complement strand
ACGCTCGAGCAGGCATCGATGTTCGTGGCGAACTACCCCGATTCATCGGTGTATATGGTTGAGCTCGACGATCGGGGCTTACGATGCGAAGCCTTTGGCGTCGATCTTGACTGGATGCTGACTGTCGCGTTGTGTCGGGGAAGATTGAAACGTTACGAACACCATAAGCGGCTTGATGAGCTTGGAGAGCTTCTCGCCTGTGCCGATGTGGTTATAGCGCCGATTGCGGACAATAGAATGTATGAAATCATTAACGATTTCTGCGAAGGAGAAATAACGGACGTCCAGTGCATGCACGCGCTGTCGGTAACTGACCTGGGAATGCAATATGTCATGAAGACCGAGAGGGCCACCGGGGCGCTGACGGTCTTGGAGCAGTGCTATCTCTGTGAACCGGAAAAGGTCAGTTGTCTGGAAAAGAGTCGAGAGCTCGCGACTGTCGGTTTGGACAAGGTCAAAGCGGCTCGAAGGAAATATCGCGGACAGGGTCGTTATGTCGAGGAGATATTTGTATGAGGGAAGTAGGCGCGGAGGGTTTGGAGCTGTGCCGTCTCCAGGCCCGGGTCTTCGAAGCGTCGGCTAACTATATGCCGGGTAGCTCGGCGATATTCATCAGGAGATTCATGTACTCGTCGGTTGCGACGAGATGGGATCGTGGCATGGTGTCATGCGAGAACCGTACGGTTGGAGCGATCCTGACAGACGTATATGCCGAATATGGAAGACCTGCGGCGGGGAGCTCGAAGATGGGGCCGGAGCAGCTGCATTGGATTGGGTATCTCTATCGTTACTGGGCTTACCGCTACGAAATGCCCAGTTGCAAGATATATAAAATCGTTTCGGGAAACGAGCTTAACGGCCTGTTTTACTCCTACCACACATTCGATGTCGAACAGGCGATAGAGCGAATCGCGGAGTCGAGGGGAATCGTGTTGGGGATGAACGACATCGCAAGGGGAGTGGAAGCCCTAAGAAAAATCAGGATCAGCGCCAGCCATTAAAAAGCAGCGCCTCAACAGGGGAGCAACGACCCTCTACCTAATTTGGGTTCCCAGAGTCTCCGAGGTCGAGAGTCCGGCCCCGACCTGCCCCCGGTTATCTACTGAGTCCAAGCCTCGCTCCAACCCGGAGGCGGCGGCAGATGGCGAGGGACAAGGTCTGTCGCGAGTTCCGCACGCAAAGAAGGCCACTTAATGTGGCCTTCGTCTTGCGTCAGGACTGTTCGAGCAGCAGACCTTGTCCCTCGCCATCTGCCGCCGTACCGTAGCCGTGTATGCTACTTGATCTTCGTGGTGCCCGGCGCCAGGTTGGGGTCGGTCTCGTTGGCCTCGGTCTGGTAATGCTTGGTATACACGTCGGACCCATCGCCGAACATCTCGTAATACTGCATACGTGCATAGTCGTCGCGCGCGTCGTCGGCGGCCGTGGCGGCCTTGTCGTCACCGGTGCTCGAGGAGGACAGTGCCCAGCGGAGGCTGCGGTCCTCGTAGCCCACGGAGTTGACGGCCGGCAGGGCCTTGCGCAGGGTCACGTGCGCCTTCTGGTAGTCGGTCAGGGGCGCGCCGATCAGCTGCATGAGCTTGGTCGACAGGTAGTTGGTCGAGAGGTCGTCGTTCTCGCTCGTCTGCGTGCAGCCGGCGACGTCGTAGTTGGCCCAGATGATGTAGTCCGTCTGCCACAGGCGCTCCTGGTGCGTGGCGTCGTCCTCGCCGGTGAACCATTTGTCGTTGAACTCGGAGGGGAAGAACGGCTGGTGGTCGCCCCAGAAGACCACGACCACCTTGCGGTCGAGCTTGGAGAGCGCGTTGAGGAAGTACTCGAGCGCCTCGTCGGACTGCTGGATGAGCGAGACGTACTCGTCGACCTCGGGGTCGCTCTCGCCGTCGATGTTGAGGTTGACCTGCTTGTCGGCGGGGATGAGGCCCGTGTCGTAGCCGGAGTGGTTCTGCATCGTCACGTCGAAGATGAACTGCGGGTTCGAGTCGGTGTCGAGCTGTTCCAGGATTTTGTCGTAGGTCGCCTGGTCGGTCACCATACCGCGCAGCTTATCGGCATCCTGGAAGTCGTCGATGGTGAGGAACTTGTCGAAGCCGAAGTCCTTGTAGACGTTCGAGCGGTTCCAGTTGGTGCCGTGGTTGGGGTGCATGGCGAGCGTGTCGTAGCCGAGCTTCTTGAACTGGCCGGCGAGGTTCTCGGTGTTCTGCAGGTCGTAGATGGTGTAGGGGTACACGCCGGAGCCGAGGTTCGACATGGAGTTGCCCGTGAGGAACTCGAACTCGGTGTTGGCGGTGCCGCCGCCGTAGGCGCTCACGTAGAGCTTGCCGCGGGAGAGGCAGTCGTTGAGGCTCTTGAAGTACTGGGGTCCCTCGTAGCCGGCGTGCATCTGGTCGTAGATCGAGAGGTCCGAGAATGTTTCGTTCATGATGGCGATGACCGTGGGCTTCTCGCTGTCGAACTGCGCCTCGGCCGCGGTGCGGTTCTCGCTCTTGGCGGCCGCGGACTTGTCGTAGGCCTTGGCGTACTTCTTGACGAGCTTCTTGGCCGAGCCCTCGTCATAGTCCTTGGGTTTGGGCGGGTTGATGGTCTGCGCGGCGCTGATGAACGCGGGCAGGTAGCCCTCGCGGTAGTAGCTCTCGAGCGGGCGCCACGTGTACACGGTGATGCCGAGTGTGTTGTAGTAGTCGATGAGCGTTACATGCGTGGTGACGCCGCCCAGGCAGATGACGGCGACAAGCACGTTGAGGAGCACGCCCTTGGTGCCGGTGTTCGCGCGCGCCTCGCCGCGCGGGGCGATGAGGCCGGCGTACTCGCAGAGGAGGAGCGCCACGGCCATGAAGGCCATGGCGAGCAGGCAGAAGAGCGAGAGCGTGTAGGTGTAGCCGGTGCCGGCGACGGCGGCCGCGGTCGAGAGGGCCGAGAGGTCGCCCGGCTGGATGGGCATGGACTTGAACGTGATGACGAAGAACTCGGCTATGCCTAAGCCGAAGAGCGCGAAGGCCAGAACGGCCGGCGCGGCACCGTGGCGCTGGAACAGGAAGAAGAGGCCTAGCATGAGCGCGGTGATGAGCGCCCACTCGAGCAGGATGCATAAGGGGTAGACCCAGGTGAAGTCATGGTTCGAGGAGACCTCGAGGCCGAGCAGGGCGAAGAGGCCGGCGAGAAGCATGGTGATGACGGCCGCGGTGAGGGGATGCCCCACGAAGAGGCCGCGGAAGCGCGCGAGCTTGCCGGTGGGTGCGGGGGCGTCGGGCGCGGCGAAGGCATAGACGCGCGGGGCCAGACGGTTGCGCGCGATGCTCGCCCAGGCGCAGCCCGTGATGACGGCGTTGCCGATCACGGCGGCCGCGATGGCGAGCGGCTCGTCCTGGGCGACGAGGCCGATGGCGGCCCAGACGGTCAGGAACAGCTGGAACAGGCCGAAGACGGCGGTCCAGGCGATGGCGCTCTTGGCGGGCGCGGCGCCCTGGGCGCGGGTGCCCTTGACCTCGCGCACGGCGAGGTAGACGGTCGCCACAAGACCGATAAGCGAGATTGCGGCTACGATCATACGGAAACTCCTCTTGCATCTAACGAGACTTCACGGGGCCGCAGGGCCCCATAAATTCGATCGTGTGCGCCCGTGCGGAGAAGGCGCCCAGGCACAGCAACCTGACATACTACCGCGCGGGGTCGGATACCATGCGGAATAGCGCCGTCACCTGCGCGATAATGGACGAGAATTACATGGAAATGTAAAGGTGCGCATAAGATTTGCCAAAGAACGGGAGGCCTGAGGGCGCAATGGAGACGAACATCGACGGATATCCCCGCCCGACCACGGGAAGCGCAACACTCGACGTGCTCGAGCACCGCTCATCGACGCGTGCGTTCGCGCGCGGGGAGGACGGGGCGCCCGTGCCCGTGACCGACGAGCAGCGCGTGGCGATCCTGCATGCCGCGAGCCGCGCCCCCAGCGCGGGCGCCATGATGATGTACTCGATCATCAGCATCCGCTCGCAGGAGACCCGGGACCGCCTGGCCGAGCTCTGCGACCACCAGCCCATGATCGCCCGCGCGCCCTGGGCCCTGGTCTTCTTGGTCGACTATGCCAAATGGATCGACCTCTTCGAACATGTGGGCTGCTTCGAGCCGGAGTTTATCGAGCGCACGGGCAAGCTGCCGCGTCGCACGCCGGGCATGGGGGATTTCGCCATCGCCGCCCAGGACGCCGTGATCGCCGCACAGAACGCCGTGGTCGCGGCCGAGGCGCTGGGGCTCGGCACCTGCTACATCGGTGACATCGTGGAGAACGCCGAGCAGGTGGCGGAGCTCCTGGACCTGCCCGCGCACGCCATGCCGCTATCGATGCTCATCATCGGCACGCCCGCCAAGGAGCGCCCGGCGATCGCGCACCCGGTGGTGAACCTGGTGCACGAGGAGCGCTACCGCCGGGCCGACGCCGCCACGATGGACGCGCAGGTGGCAGAGATGGACGCGATGTTCCGCCCGCATGCCCGCGAGGCGGGGGAGCGCGTCGTCGACATCTACACGCGCAAACACACGAGCGACTTCATGGCCGAGATGGACCGCAGCGTGCGGCTCTGGCTCAAAAACTGGCTGGGGAAAGAGTAGAGGTGTGTCGCGCCGCGCTCGGCAAAAGCAAACAAGAAACTCCGGTAGCATTTTTGCCAACTGGGAAAACGTTATCAGGACCGAGTCTTTTGTGCATTTTCGGGCATCCGCCCATCGGGGCACATTTTGACGGGCGACTGCGCATAAAGCCGGCATTAAGGTTTATCTAGCTGGGGAAACGCGTATCGGCGCCAAGGGTGTCGACCCTATAATATCCTCCGATTTTCTGTATCAGGAGGACCAGTTCAACATGACCGCTACCAAACAGGCCGATGCCGCCCAGGGCACCGGTTCCCAGGGAGCCCGGAAGTCGGATTCCCATATGATCCCCGTGAGCATCGCCGCGATGCTCGTCACGCTCGGTGTCGTCTACGGCGATATCGGCACGAGCCCCATGTACGTCACCAAGGCGCTCGTCTCCGGCAACGGCGGCATCGGCAGCGTCACGGAGGAGTTCGTGACGGGCGCACTCTCCCTCGTCGTCTGGACGGTGACGCTGCTCACGACCGTCAAGTACGTGCTCATCTCGCTGCGCGCCGACAACCATGGCGAGGGCGGCATCTTCGCCCTCTACAGTCTCGTCAAGCGTTGCGGCAAGTGGCTCATCGTGCCCGCCATGCTCGGCGGCGCGGCGCTGCTCGCCGACGGCATCCTCACCCCCGCGGTGACGGTCACCACCGCCATCGAGGGTCTGCGCACCATCCCCGTCATGCATGACCTGCTCGGCGACGACCAGGGCAACGTCGTGGCGATCACGCTCGCGATCATCATCATCCTGTTCCTCGCCCAGCGCATCGGCACGAGCAAGATCGGCCGTGCCTTCGGTCCCATCATGACCGTCTGGTTCCTGTTCCTCGGCATCACGGGCTTGATCTTCGTGGTCCAGAACCCCGTCGTGCTCCTGTGTCTGAACCCGCTGCGCGGCGTCATGTTCCTCTTAAGCCCCAACAACCATGCCGGCATCATGATCCTGGGCAGCTGCTTCCTCGCCACGACCGGTGCCGAGGCGCTCTACTCCGACATGGGCCACGTGGGCCGCGGCAACATCTATGCCACTTGGCCGTTCGTCAAGGTCTGCCTGCTGCTTTCCTATATGGGCCAGGGCGCGTGGCTGCTCATGCACGCCGGCGACCCGGCGCTCATGCACGTCGCCGACCTCAACCCGTTCTTCCAGATGCTCTCGCCGCAGCTGCGCCCCTTCGCCGTGGGCCTCTCGACCCTCGCGGCCATCATCGCCTCGCAGGCGCTCATCACCGGCGCGTTCTCGCTCGTTTCCGAGGCGAGCCGTCTCGACCTCATGCCGCACATGCAGGTCTTCTATCCGGCCGAGACCAAAGGCCAGCTCTACATCCCCATGGTCAACAACGTCATGCTCGTGGGCTGCGTCGTCGTGGTTCTGCTGTTCCAGAGCTCGGCGCACATGGAGGCCGCCTACGGCCTGGCCATCACCATCACGATGATGTGCACGACGATCCTGCTGTTCTTCTACCTGCATAACGAGCGCAAGATCAAGGTCTTCCCCTGGATCTTCGTGGCGTTCTTCCTCATGCTCGAGGGCTTCTTCTTCCTGAGCTCGCTCACCAAGTTCTTCCACGGCGGCTACTTCACCATCCTCATGGCCGCGCTCATCATGGGCGTCATGGTCTGCTGGTACAACGGCACCGCCGTCGAGCGCCGCCAAGCCACGCTGCTGCCGCTGCGCAGCTACCTGCCGCAGCTGGGCCGCCTGCGCGACGACGACCGCTACGAGCGCGTGAGCGACAACGTCGTCTACCTCACCAAGGAGACCAACACCGACTACATCGACCGCGATATCGTCTACTCCATCCTCGACAAGCACCCCAAACGCGCCCGCGCCTGGTGGTTCGTGAACGTCGAGACCATGGACGAGCCGCACACCTTCGCCTACTCGGTCGAGAACTTCGGCACGGACTACGTCTTCCGCGTGCATCTGTACCTGGGCTATAAGGTCAACCAGCGCGTGAACGCCTATCTGCGCCAGGTGGTCCAGGACCTCGCGGCGGACGGCGAGCTGCCACCGCAGACGCACGATTACTCGGTCTACAAGGACCCGGGCAATATCGGCTCGTTCAAGTTCGTCATGATCCGCAAGCTGCTCGCGCCCGAGAGCGATGTCGAGCCCGCCGAGCGCACGGCCATCACGCTCAAGTACATCATCCGTCGCGCCGCCGGCTCCCCGGCGCGCTGGTACGGCCTCGAGAACTCCAACGTGAGCTTCGAGTACGTGCCGCTGTTCACCAGGTTCAAGAGCGTGAGCAAGATGAAGCGCCTGGCTCCGGGCGAGCGCCCCTAGCCGCGATGCCCACACGAGACCCCGTCGCGCCTGTCCCCGTGGCAGCGCGGCGGGGTCTCGGCCATAATGGAGCGGGAATACGAGGGAAGGTGGGGTACATATGGCAGAGCGCGTGGTGCCGATTACCGGCGGGGACGCCACCGATAACTTCTGGTGGGGGCGCATGGCCTCCGCGCGGCACGGAGTCGTCTACGACGCGTGCGTCGCGTTCGGCCTGCTCGCCGCGGCGACCGTCGCGGGCTTTCTGCTCGACCGCCCCGACCTTTCCCAGGGGATCGTCATCGTCTACGTGCTTGCCGTGCAGCTGTGCGCCTTCTTCACCTGGAGCCGCATCTACTGCCTGGTGAGCTCTGCCGCGGCCGTCGCCCTCTACAGCTATTTCTTCACCGAGCCGCGCTTCTCCATGGCTGCGCTCGGGGGCGACTACCCCGGCACGTTCGTCATCATGTTCATCGTGTCGCTCGTGTCGAGCTCCATTGCCATCGCCCTGCGCCGCGCGCTCGTTCGGATGGCGACGGGTGCCCGCCGCACGCAGATGATCCTCGAGACCAACCGGATGCTCGAGCATTGCGCCACGCGCGGTGACATCATGCACGCGGCCGGCACGCAGCTCGCTCGTTTTGCGAACGCGCCGTGCGTGTGGTACCGCATGGAGGACGACGGGGCGGACCTGGTGCCCGAATGCGCTTACACGCCCACGGGCGACGCGGCGTCGATGCGGCTCATCGCACCCGAGATGCCTCCGTTCCTCCCGGGATCGGCCTATGTTGGCACGCCGCTCGACGCCACCTTCGGCGGGGCGGCGAGCCATGGCGTGTACCTGACGGTCCATGCGGGCGAGGCTTCGGTCGCGGACGACGGGTGCCAGGGGCGCGTGCTCGGCGCGTTCGCGCTCTCCGTTCCCGGCGAGGCGCTCAGCGATGAGGAGCGTGCCGTCGCCGATGCCATCGTGAGCGAGGCCGAGCTCGCGCTCGACCGTGCCCAGGCCCTCGAGGAGCGCGAGAAGGCGGCGGTGCTCGCCAAGAACGAGCAGCTGCGCGCGAACCTACTGCGCTCGATCTCGCACGACCTGCGCACACCGCTCACGAGCATCTCGGGCAACGCCGACGTGCTGCTCGACCAGGGTTCGACCGGCACGGCGGTGCTCGACCGCGACACGCGCCGCGGGCTTTTGAAGTCCATCCGCTCCGACGCGCTCTGGCTCAACGCCACCGTCGAGAACCTGCTCGCCATCACCAAGCTCGAGGGCGGCGGCATGCATCTCACGACCACGCTCGAGCTCATGGACGATATCGTCGAGGAGGCGCTGCGGCACGTGGACCCCGCGGCGGCCGAGCACGAGATCGAGGTCGTCTCGTCCGAGGAGCCCGCGCTCGTCAGCGTCGACGCGCGCCTCATGGTGCAACTTGTGGTGAACCTCGTGAACAACGCCATCGCCTACACGCCTGCCGGATCGCATATCGCGATCCGCATCGAGGCGGGGGAGGGACGCGTGCGCTGCTCGGTCGAGGACGACGGCCCCGGTATCGCGCCGGACGACCGGGCGCGTATCTTCGACTCGTTCTACACCGTGAACCACGGTCTTGCCGACGGCCATCGCAGCGTGGGTCTCGGCCTCTCGCTCTGCAAATCCATCGCTGTCGCCCATGGGGGCGAGATCTCGGTCGACGCGGCCGAGCCGCATGGCGCTATCTTTAGAATCGAACTTCCCGCTGCCGATATCGAGCTTGATAAGGAGCCGCAAGATGCCTAACTCTGCCGCGAAACCGCTCATCCTCGTCGTCGAGGACGACCCCGCCGTCCGCAACCTCATCGTCGCCGCGCTCGAGACGCATGGGTTGCGGCATATCGCCGTGGAGACCGGGCACGCCGCGATCGCCGCGGCGTCGTCGCAGGTGCCGAGTATCGTGCTGCTCGACCTGGGCCTGCCCGACATCGACGGTGTCGAGGTGGTCGAGTCGATCCGCGCGTGGTCGGGCATGCCGATCATCGTGGTCTCGGCCCGCAGCGAGGACGCCGACAAGATCCGCGCGCTCGACGCCGGCGCGGACGACTACCTCACCAAGCCGTTCTCCGTCGAGGAGCTGCTCGCACGCATCCGCACGACGCTCCGCCGCCTCTCTTACATGCAGACGGGAGGGACCGCACCGCAGGAGGCGTTCGACGACGGCGACCTGCATATCGATTTCGAGGCCGGCATCGCCACGCTCGACGGTCGCGAGCTGCATCTCACACCGATCGAGTACAAGCTGCTCTGCCTGCTCGCGCACAATGCGGACAAGGTGCTCACGCACCAGTACATCCTGCATGAGATCTGGGGCACGGCGACCAAGAGCGATCTCGCGAGCCTGCGCGTCTTCATGGGAACGCTCCGCAAGAAGATCGAGGAGGACCCAGCGCATCCCAAGTACATCCAGACCCACGTGGGAATCGGATATCGCCTGGTCACGCGGCCGTAGGGGTTTGGCGCTGCGCGAACTCCAAGCGCCTGCCTTACCGCTCGAGCCGTCGCTCGCGCGCGGGCGTTGGGCTGGATGCCGGGTGATAGAAGCGGCCGTTAATCACACTAAGGGGGCCGAATCTCCGTCTGTGTGTGATTAACGGCCGTTTGTCACAGTTGGGGGCCATGTCTCGGTGTCTAAATGTGACAAACGGCCGTTTCGCACATTTGGGTACCCGGCGGGGCATTCCATGTGTGACAGACGGCCGTTTGCATCAAGGGAGCGAGACGCAATCGGTGTCTACATGCGGCGCTTGGGCTTGCTGGCGTAGAACTTCTTCTTTTTGGGTTTGCCTGCCGAGGAACTGGCCTGCGATCCGTCCCTGGTTGTGCTCGCGCCGCTGTTCGCCGCCGGCCCACGGCTTCGTCCGCCGTTCGGACCGCGGCCGCGTCCGTCACCCGCCTGCACCCGGCCGCGTCCGTCACCCGCCTGCCCACGCGTGCCACGCTCGGCCTGCGGCTTGGGTGCTCGCAGCTCCTCCGTGCGCTCGGCGATCTCCTCTGCGCTAAAGCCGACCTCGGCCATCGCGTCCTCGATCGGCAGACGACGCACGATGTAGCAGTGGTGCACCTTCTTGTTGCGGGCGAAGTCCTCGGGGATGGTCTGGGCCGTGATGTCCTCGAGCACCACGCCGGCGCGGGCGAGTTTGCGCACCTCGGGGCGGAACCCGCGCAGGTTGCAACTGAAGATCGCGTGCCCCTCCTGCGTGAGCAGGCGCGAGACGCCGGCGAGCAGCTCCACATGGTCGCGCTGGACATCCCAGGTGCGCCGTCCCATCTTGGACGAGTTCGAGAACGTGGGCGGGTCGACGAAGATCAGGTCCCAGCGGTTGCGCGTCTGGCGCTGGTCGCGGATCCAGGCGAGCACATCCGCACGCACGTAATGGTGCTGCGGCCCCACAAAGCCGTTCTGGCGCATGTTGCGCTCGGCCCAGTCGAGATAGGTGTTCGAGAGGTCGACGGTCGCCGTCTCCTCGACGCCGCCGTCGGCCGCGTAGCAGGTGGCGGTGCCGGTGTAGGCGAAGAGGTTGAGGAAGCGCCGGGCGCTCTTGGCGTGCTCGCGCACGAGCTCGCGGGTCACGCGGTGATCGAGGAAGATGCCCGTGTCGAGGTAGTCGTCGAAGTTGACGGCGAACGTGAGGCCGCCCTCCTCGATGAGGGGCAGACGGCGGCGCGCGATGTTGGCGCGCTCGCCCTGTTTGGCCTTGCCCTTGCCGTACTGCGAGCCGCCGCGCGAGCGCATGCGGGCCTTCGCGTGCACGTGCTCGGCCGGGACATCGAGGATGCGCGGCGCGATGGCGAGGATGTCGAGCATGCGGGCCTGGGCGAGCGCCGGGTCGATGGTTTTGGGCGCGGCGTACTCGGCGATCACGAGCCAACGGCCCGGGGTCTGCGGGCAGCCCTCGTAGAGGTCGATGGCGGCCGAGTAATCGGGCAGGTCGGCGTCGTAGACGCGGTAGCAGGTGACGCCCTCGCGACGCGCCCACTTGCGGCGCAGGCGGGCGTTCTTGCGCAGGCGGTTCGCGAACTGCTCGGACTCGGGCACGAGGACGGGGAGCGGCTTGCCGTCGCCGAGATCGATCGTCGCGGCGGGCTCGGGGGCGGGGGCTGTCGAGGGTAGGGCTGCGGGCGTGTCGGTGTCAGCGGTGGTAACGGTGCCGGAGCTGTCCGCGGTCTGCTGCTCGGCGCGCGCGAAGGCGGCCGCGGCGTCGTCGACCGACGGCCAGACGGCGACGGTGGCCTCCTCGTTGTTGGGCATGACCTCGATCTGGCGGACGGGCTCGGCGTGAAGCGCGCGCGTGAACAGCTCGTCGCGCACGAGGGCGGCGAGCGGCGCCGCGGCGAGCTCAGGTGCCGCGCGGAGCCCGGACATCATGGTCATCTGCTCGTGGGCGAGGGTGAGCGGCGTCTCGGTCGTGTCGGCGACGATGGCAGCGCCGGCGACGGCGCCCGCGTGGTCGATGATCGTTTGCGGCTTGGCGGCGCAGAAGTCGACGTAGCGCTTGGCGCCGGCCGCGCGGACCATGCGCTCGGCCGTCTTGCGGGCGGTGGCGTCGACGTCGGCGGCCACGATGCGCACACGGCGCTCGCGGGCGGCCTCCTCGCGCTCGCGTGCCTCGGCGCGCAGCTGCTCCCAGATGGCGGGCGCATGGCCCTGCCAGCCCTCGAAGCCCCAACGGGTGCGCGCCATGCCGGGCGCGCGGTCGGCGAGGATGTTCGCGGCCTCGATGAGGATGCCGCCGCCGGCGCAGGAGGCGTCGATGAGGACGGGCTCGGCATCGTTCTCGTAATCCTCGGGGGCGGGTTCGCGCTGGCAGAGCTCGGCCCACCCGATCTGCGAGAGCACGAGGGCGGCGTAATCGGGGCGCAGCACGTGGGCGCCCTCGGCGGCTTGTGTCGCAGCGCGCGGCAGACGTTTGAACAGCGGCTCGCCCGAGAGGTCGAGGTTGATGCTCGCGCGGCGCTGGCGGAGCGACAGCAGCAGATGCACATCGGGGTCCGCCGCATCGACGTCGGCGCGGCTGCCGGTGGTCTCGGCCAGGCGGTCGCAGATCGCGTCCTTGGCGCGCAGAGCCGAGAAATGGGTGTTGCGCAGCTGCTCGGTCACGCCGCGCGCCGTGCACGCGATCGAGGCGCCGGGTTTGATGATGTTCTCCCAGGGAAGATCGTAGATCGCGTCGTAGAGCGTGTCGGCGTCTTGCGCCTCGAAGCGCCCGAGCACCAGGAACACGCGGCTCGCGAGGCGCGACCACAGGCAGGCGCGGTAGCCCTCGTCGATGTCGCCCTCGAAGGTCGCACGGCCCTTGAGGCGGCGCACGTGTGAGAGTCCGAGCGCCTTGAGCTCGTCGGCGAGCGCGAACTCGAAGCCCTCGGGGCAGCTAGCATAAAATTCCATTGGTCCTCCCGCTGCGCGGGCTTCAGGCACCGCATCTTGCCGTTCAAACCGTCGCTCGCGTACTCAAAGTACGCGTCGCTCCTCTTTCGCGGCAACCTGCGGCACCTGAAGCCCGCTCGCGTGCGCGTGTTCAACCTGTTGATCGAGCGACTCTCTAGCCGGGCGCCTCGATCGAACACCGCACGGCGCTTCTTTCGGTCTCTTGTTTTGGTCCGACCGGTTGTGTTTTTCAGTCTGCTACATTGTTAACTATCGGCCCGTTCAGCCTGCTTGGTTTGCAGGTTGTCCCTAAATCAACATGCCCTTTTGTTTTTGGAGGGATCTCTGTATGTCCCATTTGCCCGTGAATCAACCTGCCGTGCTGTTCTTCGATGTCGACGGCACGCTGACGCAGTTCGACCCCGAGAACATGACGGATAAGGACCTGGGTGCCATCCGGCCGTCGGATGCCGTGATCGACGCGTTCCATCGCCTGCGTGCCGCCGGGCACATGGCGTTCATCTGCACGGGGCGTCCGCTTTGGCTCGTGTCGGACGCGCTGCGCGAGCTCGAGCCCGAGGGCATCGTCGCCATGGCGGGCGCGACGCTCGAGGTCGAGGGCCGCGTGGTGCACGAGGACGTGTTCGCGGAGGACGTCGTGGCGGAGCTCGTGCGCCGTCTCTCGGCTGCGGGCCTGCAGGCGATGTTCGAGTCGAACGCCATGACGTTTGCGCTGGAACCGGAGGGCGTCGACAAAGCGTGGCTGCCCGGGTCGACCGTCGTCCACGATATGGATGCCATGCGGGTCGACGGCGGGCTGCGTATCGGCAAGGTGTGTATCACCGCGCCCGGTCTCGAACGCATCGCGGGCGCGGATGACTTTGTCGAGCGCGCGTTCGAGGTGTGCAACACCGGCGCACAGAACCGCGAGCTGAGCCCCAAGGGCATCGACAAGGGCGTGGGTGTGCGCCGTGCGCTCGAGTATCTGGGCCGCGAGGGCAACGCGGGCACCTTTGGCTTCGGCGACTCCGGCAACGACCTGGGGATGCTCTCGGCCGTCGAGTGCGCCGTGGCCATGGGCAACGCCATGCCCGAGGTCAAGGCAGCCGCCGACTACGTGACCGACGACATCGACCACGACGGCACCGTCGCGGCTATGGAGCACTTCGGCCTGATCTAGGATGGCAAACGCGAGCGGGGGCGTGTTCCCGTTCACGTCGAGCTGCGGGCGCCGGGCGGGAACAGGGGTGTATCCTCCGGTCACGCCCGGCGCCCCATTCCTCAAAATCGAAAATTTTTCAGTTTTGAGGAATGGCGGAAGTGGACCCCGGCGTTATTTAAGTTGGGACAGGGGTGCCTGATCTTGCCGTTCAAACGCTCAAGTGTTTAGACCGTTCGCCGATAGGTTGCGGTCTCGCAGGCACCGCGTGTGTAAACATCTGTACATTGTTTACACGCTAACCCACCATGGCACGAAAGGACAGGCAGATGGCAATCAAGGTGTTCGCCGACGGCGCCGACCTCGAGGGCATGCTCGATATGTATGAGAACGGCAATGTCCAGGGTTTCACAACCAACCCCTCCCTTATGAAGAAGGGCGGCGTGACGGACTATCGCGCCTTTGCCAAGGAGGTCCTCGCGCATATCACCGATGTGCCGGTGTCGTTCGAGGTCTTCGCGGACGATCCAGCGACCATGGAGGTCGAGGCGCGCGAGATCGCAAGCTGGGCGGAGAACGTCTACGTCAAGATCCCGTGCGTGACGACCGACGGAACCTCGACCGCCCCGCTCGTCCATGCGCTCTCGGCCGACGGCATCAAGGTCAACGTGACCACGATCTTCACGCCCGCGCAGGTCGATGAGATGGTCGAGGCCGTCGATGCCGAGACGCCGTCCGTCATCTCGCTCTTTGCCGGGCGCATCGCCGATACGGGCGTCGACCCCATCCCGTT
>ERZ808240.3785-NODE-3785-length-14255-cov-8.620352_pt1 | contig 14255 bp, 14 predicted proteins | sample MGYA00521084_ERZ808240 | MGnify/ENA primary metagenome ERZ808240 (study PRJEB31516, sample SAMN03275571) | gut metagenome | biome: mammalia-associated habitat; material: feces | host: Papio cynocephalus | place: Kenya | collected 2012-08-06 ... | reverse complement strand
CCTCAGGCGCTCCGCGCCAGCTCCCCTTGACAAGGGGAGCCTTGGTGCGTGCAAAACAATAAAACTCCCCGCAAAAAGGTGCAGGCCAACAAATTTGGCCTGCACCTTCTATTGACTGCAAATATTCAAAGGCAACTAGTTGCAAATCTGATTCCCCACGTATCAGGCGGCGCGTACCAAGACGCCCGCAAGGTGAGTTTCGTGTGGAACGACGCCTGAAACATAGGTTCCCGCCTGAATTCAGAGGCAGCATGCACCAAACGCGTCCAAGCGCCCCTTTTCTCCCCCCTTCTTTTCCGGCAAGACGGAAAAGAAGGGGCCGCCGGAGGCATCCGGCAGCTGCAAATCTGCGACAACCTCTCAGTCAGCCTGCGGCTGACAGCTCCCCTGGGAGGGGAGCCGGGGGCTCAGGTGATCACGAAGCCGCCGTTGAGGGGGAGAGTCTGGCCGGTGAGGAAGGGGGCGTCGGCCAGGTAGAGCATGGCCTGGGCAATATCCTCCGGCGTGCCGAGCCGCCCGATGGGCGTCTGCTGCCGCAGATCCTCCATGACGGCGGGATCGACGTTCGCGCACATGTCGGTCCGGATAACGCCGGGCGCAACGGCGTTGACCCGAATGCCGGACGGGCCGAGCTCCTGCGCGAGCGCCTTGGTCAGGGCGAGGATCGCGCCCTTGGTTGCCGAATACGCCGCTTCGCACGACGCGCCGACCTGCCCCCACATGGAGCTGACGTTGATGATGCAGCCGGACTGCTGCTGCAGCATGTGCGGCAGCGCCGCGCGGATGCAGTAGAACGCGCCGTCGACATTGACTGCGAAGAGCCTGCGCCAGCGCGCGGGTGTGATGACGTTGATGAGGTCGTAATCCGCGATGCCGGCGTTGTTGATCAGCACGTCCGCGCCGGGCAGCTGCGAGAATGCGGCCCGGACCGCCGCCTCGTCTGATACGTCGCAGCGGACGGCCTGCGCGCCGGTCCCGGCGGTGACGGCCTGCGCCTTTTCGTCTTCCTTTTCATAGAGAAAGGCGACCCGGTCGCCGCGGGCGCAGAACGCGCGCACGGCCGCGGCCCCGATGCCGCGCGAGCCGCCGGTAATGATGACAGTTTTCATGGTGCTCCCTCATAAAGTCTCGCCCCGGCGCGGCAGGCCGCTCCGGGACGTTTTGATCATTATCTTCTTCTGGTCTTCGTTTTATGGTCAGAATAGGCGCGGATGGAGGACATTTTGCTGTCGGACTCCGACATGAACTGCTTGAGCATATCGTCGAACGACTTCGTCTGCGGCTGGCTCGGTGCAGACGGCTGCTGCCGGGCAGACTGCGGGCCGCGGGACTGGAAGCCGCCGCGCGGACGCGGGCTCTGCTCTCTGGTGGGCGCGGGCAGCGTGCGCTTGATGGAAAGATTGATCTTTCCATTCTCCAGCCCGATCACCATGACCTTGACGGTCTGCCCCTCGGCCAGATAGTCGTGGATATCGCTGACATAGGCGTGCGCGACCTCGGAAATGTGGACAAGGCCGGTGGTCGTCGCGTCCAGCGCGACAAATGCGCCGAATTTCGTCAGGCTCTTGACGGTCCCTTCAACAATTTCTCCTACCTTTAACTGCATCTTTCTATCCTGATCCCCCGTTTTTTAATCGCCTACGTCCTCAAAGACGATCTCGCCCTCCGAGACCATGCCGAGCTGGTCGCGTGCGACCTGCTCCAGCCCCTCGGGGGTATCGAGCGCGTCGATCGAGCTCTGCAGGCGGTCATTTTCCTGCTGCGTGCTTGCGATGGAGCTTGTGAGCCCCTTTACCTCGGCGTCCTTCTCGTTGATCTGGGAGCGAAGGCGCACCAGGGTAACAGTAGCGTACACAACGAGGATCAGAATCACCAGCTTGACCAGCAGAGACGACTTGACGAACTTCATTCCGGCGTCTGCTCCTTTCCAGTTGTGCGTGTTTCCAATCGGAAATATGCTTACAGGTCATTGTAAACCATTTTCTGCATCTTGCAAAGAGGGTTTTCAAAATTTTTTTGAGAAATTTCAGAAAAAAACGCGCGGGCGTCAGAATGACCTGCACAAACCTGCCAAGCAAGGAAAAAAGCGCCTGAAACAGCCGCACCACAGCCGGGCTCAGCGTCAGAAAATACAAGATCGCCGTGAGTCCCACCGCCAGAAACAGATACAGCCGGAACTGCCCGCCGCCGTATGTCAGCGCGAACAGCAAAAACGCCGCGGCGAGCAGCAGCCCAAACAGCATGTCCGCCGGAAGCGTCCCGCGCGGGCATCTGCGCCGGAGGGCGCGCAGCGCGTCATAGCACACGCACAGGCCGAGGCCGAGCAGCGTCCCCTGCGCGAAAGTCAGGGCCTGCTGCGAAACGGGGATCTCCATCAGCCGAAGAGCCTTGCGAAGAAGCCGCCGCGCGGCGCGTCGTCCTCATACACGATGGCGTCGACGCTGCCGTCGACGAGCACCTGCCCGCCATCGATCGACAGCTGCTGCAGCCGCAGCCCCTGCCCGCGGATCGACAGCGGCCCGCGCGTGGAGGTGAGCAGGATCTCCGTTTCGTCGAAGCTCTCGACCTCCAAAACCCCTGTGACGGAAAGACGGCTGCGCGAGTCGAGCGTCAGCCGGTGCGGCTGTTCGACGCTCTTCGCTTCCATTAGCGCCTGCTGCATGGTATCATCCTTTCTTTGGCCGGGACTGCTCCGGCTTCTCCCTACATATATACGCAGAAAGGAAGGACCTATGCAGATTTTTTTGCGCCTCACACCTCGCGGTACATGGCGGTCGCGTCGTCCTTGCGCACAGCTTCAGCCACGGCGAGCACCTCGACCGTGACGGTCCGGGCGCCGAAGGCGATGGAAATATGATCGCCGACCTTGACGTCGTAGCTGGCCTTGGCGGGTTTTCCGTTGACGGTGACACGGGTATTGTCGCAGGCCTCGTTGGCGACCGTGCGGCGCTTGATGAGGCGGGACACCTTCAGATATTTATCGAGTCTCATAGTTTTCGCCCTTTCTGCCGGGTCTCCGGCGCTGTTATCATACCGCGAAAAAGCGGTTTGTGTCAACTTTTCTGAAAAAGGGGTTTCTATTTACCAGGTACAGTGATAAAATAATGCAGATGTTTTTTGTAAAAAGGGAGGGAGAGGCCATGCAGGCACTGCAGGAGCTGCTGGCAAACCGCGTGCTCATCAGCGGACTCGTCGGCTGGGGCGCGGCGCAGGTACTCAAGACGATCATCTACGCGCTCATGCACCATACGCTGGATCTGACGCGCATCTTTGGAGACGGCGGGATGCCGAGCGGCCATTCGGCGACGGTCTGCGCCGTGGCGACCTCGGCGGGGATCCTGTACGGGCTGGGCTCGTTCCCGTTCGCCATCAGCGTGATCGTGGCGATCATCGTGATGCACGACGCGATGGGCGTCCGGCTCGAGACGGGCAAGCAGGCGAAGCTGCTGAACGAATTTATCGACCTGTTCGCCAAGCTCGAGCAGCCGCTGTCCGACCAGGAAAAGCTCAAGGAGCTCGTGGGGCATACGCCGCTGCAGGTCTGCATGGGCGCTCTGCTCGGCATCGCCACCGGCATTTTGTGCAACCTCGGCGCGTGAGACGCGCAAAAATTTGACCGCATGATAGAAAATGCCGCAAACGCACGAAGACCCGCTTGACGGGAACGCCCGGATGTGCATATAATTGCGTCAACCGAAAACAGCAACTGCGATGACGGAAATTTGTCCCTGCAGTGCACGTTTCAGAGAGCCGGCGGCTGGTGCGAGCCGGTAACGATGCGCAGGCGGCAGTCTGATTCCCGAGCAGGCATTGCGAACGCCGCTCGTTTAGTAGCAATGCCCGTCTGGCCGCGTTACAGGCCATGGACTTGTCAGAGTCCGAGAGAGATCGTCCGCCGTGAGGCGGGGGATAAGCAGGGTGGTACCGCGAAGCTATTTCGTCCCTGAAGCCAGTTGGCTTCAGGGACTTTTTGTTTTCCGAAAAAAGGAGGAACCTACGATGAAACACATTTCCGTGACAGATACCACGATCCGCCAGGCGGGCAAGGCCGCTGGCTATACGCTCTCGTTCCGCGAGAAGATCGAGCTTGCCAAGCTCCTCGACCGGTTGGGCGTGAGCGTCATCGAGCTGCACGCGGTCGAAAACCCGAAGATCGACAGTCTGCTCATCAAATCCGTCGCCTCTGCGGTGAAGGAGAGCGCCGTGTGCGTGCCGGTCGCGCTGGACCCGGCGAGCGTTTCGCTGGTCTGGGCTGCGCTCAAAGAGGCGAAGCACCCGCGCATCCAGGTCCCCGCGCCGGTCAGCGCCGTGCAGATGGAATACCTCGCGGGCAAAAAGCCCGCCGCCATGCTCGAGGCGATCCTCGAGACCGTCGCGGCGGCGCGGGCGGTCTGCGAGGACGTGGAATTCCTCGCGGACGACGCCACGCGCGCCGATCCCGCCTTCCTCGCTGAGGCGCTGCAGACCGCGATCGCGGCCGGCGCGGCCGGCGTGACCGTCTGCGACGCGGCGGGGAGCATGCTGCCGGACGCGTTCGGCAGCTTCGTGCGCGGGATCTGCGAGGCCGTGCCGCAGACGAAGGACGTGCGCTTCGGCGTGAGCTGCTCGGACGCGCTGTCGATGGCGGACGCGTGCGCCGTGAGCGCCATCGCCGCCGGGGCCGGCGAGATCAAGACCGCGGCCTACTGCGTCGACACCGCGAACCTCGCGCACCTGGCAAAGCTGCTGGCAGCCAAGGCCCAGGACTTCGGCGTCGTCAGCACGCTGCAGTTCACGCAGATGAACCGCCTGCTGTCGCAGATCGCCTGGATGTGTCAGACGGGCCGCAGCCAGCTCTCGCCGTTTGACAACGGCGTGCAGACCTCCTCCGGCGCAGTTCTGACCGTGCATGACACGCAGGAGGCCGTCATGAAGATGGCTGCCGCCCTCGGCTACGATCTTTCGGAGGAGGACGGGGCGAAGGTCTACGAGGCCTTCTGCCGCATCGCGGCGAAGAAGCAGACCGTGGGCGAGAAGGAGCTCGACGCCATCATCGCCTCCGCCGCGCTGCAGGTGCCGCCGACGTACCGGCTCGAAAGCTACGTCATCAACACCGGCAACACCATCAGCGCTTCGGCGCAGATGAAGCTCACGAAAAACGGCCAGACGCTCTCGGGCGTGAGCCTGGGCGACGGCCCGGTCGACGCGGCGTTCCTGGCCATCGAATCGATCCTCGGCCGCCATTACGAGCTGGATGATTTCCAGATCCAGGCCGTCACCGAGGGCCGCGAGGCCATGGGCGAGTCGGTCGTCAAGCTCCGCAGCGGCGGCAAGCTCTATTCCGGCCGCGGCATCTCGACCGATATCATCGGCGCGTCCGTGCACGCGTATCTCAACGCCATCAACAAGATCGTCTACGAAGAAGCGGCGAACGCCTGAGGAGGGAGCAGCACATGAATGTATCGTTTTCCACACGCGGCTGGCAGCAGATCCCCTGGGAGCAGCAGGTGCAGATGGCCGAGACCATGCGCTTCGGCGGCGTCGAACTCTATAACGTCCACAAAACGCCGGAGCTGACCGGCCGCGGCGGCCCGCTGCACCGCTATACCGCCGCAGCGACGGCGCGGGAGCTCTGGCAGAAGGGCCTGTGCATCCCGTGCTTCGATACCGCCTGCGACATCGCGGGCGAGGACTGCACCGAGACCGTGACCGCCCTCATGCAGCTGGCGCACGACGTGCAGTGTCCGTATGTCTCCATGACCGCACAGCGCGATGATGACGCGCGGATCTCCGCCGCGCTCGAGGCGCTCCTCCCCGCCGCCGAGGCGCAGGGGATCACGATCCTGCTCAAGACCAGCGGCGTCTTTTCCGACACGGCCCGGCTGCGCGCGCTGCTCGACGCGTTCGCCTGCGACCAGCTGGGCGCGCTCTGGGACATGCACCATCCCTACCGGGACCACGGCGAATCCGCCGACACGACCATCAAAAACCTCGGCGCCTACGTCCGCCACGTCCACCTGCGCGACTCGGACGACGACGGCAGCTATGACCTCATCGGCGAGGGCACGCTGCCCGTCGGCAGCATGATGCAGGCGCTGTCCTCCATCGACTATGACGGGTTTATCTCGCTCGAGTGGAAGCCGGAGTGGATGCCAGACCTGACCGATCCGGAGGTCATCTTCCCGCATTTCGTCAACTACATGCACCGCTTCGATTCCCCGCGCGGCAAGAAAAAGACGCTCTACGACAACGCCGCGCATACCGGCAAGTTCGTCTGGAAGAAGGACAGCCTCATCTCCGAGACCTTCCCGCAGGTGCTCGACCGGATGGTCGAGGAATTCCCGGACCAGTACGCGTTCAAATACACGACGCTCGACTACACGCGGACCTACGCGCAGTTCCGCGACGACGTGGACGATTTTGCCCGCGCGCTCGTCTCGCTCGGCGTGCGCCGGGGCAGCAAGGTCGCCATCTGGGCCACGAACGTGCCCGCATGGTTCATCACCTTCTGGGCCGCGACGAAGATCGGTGCCGTGCTCGTCACGGTCAACACGGCGTATAAGATCCACGAGGCGGAGTATCTGCTGCGGCAGTCCGACACGCACACGCTCGTCATGATCGACCACTGTCTGGACTCGAACTACCGCGAGATCATCCAGACCCTCTGCCCGGAGCTGGCCGCCGCAAAGCCCGGCTCCGCTCTGCACTGCCGCAAGCTGCCGTTCCTGCGCAACGTCATCACCGTCGGCTTCCGGATGCCGGGCTGCCTGACCTTCGACGAGGCGATGGACCGGGCCAACATGGTCCCGCGCGAGCAGATTTTGCGCATGGCCGCGGGCGTGCGGCCGGACGACGTGTGCAACATGCAGTACACCTCCGGCACGACGGGCTTCCCGAAGGGCGTCATGCTGACGCACTACAACGTCGTCAACGACGGCAAGTGCATCGGCGACCGGATGGATCTGTCCACGGCCGACCGGATGATGATCCAGGTGCCGATGTTCCACTGCTTCGGCATGGTGCTCTCCATGACCTCCTGCATGACGCACGGCGCGACGCTCTGCCCGATGCCGTATTTCTCGGCCAAGGTCTCGCTCGCCTGCATCAACCAGGAGCGCATCACCTGCTTCAACGGCGTGCCGACGATGTTCATCGCCATGTTCAACCATCCGGACTATAAAAAGACCGATTTTTCCTACATGCGCACCGGCATCATGGCCGGTTCCGGCTGCCCGCCGGAGCTCATGCGCCGGGCTGCCCAACCGGACGAGATGCACATGACCGACATCGTCAGCGTCTACGGCCAGACCGAATCCGCCCCCGGCAGCACCATGAGCACCTGCGGCGACCCGCTCGATCTGCGGTGCAATACGGTCGGCTACGCCTTCCCGCACATCGAGTGCAAGATCATCGACCCCGAGACCGGCGAGGAGGTGCCGGACGGCGTCAACGGCGAGTTCTGCTCGCGCGGCTACAACACCATGAAGGGCTACTACAAGATGCCCGAGGCCACGGCCGCCACCGTCGACAAGGAGGGCTGGCTGCACTCCGGCGATCTGGCCTGCCGGGATGAGAACGGCTGCTACCGCATCACCGGGCGGCTCAAGGACATGATCATCCGCGGCGGCGAGAACATCTACCCCAAGGAGATCGAGGAATTCATCTACACCCACCCGGCCGTCAAGGACGTACAGGTCATCGGCGTGCCGGACAAGAAATACGGCGAGGAGGCCATGGCCTGCATCATCCTCAAGGAGCCCGGCAGCGTCACGGAGGACGAGATGTTTGCCTATATCCGGGCCAGCCTCGCCCGCCACAAGGTCCCGAAATACATCCGCTTCACAGACGCCTTCCCGATGAACGCGGCCGGCAAGATTCTCAAGTACAAGATGCGCGAGGACGCCACGCGCGAGCTGGGGCTCGACGGCGCGGCCGGGATCGACACGGCGAAGACGGCTGAGCAGATCCGATAAAACCAGACCCGGCTTGAGGGGGATATCACCGCAGGATCGATAAATTTTTTACAGGGTCTTGACAGACGGCAGCGTCTGTGATAAAAAAATGGGGCAAGTTCAAATCAGCAAAGACGATGACGAAGACGGTCGGACAGACTGCTTTCAGAGAGCCGGTGGTTGGTGCAAACCGGCAGCAGGACCTCCACAGGCCCATCCCTTCCGAGTCGAAGGCCCGAACACATTGCGTTTTGCAAGTAGGCGTCTTCCGTTTGCCCGCGTTAAGGGATAGGATCTGTCGGGATCTGAAGCGGCGGCAAGGATTTTTGCCGCAATTTGAGTGGTACCACGGGCTTGATTTTCAGCTCGCCTCAAGAGGTTTCTTGAGGCGAGCTTTTTGTTTTTCATTTTTGAAGGAGGAATCCCCCATGACGCCCCAGACAACAACGACCCCCGCCGTAAGCCCCCTGATGGAGATCGCGCTCCGTATCCGCGAGATGCGCCGCATCACCGGCTTCACCGAAAAGGAGATGGCTGAGAAGACCGGCGTGACGGAAGCGGAATACAGAAGCTACGAGACCGGCACGGTCGATCTGCCGTTCACCTTCCTGCACAAGTGTTCGCTGGCCTTCGGCCTCGAGCTGACCGATCTGCTCGAGGGCCAGTCAGCCAAGCTTTCGAGCTACAGCGTCACGCGCAGGGGCTGCGGCCTCATCACCGCCGCCGAAGACGGCATCACCATCCGCAACATGGCAGCGCTGTTCCGCCAGAAGCTGGCCACGCCCTACTGGGTCACCTATCAGTATTCCGAGGAGCTGCAGCACCAGCCCATCCACACCACCACCCACGGCGGCCAGGAATTTGACCTCGTGCTCAAGGGCTCGATGCGCGTACGCGTCGGCGACCACGAGGAGACGCTCCACGAGGGCGACAGCATCTTCTACAAGAGCTCCACGCCCCACGGCATGATCGCCGTCGACGGCGCCGACTGCACCTTCCTCGCCATGATCATGGCGAGCACGGAGGAGGAGCAGGCCATCGTCGTCCGTCCCCGGGCCGTCGAGGAGGTCCAGCCCGAGCAGCTTCTGTGTTCGCGCTTCGTCCAGCCGGTGGAGAACGAGGACGGCAGTCTCAAGGAGCTCCATTTTGCGCATGAGGACGAATTCAACTTTGCCTTCGACATCGTCGACGGCATCGCCAGAAGGAGCCCGGACAAGCTCGCCATGCTGCACGTGGCGAACGACATGACCGAGCGCCGCTTCACCTTCAAGGACATGAAGGACGGCTCGAGCCAGGCGGCCAACTACTTCACCTCCCTCGGCATCAAGCGCGGCGACCGCGTCATGCTGGTCCTGAAGCGGCACTATCAGTTCTGGTTCGCCATCCTCGGCCTGCACAAGCTCGGCGCCATCGCCATCCCGGCGACCAACCAGCTGCTTGCGCACGACTTTACCTACCGCTTCCAGGCGGCCGGCGTGAGCGCCATCGTCTGTACCGCCGACGGCGACACCGCCCACCAGGTCGATCTGGCGCTCGAGGAGACGGGCCTTCCCGTCACGAAGATCATCGCCAACGGCACGCGCGAGGGCTGGCACAGCTTTGACGACGAGTACAAGCTCTTCTCCCGCCGCTACGTCCGCGAGGCAGACGCCCCCTGCGGCGAAGATCCCATGCTCATGTTCTTCACCTCCGGCACGACCGGCTATCCGAAGATCGCCATGCACAGCTACAAATACGCGCTCGGCCACTTCGTGACCGCCAAGTACTGGCACTGGGTCCAGCCCGACGGCCTGCACTTCACGATCTCCGAGACCGGCTGGGGCAAGGCGCTCTGGGGCAAGCTCTACGGCCAGTGGCTGTGCGAGGGCGCGGTCTTCACCTACGACTTTGACCGCTTCGACGCCTCGAAGATCCTGCCCATGTTCGCCAAGTACCACATCACCACGTTCTGCGCGCCTCCCACGATGTACCGCATGCTCATCAAGCAGGATCTGTCGCAGTACGATCTTTCCTCCATCCGGCACGCGACGACGGCCGGCGAGGCGCTCAACCCCGAGGTCTTCTATCAGTTCCGCAAAGCTACCGGCCTGCAGATCGCCGAGGGCTACGGCCAGACCGAGATGACGCTCGGCATCGGCAACCTGACCGGCAATCTCATGAAGCCCGGCTCCATGGGCAAGCCCATCCCCGGCTACGGCATCGACCTGGTCGACCCGGACGGCAACCCCGTCGCCGACGGCGTCAACGGCGAGATCTGCATCAGGACGAGCGGCGGTCAGCTGCCCTGCGGCCTGTTCCTCGGCTACTATCAGGACGAGGAGCGCACGAAGGCCGTCTGGCACGACGGCTGGTACCACACCGGCGACCTCGCCTGGCGCGATGAGGACGGCTTCTACTGGTATGTCGGCCGCGCGGACGACGTCATCAAGTCCTCCGGCTACCGCATCGGGCCGTTCGAGATCGAAAACGTCATCATGGAGCTGCCGTACGTGCTCGAATGCGGTGTTTCCGCCGCGCCGGACGAGATCCGCGGGCAGGTCGTCAAGGCCTCCATCGTCCTCGTCCCCGGCACCGAAGGCACGGACGAGCTCAAAAAAGAGATCCAGAACTACGTCAAGAAGCATACGGCTCCGTACAAATACCCGCGCATCGTCGTCTTCCGCGACGAGCTGCCGAAGACCATCAGCGGCAAGATCATTCGGAACCAGCTGTGATCATACCGACAGGGAGGCTCTACCGTGCACACGCCCAAACGCCTGACGCTGTTTGCCGGACATTACGGCAGCGGCAAAACCAATATCGCGCTGAACTACGCAAGATCCCTGCACCGGGACCAGGGGCTTCCCGTCACGATCGCGGATCTTGACATCGTCAACCCCTATTTCCGCACAAAGGACAGTGAGCAGCAGCTAGCTGCCGAGGGCATCGGCCTCATCTGCTCGCCGTTTGCAAATTCCAACCTCGACGTGCCGGCCATGCCGAAGGAGACCTACGCGCTCATCGACAGCCGCACGCAGTACGGCGTTCTCGACATCGGCGGCGACGACCGCGGGGCGCTGGCCCTCGGCCGGTACACGCCGGAGATCCGGGAGGAAGGCAATTACGAGATGCTGCTGGTCGTGAACCGCGCGCGTCCGCTGACGCGCACGGCGGAGGATACCGTGCAGGTCCTGCGCGAGATCGAAGCAGCCTGCGGCCTGCCGTTCACCGGCATCGTCAACAACACGAACCTCGGCCCGCAAACTGCGGCGGAGGACGTTCTGTCCAGCGTCCCGTATGCCGAGGCCGTCAGCCGTCTGACCGGCCTGCCGGTCTTCATGACCTGCTGCGCCGAAGCGCTGTATCCCGAGCTCGCGGGGACGATCGACCGGCTGTTCCCCCTGAAGCTTCAGAAACTATATTATCAACTCACACAGGAGGCGTCTTATGGCAAGACTAACATTTCAGGAAGAGCTCTGTAAGGGCTGCGGGCTGTGCGTGAACGCCTGTCCGAAGCACCTGCTGGCCCTGTCCAAGACGAGACTCAATCAGAAGGGCCACACCCCCGTCGAGCTGACCGACCCGGACCAGTGCGTCGGCTGCGCGTTCTGCGCTACGATGTGTCCGGACTGCGTCATCACGGTCGAAAAGTGAGAAAGGAGCGGACTATGCAGGAAAAAGTATTGATGAAGGGCAACGAGGCCATCGCAGAAGCCGCCATCCGCTGCGGCTGCCGCCACTACCTCGGCTACCCCATTACCCCGCAGACGGAGATCGCGGCCTATATGGCCAAGCGCATGCCGAAGATCGGCGGCGTGTTCCTCCAGGCGGAAAGCGAGATCGCGGCCATCAACATGGTCTACGGCGTCGCATCCACCGGCAAGCTCGCCATGACCTCCTCGTCCAGCCCCGGCATCGCGCTCAAGTGCGAGGGCATCTCGTATCTGGCGGGCGCGGATCTGCCCGCGCTGATCGTCAACGTCCAGCGCGGCGGCCCGGGCCTCGGCGGCATCCAGCCGTCGCAGTCCGATTACTTCCTCGCGACAAGAGGCCCCGGTCACGGCGATTTCCACGTGCTCGTCCTTGCGCCCGCGTCCGTGCAGGAGATGGCGGACCTGACGCAGAAGGCCTTCCGCCTGGCATTTGAATACCGCATGCCTGCCATGCTGCTGGCCGACGGCACGATGGGCCAGATGATGGAGCCCGTCGTCCTTCCCGAAGAGACCGTCCTGGAAAAAAGCGCGCCCGACTGGGCCGTCACCGGCACGGAATGCAAACGCCCGCACAACATCATCAACTCCCTGTATCTCTCCCCGGCCGAGCTCGAGCAGAAGAACATCGAGCGCTTCGAGCGCTATGCCCGCCTGGCCGAGAAGGAGACCATGTGGGCGGAATTCATGATGGAGGACGCCGAGGTCTGCATCGTCTCCTGCGGCATTACCGCCCGCGTCTCGCGCAACGCCATCGTGGAAGCGCGCAAACGCGGCATCAAGGCCGGCATGATCCGTCCGATCACGCTCTGGCCCTTCCCGGATAAGCCCCTGCTCGCCGCAGCCGACAAGGTCAAGGGCTTTGTGTGCGTCGAGCTCAATATGGGCCAGATGAAGCAGGACGTGGAGCTGGCCGTCCGCTGCAAAAAGCCCGTTTCGCTCTGCCGCCGCGTCGGCGGTATGATCCCCACCCCGGATGAGGTGCTTGCCAGCATCCAGACTATGGCCGAAGGAGGCGCAAACGCATGACTACCGTCTTTGAAAAACCGAGATCGCTGACCGACGCCGTTCTGCACTACTGCCCCGGCTGTACGCACGGCATCGTCCACCGCCTCGTCGCCGAGTGCATCGACGAGCTGGGCATCGAGGGCCGGACCATCGGCATCGCGCCGGTCGGCTGCTCTGTGCTCGCCTATAACTACTTCACCTGCGACATGATCGAGGCCTCCCACGGCCGCGCCCCCGCGGTCGCCACAGGCGTGAAGCGGTCGCTGCCCGACAACGTCGTCTTCACCTATCAGGGCGACGGCGACCTTGCCTCCATCGGCCTGTGCGAGACCGTCAGCGCCGCCGCCAGAGGCGAAAACATCACCGTGATCTTCATCAACAACGCCATCTACGGCATGACCGGCGGCCAGATGGCCCCGACGAGCCTGCCCGGACAGATCACGCAGACCTCCCCCTACGGCCGCGACGTCAAGACCCAGGGCTACCCCATCCGCATCTGTGAGCTGCTCGCCACGCTCGACGCGCCCGCGTATCTTGCCCGCGTGACCGTCAACAAGGTCAAAAACGTCAAAAACGCCAAGGCCTGCATCAAAAAGGCCTTTGAAAACCAGATCCAGGGCAAGGGCTTCTCGCTGGTCGAGGTGCTCTCCGCCTGTCCGACCAACTGGGGCCTCGAGCCGCAGAAGGCGCTCGAGTGGATCGACGAGAAGATGATCCCGTACTATCCGCTCGGCGTGTACCGCGATAAGGAGGGTGAAGCAAATGGCTGATTTTCAGATCGTCATCGCCGGTTTCGGCGGGCAGGGCCTGCTGTTTTCCGGCAAGGTCCTGGCCTACGCGGGGCTGCTGGAGGGGCGCGAGCTCAGCTGGCTGCCGTCCTACGGCCCGGAAATGCGCGGCGGCACGGCCAACTGCAACGTCATCCTGTCCGACACGCCCGTCGGCTCGCCCATCGTGCAGCACCCGAACGTACTCATGGTCATGAACAACCCCTCGCTCGATAAATACGAGGATACCGTCGCCCCCGGCGGCAAGATCTTCGTCGATTCCACGCTCATCGGCCGCAAGGTCCGCCGCACCGACGTCGAGGCGTATTACATCCCCGCCACCGGTCTTGCCGGCGAGATGGGCGTGCCGACGCTCGCCAACATGCTGCTGCTCGGCGCGCTGGTCGAAAAAACCGGCTGCGTCCGCTTTGACTCCATCGCCCCCGCCCTGCACAAAGTCATCCCCGCCCGCAAAGCCGACCTCTTCGACGTCAACATGAAAGCCGTCGAAGCAGGCAAAGCGTATCAGGGGTAAGTTTTTTCGGATGCAGCCCGGAAATCTTCTGAGAGGCTGATAACGCTCAAAAATCAGAAAGGTTTCGGGCGGAGCAGAGCCCCGCCCCTACAAACTGCCCCGCAAGAAGGTAGCGCCTATCAGGATTTCGGCTGCACCTTCTATTGATGGCAATTGTTCTAAGGCAACTAGTTGCAAACTTGATACCCCCGTATCAGGCGGCGCGTAGTATGACGCTCGTAAAGTGACCACCGAGTGAAATGACATCTGAAAAATAGGGCCTTGCCTAAATTCAGAGGCAGGAAGTACCCAAACGTAACCAAGCGCCCCTTTTCTCCCCCTTCTT